>OLVZ01002542.1_pt1 | contig 13374 bp, 12 predicted proteins | sample 1673341 | NCBI WGS metagenome assembly OLVZ01 (sample SAMEA3178944, study PRJEB25190) | human gut metagenome | biome: human gut; feature: human-associated habitat; material: faeces | place: Austria | collected 2013 | reverse complement strand
CCACGCCGGAGCCGACGCCCGAGCCGACGCCCGAGCCTACTCCCAGCCGCGCGGAGGTCATACTCGAGGGCATGTCGCTCACGGAGAAGATATGCCAGCTCATGATAGTCCGTCCCGAGGCGCTGACCGGCGTCTCTCCCGTCACCGCCGCAGGCGAGACGACCAAGGCCGCGCTGGAGCAGTACCCGGTGGGCGGGTTCATATACACGCTGGACAACCTCGTCACCGTGGAGCAGACCGTCGCGATGATAGACAACGCGCAGAGTATGAGCGACATACCGCTGTTCATCTCCGCCGACGAGGAGGGCGGGAACGTTGGGCGGCTCATGTACAAGCTGGGCACCACCTGGGTGAACGCGATGTACTCGTACAAAGACCAGGGCACGCAGGTCGCGCACGACAACGCCTACACCATCGGCTCCGACATGGCCGCCTGCCGCTTCAACACCGACTTCGCCCCCGTGGCCGACGTGTGGACCAACCCCAACAACACGGTCATAGGCGACCGCGCCTACTCCGACGACTACGACCAGGCCGCGGAGCTTGTGGCCGCCGCAGTGCAGGGCTTCCACGACGCGGGGATGATCTGCTCGGTCAAGCACTTCCCCGGTCACGGCGACACCGACACCGACACGCACACCGGCGGAGCCGTGGTGAACAAGACCGTGGACGAGCTGATGGCCGGCGAGCTGAAGCCCTTCATATCCGGCATCGAGGCCGGGGCGGACATGGTCATGATAGGCCACATGACGGTGACGGCGCTTGACAGCGAGCACCCTGCCAGCCTCTCGCGAGAGGTCGTCACCGGACTGCTGCGGGAGCAGCTCGGCTACGACGGCGTGGTCATAACCGACAGCCTGGACATGGGCGCGCTGAGCGCCTGGACGGAGGGCGAGCGCTGCGTGCTGGCGCTGGAAGCCGGGGTCGACATACTGCTCGGCGTGAGCGACATCCCGGGCGCCGTCGCGGCCATAGCCTCGGCCGTCGAGTCCGGACGCCTGTCCGAGGCGGACATAGACGCGAGCGTATTGCGCGTTTTGGAGCTGAAGACGCAGTACCTGGGCGAATTTTAACATTTCGTTGCTTTTCTTTATATGCTCGCTGTGCTATAATTGATAAAAAACCTGCTCCGGGAGGAATACTATGCTCAAAGAGAAGCCCAACGCTAAATACGTACCCCAGGTCAGCAGCAAGTTGAGGCACCACATCCTGCGCGTCCCCAGCGTAGTCCGCAACGCCAGCGGTATAGTTATCAACGGCCGGCGCATAAAGTCGCTGGTCTTCACGACAGACATAGCGATCATACGCAACTGCAACGCAGACGCCGTGCTCGCCGTATATCCCTTCACCCCGCAGCCCACCATCTCGTCCTCCGTGCTGAGGTACTCCTCCCTTCCCGTGTTCTGCGGCGTGGGCGGAGGCACCACTCAGGGTCTGCGCACCCTCCAGCTGGCGTGGGACGCCGAGACCGAGGGCGCAATGGGAGTTGTTGTCAACGCGCCCATCGGAAACGAGGACGTGCAGCGCATAGCAAACTACATAGACATCCCCCTCGTCGTCACAGTCGTAAGTGAAAAGACCGACATCGCCGCCCGGCTCGAGGCCGGCGCCAGCATACTCAACGTCTCCGCCGCAGCGCGCACTCCCGAGGTCGTGCGCGCCATACGCAAGGACTTCCCCGACGTGCCCATAATCGCCACCGGCGGCGGCCAGGAGGACAGCATCATGCGCACCGTCGAGGCCGGAGCCAACGCCATCAGCTACACCCCTCCCACGACCAAGGAGCTGTTCTCCTCCATGATGGAAGACTACAGAAACCGCGAATAATCGCGTCTCTTACGCATACAAAAACAGTCCCCGAATACGTTCGGGGACTGTTTTTCTGTATATTTATGGTTTCACCGCTCACCGGCGCAGCCGGTCTATGCCGGGCTTGAGCGCAGGCAGGATGGCCTGGAGCGAGCTGGTGGCCGGGTTCATGCTGCCGGGCAGGTTTATTATGAGCGTGCCGCCGCGCAGACCGGCTATGCCGCGCGAGAGCATGGCGTTGGTGCCCGTCTTCATGGCCGCGTGGCGCATGGCCTCCGGTATCCCCGGCGCCACGCGGTTTATAACCGCCTCCGTGGCCTCGGGAGTGACGTCGCGGCGGGAGAATCCCGTTCCCCCGGCTGTCAGAACCAGGCAGACGTCCAGGTCGTAGGAGCAGTGAACAAGCTCCGCCTTGATCACCTCGAATTCGTCCGGCACTATCTTGGTGGAAACTATCTCCCAGCCGTCCTCCTCCAGCAGCTTTGCCAGCGCCGGGCCTGTGGTATCCTCGCGCACACCGCGTGAGCAGCGGTCGCTCACCGTGAGTATCGCCGCCGTGTATTTCATGCTTACCCCTCCAATTTCGTCTGTATTCACGAAAAGCCGCATTTATTATACCAGCTATATCTCTCCACGTAAAGAGCCAGAGTCCGCAGCGGTGTAAAAAATAACCTGACTTCGCCGTTTTGCATGGCTGAAGTATATTGCGTTTTTTACAAAATTGCAACTGCCTTATTGACAAATACGTCAATCAGGGTTATCATCACGCCATCGAAGGGCAAAGGCGTTCTGAGATTCAACAATCTTAGGACGTCTTTGCCCCTTTTTATTTTTTCAGGGCATATCAGAAATTTTGAGAAGGAGAGTCTAACCATGGGAAAGTACACTAAGAAGGACATCATGCGCATTGTAGCCGACGAGGACGTCGAGTTCATCCGTATGCAGTTCACCGACATCTTCGGTCAGCTGAAGAATGTCGCCATCACCGCCAGCCAGCTGGAGAAGGCTCTCAATAATCAGATCATGATAGACGGCAGCTCCATCGAGGGCTTCACTCGCATACACGAGAGCGACCAGTACCTCTACCCCGACCCGGACAGCTTCACCATCCTGCCCTGGGCTACCGGCACCGGACGCACGGCGAGGCTCATCTGCGACGTTTATAACCCCGACGGCACGCCGTTCATCGGCGACCCGCGCGGCGTGCTCAAGCGCGCGCTGAAGAAGGCGGCGGACATGGGCTACACCTTCAACGTCGGTCCCGAGTGCGAGTTCTTCCTGTTTGAAACCGACGAGCACGGCCGTCCCACCACCAAGACCGGCGACGAGGCCGGCTACTTCGACCTCGGCCCCGTGGATCACGGCGAATTTGTGCGCCGCGACATCTGCCTCGCGCTGGAGGCCATGGGCTTTGAGATAGAGGCCAGCCACCACGAGGTCGCCCACGGCCAGCACGAGATAGACTTCAAGTACGCCGACGCGCTGACCGCGGCGGACAACATCATGACCTTCCGCATGACCGTCAAGACTCTCGCGCAGCAGCACGGCCTGCACGCGACCTTCATGCCCAAGCCGGTGTTCGGCATCAACGGCAGCGGTATGCACACCAACATGTCCCTGTTCCACGAGGGCAAGAACGTCTTCTTCGACCCCGAGGGCGATAAGCAGCTGAGCGAAAAAGCCTACAGCTTCATCGCCGGACTGCTCGCCCACGTGCGCGGCATGACCGCCGTCACCAACCCGCTGGTGAACAGCTACAAGCGACTGGTGCCCGGCTATGAGGCGCCGTGCTACCTGGCGTGGAGCGCCTCCAACCGCAGCGCGCTGATACGTATCCCCGCCGCGCGCGGTCAGAGCACGCGCGTGGAGCTGCGCAACCCCGACCCCGCCTGCAACCCCTACCTCGCCCTGGCGCTGTGCCTGACCGCCGGTCTGGACGGCATCGAGCGCGGCCTTGAGGCTCCGGCGGAGATAACCGAGAACATCTTCGCCATGGACGCCGCCACGCGCCTGGCCAACGGCATAGACAATCTGCCCGGCTCCCTCGAGGAGGCCGTGTGCGCGCTGGAGAGCGACGAGCTGATGGCCGCCGCGCTGGGCGAGCACGTGTTCCCGCGCTATGTCGAGGGCAAGATGAAGGAGTGGGACGACTACCGCACGCAGGTCACCGACTGGGAGCTTGCCCGGTACATGATACAGTATTGATATGTGTGCGATAATCGGTTTCACAAGACGTACCGTCTCCCGTGGTCTGGCGCTGGAGGGTTTTAACCGAACCCTCTCGCGCGGTCCGGATATGAGCAGCTTCGTCGAGTGCGGCAAGGGCTGGCTGGGCTTCCACCGGCTGGCCATCATGGGGCTGAACGCCAACGGCATGCAGCCCTTCCGGCTCGACGGCGACATGTGCGTCTGCAACGGCGAGCTGTACGGCTTCCGACCCATAAAGACCGAGCTGGTGGGCATGGGCTACCGCTTCCGCTCCGGCTCCGACTGCGAGATCCTGCTGCCCATGTACCGCGAGTACGGCACCGACATGTTCGCCATGCTTGACGCGGAGTTCGCCTGCATAATCTACGACTCCCGCGCCGACAAGTTCATCGCCGCGCGCGACCCGCTGGGCATACGCCCGCTGTACTACGGCGAGCTGCCGGCAGGAGGCATGGTCTTCGCCAGCGAGGCGAAGAACCTCGTGGGGCTGTGCCCCAGGATCCTGCCCTTCCCTCCCGGCTGCTACTGGGACGGCGAATTCCACCGCTACGCCGACCTCACCACCGTCGGCGAATACTGCCGCGACGACGAGGAGACGGCATGTAAACACATACGCGAGCTGCTGATACAGGCGGTCGACAAGCGCCTAGACTCCGACGCGCCGCTGGGCTTCCTGCTCTCGGGCGGGCTGGACTCCTCGCTGGTGTGCTCCATCGCCACGAGGCTGCTGCAAAAGCCCATACGCACCTTTGCAATAGGCATGGACACCGACCCCATAGACCTCAAGTACGCCCGCCACGCCGCTGAGTTCCTCGGCAGCGAGCACATGGAGATCACGATGACGCGCGAGGAGGTGCTCGCCAGCCTGGACAGGCTCATCGGCATACTCGGCACCTACGACATCACGACCATCCGCGCCAGCCTCGGCATGTACCTGTGCTGCAAGGCGATACACGAGCGCACGGACGTGCGCGTCCTGCTCACCGGCGAGATAAGCGACGAGCTGTTCGGCTACAAGTACACGGACTTCGCCCCCTCACCCGAGGCCTTCCAGGCCGAGAGCAAAAAGCGCATAGACGAGATACACATGTACGACGTGCTGCGCGCCGACCGCTGCATCAGCGTGAACAGCCTGGAAGCGCGCGTACCCTTCGGCGACATCTTCTTCGTCAGGTACGTCATGAGCCTCGACCCCGCGCTCAAGATGAACCGGCACGGCATAGGCAAGTACCTGCTGCGTCACGCCTTCGAGCGCGACGGCTGGCTGCCTTACGACCTGCTCTGGCGGCAGAAGGCCGCCTTCTCCGACGCCGTGGGTCACTCCATGGTCGACGACATCAAGGACTACGCCGAGAGCCGCTATACCGACGCGGAGTTTGAAGCCAAGAGGCTGCATTACGCCCACGCCCGGCCCTTCACCAAGGAGAGCCTGCTGTACCGGGAGATATTTGAAAAGTATTACCCGGGACAGTCCGACATGGTGGCAGACTTCTGGATGCCGAACCGCTCCTGGCCCGGCTGCGACGTCGACGACCCGAGCGCGCGCGTCCTGGCCAACTACGGCGACAGCGGCATATAAGCGCCCGCGGCGCCCTAAAACGCCTCCCCAACTCTCTTTCTCTCTTGTGCTCGGGGGCGGATCTCCCCCGCCCCTGGGCGATTTTTGAAAGAGAAAGAATAACCCCGCCCCGGATAACTCCGGGGCGGGGTCTGCTTTTGCACTTTATTCGATCACTATGCTGCGGTTGTCGGGCACCAGCTCCGGCCTCTTGGGGAGGGTCAGGGTCAGGACGCCGTCGGTGTAGTTGGCCTTGATGCCCGCGGTGTCGATGCCGCTGACGTCAAAGCTGCGCTCGAAGCTGCCGAAGCTGCGCTCGCGGCGGACATAGCCGTTCTTGGTGGTCTCGGTGTTGCTGTGGCGCTCGGCCTTGATGGTCAGGCGGTCGTTCTCAAGGTCTATCTTGATGTCGTCCTTCTTGAAGCCGGGCAGGTCGGCCTCGAGCACAAAGCTGTCGCCCTTGTCGGTGATGTCGGTGCGAAGCTCCATCGGCGCGTTGTTGGTGCCGAAGAAATCGCTGAAGAAGTTGAACGGATCCATCATACTGCGGCGGGTGGAATAAGGTGTAAGCTCAAACATGATTAAAACCTCCATGTGTTATATATACGTTTTAGTGTTTGCAGATTCTCGATGTCGTATTCACATCTCTCGTCTGTTTATGTATATAAAATACAATACAGATTTTAATAAATCATGAACATATTATGTCCTATATGTAAACATTAGCACTCGCCAGTGACGAGTGCTAATTTCGTGTCTATTCGCTTTATATGGCCGTCGGCACGGCGTCCGGCTCTATGGGGCAGACGTAGCCGCTCTTGGAGCGGCGGGCGAACTCGTCGCGAGCCTTTTGCAGCGTCTCTGGGTCGTTCATAAGCTCTATGGCCGCGCAGGCGATGATCTTCGCCGCGTTTATGAGACCCTTGTGGCCGAGGCTGGTTCCGCCGGAGCTGACGTTCTGCCAGGAGTGTCCGGCGGCTCCGAAGGGGAAGGTCACGCAGTGCACCTGCGCCGCGGGGGTCTGCCAGCTCACGTCGCCGACGTCCGTGCTCCCGGCCACGAAGCCGGCGGAGTGGTACTCCGGCATGATGAAGCCGCACAGCGCGTCGCTGAGGCCGTTGGTGCGCTCGGCCACGTCGGCGGCGATGTCGGCGTCAAAGCCGGCCGCTATGCCGGGCGCCGCGGGGACGTCATAGGTCTTGCGCAGAGCCTCGGCGAGGGTCTTCTCCTCGGCGCTGTACTCGGGAAGGCCGACCTCGTTGAATATGCGGTAGAGCAGCTCCTCCAGCGTGTAGTTGGGCACCAGCTCGGCGGTGCCGTCGATGAACTGGCGGTCGAAGCCGGTCTCGGTCATCAGCGCCGCGCCCTGGGCGATCTTGTCCACGCGCGCAAGCAGCTTCACGCTGTCGCGCACCTTGTTGGCGCGCACCATGTAGAGGACGCTGGCCTCGCTCTGCACGACGTTGGGCGACACGCCGCCCGCGTCGATGATGGCATAGTGGACGCGGCAGTCGCTGGTCATGTGCTCGCGCAGGTACTGCACGCCGGTGTTCATCAGCTCCACGGCGTCCAGCGCGCTGCGGCCGTTCTCGGGGTCGCCCGCCGCGTGGGCGGAGACGCCGTGGAACTTGTAGAGCACCTGGATGCTGGAGTTGTTCGTGCCGGTGACGACCTCGTTCACGTCGCTCGGGTGCCAGGTGAGCGCGCAGTCCAGCTCACGCCACATGCCCTCGCGAGCCATGAAGGCCTTGCCTGCGCCGCCCTCCTCTCCGGGGCAGCCGTAGAAGATGACCGTGCCGGGCTTGCCGGACTTTTCAAGGTAGTCCTTCACGGCGAAGGCCGCGCCCAGCGCGCCCGCGCCGAGCATGTTGTGGCCGCAGCCGTGGCCGGGAGCGCCCTCGACCAGCGGCTTGTGCTCAGAGCAGCCGGCGGCCTGGCTGAGTCCGGAGAGGGCGTCGAACTCGCCCAGGATGCCGATGACCGGCCTGCCGGAACCGTACCTGCCGCAGAAGGCGGTCGCCACGCCGGCGAGGCCCTCCGTGACCTCGAAGCCGTACTTGCGCAGCGTGTCGCAGTAGAGCTTTGCGCTCTCAAACTCCTTGAGCGAAAGCTCGGGCTTGGCCCAGACGGCGTCCGAAACGCCGGTAAAAATACCGGCGTTTTCGTCTATATACTTTATAGCGTTCTTCTGATAGTCGTTCATATCAATACCTTACTGAGGAAGTCCTGGAGCCTGGGGCTCTGCGGGTTGTCGAATATCTGCTTCGGCGCGCCCTGCTCGACGAGCTTGCCGTCGGCGAGGAACAGGATGCGGCTGCCGACCTCACGCGCGAAGTGCATCTCGTGCGTGACGACGACCATCGTCATGCCCTCCTGGGCGAGCTGCTTCATGACGTCGAGCACCTCGCCGACCATCTCGGGGTCGAGGGCGCTGGTGGGCTCGTCAAACAGCATGACGTCGGGATCCATGCACAGTGCGCGGACGATTGCGACACGCTGCTGCTGGCCGCCGGAGAGCTGGATGGGATAGGCGTCGGCGCGGTCGCCGAGACCGACGCGCTCAAGCAGCTTCTGCGCCTTGGCGCGCGCCTCGTCCTCCTTGAGCTTGCCCAGCTGCACGGGGGCGAGGATCATGTTCTCGATGACGGTCTTGTGCGGGAACAGGTTGAACTGCTGGAACACCATGCCCATCTTCTGGCGCACGACGTTGATGTCTATCTTCTTGCCGCGGACTTTCTGCGGCTTTCCGTCCGAGCCGGTCTCCATCTTGTCGGGCTCGCGCTTCTTGGTGATGTCCACACCCTCGAAGAAGACTGCGCCCTCGGTCGGCTCCTCGAGCAGGTTCAGCGAGCGCAGCAGGGTGCTCTTGCCGCCGCCGGAGGGGCCGATTATGACGACGACCTCGCCCTTGTGGATGTCGACGTCCACGCCGTCGAGAGCCTTGATGGCGCCCTTGTTGTAGTGCTTCTTCAGGCCGCGCACGCTGATGAGGGCGTTGGTATCCGCCGGATGCTCGGCGAGGTAGGCCTCGGTATTCTCAAGTGCAAGCTGCTTATCTCTTGTAGCCACGGCTCATCTTCCTTTCAAAGTGGGCTATAACCTTCGAGGTCGGGAAGGTCAGGCAGAAGTAGAGGATACCTGCAAAAACCAGTGCCTCAAGCGAGCGGTAGGTTGCTCCGCGCACGGCCTGGACGGCGCTCATGATCTCGGACACGCCGATAAGGTAGGTTATCGAGGACTCCTTGATTATCGTGACGAACTCGTTGGCCATGGCCGGCAGTATGTTCTTTATGGCCTGGGGCAGCACAACAAGACGCATGGTCTTGCCCGCAGGAAGACCCAGCGAGCGCGCGGCCTCGGTCTGTCCGATGGGTATGGAGCTGATGCCGGAGCGAATGACTTCGCTGAGGTACGCGCCGGAGTTCAGGCTCAGCGCTATCACGCCGGGCAGGAAGCGGCTGAAACGCACGTCAAAAAACAGCATAAACGTGGGCATGTCAAACGCCATGGTCATCATATTGTAGATGAGCAGCACCTGCACGAGCATCGGGGTGGCACGAAATACCTCGACGTATGCGGTGGCTATCCAGCGCAGCGGACCCACTTTGCTCATACGGCACAGCGCCAGTATGAGCGCCATAATGAAGCCAAAGAAGACTGCGCAGGCGGAAAGCACCACAGTAGTCACCGTGCCCTCGAGAAACAGCCTCCAGTAGCTGAATGCGGCCTCAAAGCCGGCCTGTGTAAACATTTATGTACCACTCCTTTTACATGCGAAGCGCCTCCCCCATTGCGGGGGAGGCGCCCTGCGTTGCGTTTACTGGTTAAATACTGCTCGCTCAGGCAGCCGGACTCTCCTCAGGCGCGGCGCTGTTGGCAGAGTTGGCGTCCTCGGCGCTGGTGCCGGCATCGGGAACATGGCCGCTGGCGTCAAGCAGACCCTCGTACATGTCGCCCAGGGACAGCTCGTTGGCCTCGGCCACGAAGCGATCCATCTCGCCGGACTCGATGCACTGAGCTATGCCGCGGTTGACCAGCTCGAGCAACACGGGGTTGTCCAGTTGCACGCCGACGGCGGAGCCGGCCTGGTCATAGGGAACCTCAAGGACGATCTCAAGATCGGGGTTGGTTACAGCGTAGTTCTCGGCAACGGCGGTCTCAATGAAGGCGCCGTCCAGGCCGCCGGACACCAGCTCGGCGACAATGTCGGTCACACGAACCAGCGTGGTAACGCTCTCGGGAGCAGCGTACTCCTCGGCGAGATTCTGCTGGATGGAGCCGCTCTGGCAGCCGATCTGATACTCGGGGTTGTTGATGCTCTCAAGGTCGGGGAACAGGTCGGCCTTGTCCTTGGTGGTGACGAAGCTCTGTCCGCCGAGGTAGTAGAGGTCGGAGAAAGCCATGGCGCCCTCACGCTCCGGATCGGGGCTGAAGCCGGCGAGGCCGATGTCGGTGGTCTTCATGGACAGCTCGGTCGCAATGCCGTCAAAATCCATCGCGGTAATCTGGCACTCAAGACCCATAAAGTCAGCCAGGTACTGAGCCAGGGCGATGTCAAAGCCGGCGAGGGTGGCGTTGCCGTTCTCGTCCAGGGCATAGAACTCGTAGGGGGCGAAGTCGGGGCTGGTGGCCACACTCAGGACGCCGTCAGTGACGGTCTCGAGCTGGGCGAGCAGCTCTTCGGTGCTAACATCAGCGTAGGGGTTCTCGGTCGGTTCCGGGGTCGCCTCGGGTGTGGCGCTGGCGTTGGGGTCAGCGGTGGGGTCGCTCGCTTCGCTGCCGCAGGCGGCGAGGGCGAACACCATCACGAGGGCGAGAAGCAGTGCAAGAAACTTCTTCATTACTTATCCTCTTTCCATTATGTAATCATATCAGTCAGATTCTTTAACAAGTTGTTAACCTGACGATGGAATAATACACCCGCCGCACCGATTTGTCAACTGTCAAAATGAAATATTATGCGATGAATTTACCCAAATTAGCGGTTAATATACACTATATTCTGCATAATCATTGAATTATTCACTAGTTTATTCGCTTTATCCGCCCCGCGAGCGCGAAGAGGGCGAAGCCGAGGATGTTCACGCACACCACGCTTGCGCCGCTGGGCGTCTCCAGCGCGTAGCTGGCGGTCATGCCGAGCACAAAGCACACGACGGAGAACACAGCCGAGCAGATTGTGACGGAGCGGAACGAGCGGAACACGCGCATTGCCGCGAGCGGCGGGAAGATTATGAGGCTGGATATGAGCAGCGCGCCCATCATGCGCATGCCGAGCACGACGGTCACGGCGGTAAGCACGGCGAGCAGGGTGTTGTACGCCCCGGCCTTTGCGCCGGTGGCCTGGGCGAAGGTCTCGTCAAAGGTTATGGCGAAGATGCGCGGGTACAGCAGCGTGAAGCTGACTATCACGGCGGCACACAGCACCACGGACAGCACCGCGTCCGCGCGCGAGACGGTGAGGATGGAGCCGAACATATAGTTGGAGATGTTGGTGTTCGAGCCGCTGGTCAGCGAGATGACCAGCACGCCTATGGCCAGCGCGCCGCTGGATATAAGAGCTACGGCGGCATCTCCCTTTATCGCGCTGCGCGTCTGCGAGATGCGCAGGAGTATCACCGCCGCCACGACCACCACCGGCACCGCCACGGCCAACGGAGCCAGCCCCAGCGCGCTCGCTACGGCCAATGCCCCGAAGCCGACGTGGCTCAGCCCGTCGCCTATCATGGAGTAGCGCTTTAGCACCAGCGAAGTGCCCAGCAGCGCCGAGCACAGCGACACCAGCACGCCGACGAGCATGGCCCGGGCGAGGAAGGAATAGGACAGCATCTCGAGTATTATCACGCCGTCTCCCCTCCTCTCAGTATCTTGGCGGCGTCCGAGTGCACATAGTCGTGCACGCTGCCGAAGTAGAGCTGGGTGTGGCCGAGCTGCAGGATGTGCGTGGCGTAGCGCAGCGCGGCGTTCACGTCGTGCGACACCATCACCACCGTGACGCCGTCGCAGAGGTTTATGAGCTTCAATATATTGTACATCTCCCCCGTCGCCACTGGGTCAAGCCCTGCGACCGGCTCGTCCAGCAGCAGCAGCTTGCTGGTCGCGTTCAGCGCCCGGGCGAGCAGCACTCGCTGCTGCTGGCCGCCGGACAGCTCCTGATAGCAGCGGTTTTTGAATTCTAGCATGCCTATGCGCTCCAGGTTGCGCTCGGTCTCGGCGCGGTCGGCCTTGGAGTAGAAGAACCGCCGCCCCAGCGAGTTCAGCCGGCCGGAGAGCGCGACCTCGAACACGCTCGCAGGGAAGTCGCGCTGCAGGTCCGTCTGCTGAGGCAGGTAGCCTATCTCGTTTTGCTTCAGCCCGTCGCCGAAGCTTATCGTGCCGGAGCTGGGCTCCTTCAGGCCGAGCAGGCCGCGCATGAGCGTGCTCTTGCCGGAGCCGTTCTCGCCCACGATGCAGAGGTAGTCCCCCGCGTTGACGGAAAAGCTCACGTCCTTCAAGACCGTCTCGCCCGAGTAGGCGAAGGACAGGTTTTCGCATTTAATAAGTGACATCAGGCCAGAGCCTCCTTCAATACCTCGGTGTTCTCCCACATCAGTTCGAGATACGTCACGCCGGCGTTGAACTGCGCGCGCGTGACGTTGTGGCAGGCGTTGAACTGCCGCTTGACCGCCCCCGTCTCGTCGCAGACTATGTCGGCCATGTCCTCGTTGGCCAGCTCCACGTGGAAGACGACGGGGATGTCCTCCTCGCGCACCTTGTCGATGATGAACGCCACGGTGGCCGCGCTCGGCTCCGCGTCCTCGCTGCAGCCGGGGAAGGCGGCGTAGTACGTCAGGCCGTAAGCGCGCGCGAAGTACAGCAGCGGGAAGCGGTCGGCAAAGATTATCGTTTTGCGCGCGCCATCCGCCACGATGGCGGTGAACGCGGCGTCGAGCTTTGCAAGCTCCGCGCGGTAAGAGGCCAGGTTCGCGTTGTATTCGCCGGCGTTTTCCGGGTCGGCCTCGCACAGCGCGGCGGCTATCTTCTCGCATATCAGCGCGGCGTTGCGCGGGCTTGTCCACACGTGCTCGTCGTACTCGGCCTCGTGGCCGTGCTCCTCGTGCTCGTGCTCCTCGGCCTGCATGCCCTCCACGGTCTCCTCCTCCAGCAGCTCGACGCAGTCCATGAGCGTCACGGCGCGCACGCCCTCGCCGACGCTCTCGAGCACGTCCGTGACCCAGGCGTCGCTCTCGCCGCCGACGTAGATGAAGACGTCCGCGTTTTGTATCTCCAGTATGTCCTTCGGCGTCGGCTCGTAGGAGTGCGTCTCGCTGCCCGGCGGGAGCAGCATGCTCACGCTGCCGTTGTCGCCCACCAGCTCGCGCGCGAAGTCGTATGGGGCAAACGTGGTCGCGACCACGGATATGCCCTCCGCCTGCGTGTCCTCCACGCCTCCGCACGCGGCGAGCCCCAGCGCGGTGCAGGCAACTATTATAAAAGTAAGCAATCGTTTCATAAAACCCTCATATACGAAAACTGCGCCCGACGGCAACGCCATCGAGCGCCGGCAGCGCGGGGAGCCAGCCACGCTCCATCCGCCCCGCAGCCCAACATCTGCAAAAGTTAATCAAGGCAAACTCAGTTCACCAACGCTAATTATAATCAAGACCCGCCAATCTGTCAACCAAATCCCCTCCCCGCCACGAGAGGGCGGTTATTTCTGAAAAAGCTCTCCGCGCAGTAATAGCGCGGAGAGCTTTCTTGTGTTCCTCCTTATCACACCGTGGAGAGGTCGTCGTCGGCCATGCAGAGGTGGACGGCGC
>OLVZ01002528.1_pt1 | contig 13427 bp, 12 predicted proteins | sample 1673341 | NCBI WGS metagenome assembly OLVZ01 (sample SAMEA3178944, study PRJEB25190) | human gut metagenome | biome: human gut; feature: human-associated habitat; material: faeces | place: Austria | collected 2013 | reverse complement strand
ACATGCCTCCTTACGGCTAAGCTGAAGAAAAGCCTCCCCCGATCTTTACGGCTTACTTCGTCATTTTTCTTTTATTTTATCTGGATTCCCTCTATTCGTCCAGAAAAAAAGCATTCTATATAGAATGCTTTTCAAAATCATTTCTTTTACGCTTTGCATTTCTGCATGTATCCGCCATCGTGCAGCCCTGACATCCCGCGCAGCCGCCTTTGCTGCGGCGGTACCGCCATAAGGCCAGCGCGGCCAGCCCCAATACCGCTGCGAGCAGCAGCCAATCCAGCACGCCCATATTATACAAACCCCAGCAAAAGGCCGATATGCCGTACTGCAAACGCAATCAACCATGCAATCGCAGTCTGCGCCAGCATGGCCAGCGCCGCCTCCCGGCGGGATCCCATCTCGCGCCTTACAGCCGCCAGCGCCGCCACGCACGGCATATACAGCAGCGTAAACACCAGGAACACGTAGGCAGAAAGCGGAGTAAACAGCTCGGAAAGTGCACCCGCTGAGGCGGAACCCAACAGCACGGCAAGCGTGGAGATGACACTCTCCTTGGCGAGCAGTCCCGTGACCAACGCCGTCGAAGCACGCCAATCGCCGAACCCGAGCGGCGCCAACACCGGGGCAATGAGCCCTCCCAAACCTGCAAGCAAACTCTGTGACTGATCGGTCACCACATTCAAACGCATGTCAAACGTCTGCAGGAACCACACCACGATGCTCGCCACGAAAATGATCGTGAACGCGCGCTGGATAAAGTCCTTCGCCTTATCCCACGCGAGCATCACCGTCGTTTTCGCGCTCGGTAGGCGATAATTGGGAAGCTCCATAATGAACGGCACGGGTTCGCCTTTGAACACCGTGTGCTTGAAAATCAGCGCAACCACGGCAGCAACCGCCACACCTAGCAGGTAGAGAGAAACCATAACCAGCACGCTGTTCCGTGCAAAAAACGCGGCTGCAAGCAGGCCATATACCGGCAGCTTGGCTGAACAGCTCATAAACGGGGTGAGCATCACGGTCATTTTTCGATCGTGCTCGGAAGGTAGCGTGCGCGTGGCCATGATGGCCGGCACCGAACAGCCAAAGCCCACCAGCATGGGAACGAAGCTGCGGCCCGAAAGTCCAAACCGGCGCAGCACCTTATCCATTACGAAAGCGACGCGCGCCATGTAGCCCGAGTCCTCGAGCATGGAGAGCAGCAGGAACAGCACCACGATGAGCGGCAAAAACGAGAGCATACTGCCCACACCCGCAAAAATGCCGTCAACCACGAGCGACTGCACCACGGGATTCACGCCCGCGCCCGCAAGCGCCACCGCAACGGCGTCGGTGGCCCATGCCACGCCCTCTTCCATGAGCCCTTGCAGCCATGCGCCAAGCGAACCGAACGACACCCAAAACACGAGCGCCATGATGGCAAGGAACGCGGGGAACGCACTGTAGCGACCCGTGAGAATGCGATCGATGGCAACGGAGCGCTTGTGCTCGCGACTCTCATGTGGCTTGACCACGCAGGCGCGACACACAGATCCAATGAACGAAAAACGCATGTCGGCGAGGGCAGAAAGCCGATCGCTACCCGACTCCCCTTCCATCTGCGAGATGATGTGTTCAAGTGCGTCGAGCTCGTTGGCATCGAGATTGAGGGCCTTACGCACCAGCCCATCGCCCTCCACCAGTTTAGTGGCGGCAAAGCGCACGGGAATGCCCGCGTTTTCGGCATGGTCTTCGATCAAGTGAATCACCGCGTGGATGCAACGATGCAGGGCGCCGCCATCAACGCCATCCATTGAGCAAAAGTCGAGGCGCCCGGGGCGCAAGTCGTGGTAGGCAACCTCGCGCACATGTTCCACAAGCTCAGCGATTCCCTCGTTTTTGACAGCGGAAATCGGCACCACAGGGATACCGAGCTTCCGCTCGAGCAGATTCACGTCAATGGTTCCGCCATTGGCCGTGACCTCGTCCATCATGTTGAGCGCAAGCACCATGGGGCGGTCGAGTTCCATGAGCTGCATGGTGAGATAAAGATTGCGCTCGATGTTGGTGGCGTCGACGATATTGATGATAGCGTTGGGGCGTTCGTCGAGGATGAATTGGCGGCTCACGACCTCTTCGCTTGTGTAAGGCGAAAGCGAGTAGATGCCCGGCAAATCGACCACGGTCGCCTGAGGGAACCCCTTGAGCTGGCCATCTTTGCGATCGACCGTGACGCCCGGAAGTTACCCACATGTTGGTTCGAACCCGTGAGCTGGTTGAACAGCGTAGTCTTGCCACAATTTTGATTGCCCACAAGCGCACAAGTGACGGGCTGATTAGGCGAGAGCACATGCCCGGCGGCACGCGGCCTGAAAACAGGCTCGTCAGTTTCTCCCAGCGCAGGGTGTGCCATACCGCGCGTGGCAACCGGGTTTTCGCGCGAAACGTTATGCGCGTCGTGAATGTCCATGAGCTCGATACGCGCTGCATCGGCACGGCGCAACGTGAGCTCGTAATCGCGCAGGCGAATCTCAAGCGGGTCGCCCATAGGCGCGTGCTTCATCATGGTGACCTCAGTGCCCGGCGTAAGACCCATGTCAAGAATGTGCTGATGAAGCGCTGGATCGTCCGAATCAACGCAGGCGACAATGGCATCTTTACCGATTTCCAGCGTGTCCAGTCTCATGCACAGGTCCTTTCCGAGTGTTTTTCCGCACACCATATTACCCATGGCCCAACGGTCTCAAAGGATAAAGTTACCTAGCAGAAACTTTTCACATTCCCTGGTTTGGCAGTAACAACGCTTGACCTGATAAGCCCTCGCACCTAATGCAATCCTGCCAACGAGCCGCACAGCGAAACAAAAATGACCAGGAAAAATGAAGCGATGAAAACCACTCCCGCCTCAAGCAGAATGTTTCTACGAACCAGCAGCGGAAATCGCACGCTGATTCGGCGCCTGTCGAGCAGCAGTACCATGAGCATAGCGATGATGCCGCCGAGCATCACTATGTATTCCAAAAACCGGAACCACACGGGAAGTACCGCGTCTCTTTCGTTGGGACAGGCAACCAAATATGCACATGCCGACAACAGAAATCCCGCAGCGAAAAGGACGATGACGTTCCACAGCTTGCCCAAATACGTTGAGAGCTTGCTCTCAAGAAACTTTGCAAAATGATCGTGCAACCCACGAAGCCGCGTGAGCCCGTAAGGAAACCTGCTTTTACGAGGTTTTTCATACTTGAAAGAGCTCACACGTTCATAAGACAACTTCCCGTCGGGCGAATCTAGCCGCTCAACACACTGTTCGACAGCACGTGCCAACGCTCGCGCACTCGCATATCGATCAGTTGGATTGAAAGAGCATGTTTTTGCAATCGCGGCGGCAAAACCCTCATCAATTCCAGCCTCTTTGCACGCCTTTACCGTGCATACATTAGGCGGATGCTCCCCCGTCAGGCAAAAGTAGAATATCTTTCCCAGCGCATATACATCGCTTCGCTCGTCTGTCTGACCAAACCCGAACTGCTCGGGCGGCGCGTAACAGCGCGTTGCAAAACACGAGGTATCCGACTCAGCATCTTGGTGCCACACGCGCGAAATCCCATAGTCGATCACCACGGGTCCGCGCTCACTCATGATGATGTTCGAAGGCTTCAAATCACGATGAATGAGTGGCGCTTCTAGACGCGTGTGCAGATCATGCACCGTGCGGCACAAGCTCAACGCCACCTTGCGCAGCGCATCGACCCCCGGACCAGCGCTCGCAACGTATTCCTCCAGCGAAGGCCCCTCGATGTACTCCATCAGCACGTGAAGCGTTTTACCCGTTCGGACGCATTCGAAAATCTGAGGCGTTCCTTCAATTCGAACACCCCGTTGCTGAGCGCGCCACAAAGCCTCGTATGCGGCTCCGGCATTTGGTGCGCCATCAATGCGCTTGCGAATTGCGCGAGCAGGTGGGCCCGCGGCCTTGCGCTCCTCTGGCGCATGCACAACGATTTCGGTAGTTTCATACGCCGAGCGCTTGAGAAGCTGTTCAACGTTCCAAGAATCCGCATGCGACGCGACGTCTAAGAACGAATCGAGTGCGGCGTCAAAAGCCCCACTCGAATGCTCCCCATCATCAGAAATTGAATCGGGAGTTTCCAGGTTCTTTTGTCTTATGTCCTGTAGCGTTTCCATATCGAAAGCTTAGCATCCCAACAGGACATCTAAAACGCAACGGGAAACCAAAGCCGCACACTAGCAAATAGTCTCTTCACCCAAGCGATACAGCTCCTCGTTGACCTTTTGCAGCGAGCAGCCGTGATCCACGCAGAAGATGACGATGGCATCGCGGCGGCACTTGGGATCGAGGGCGCTCACACCGGCGGAAACGAGCGCGCGGTTCGTCTCGCGCAACGTCAGGGCCATGGCGAAGGCGATTTGCAGAACTTTATCGCGCGAAGGGTTGCGTGTACCAGTAAAGATCTGGTAGCCGAACGTCTCATTCAGATCCGCCATGCGCACCACGCGCGAGCGCTTGAGATGCTTTTTCTCAAGCAGCCGCTGCAGATACTCCGCCAGCGTGCACGAGGAGAACTCAGCCTGATCAACAAAGGAGTCGAGACTCGAGCTCTCAAGAAGTTCCTGAAGTACCTCTTCTGTTAAACGCTCTGCCACCTCGACCTCCTCCGTGTGCGCAGGGCGCGCATAACCATAACGGACAGCACAAACACCAGCTTCGATGGTATCAGCAATAAACCACGTAACGAAAGGGCGCGCCCTTTGGCGCGCCCTATGAACTGCAATACTACGAAAGCTTCCAAGTTGCCGTAGGTTCATCCGACAGGAAAACGTTCGCGAAATAGTGCATCTGAGTGATGTCGCCCTCAAAATAAATATTGCCTGAAACCGTGCCACCCGCGCTCAACGAGCCACTCGATAGTTCATCTTGCTGATCGCTATAAAACGCCACATCCGACTGAACGCCATCGGCGTTTTCGCTCTTCCAATCATAAGGGTTGAAATCAACGGTTTCGTCACCATTGTTTGTATAAGTCACACGAACGCGCGTGTAGATTCCATCGCTATACGAGGCGGTCAAACCGCTTTCAATCTCGTCAACAGAGACAACTAAGCCATTCTCCAATTCGACCGAAGATCCGACTGCATACTCCTTGGATTCATCAGGGGTTTCCTCGCTCTTGCTAGTCCCATCGTCATCGGATGCCTTGTCGTCATCTGTGGCAACAACCTGCGGACCCTGGGTTGCTTTATCAATCGCAGCTCCGTACAGGCTTTGGCTCCCAAGAACCGCAACGATGGCGATAGCGTTGACGATAACAGCGGCAATGGCGACTCCCTTGTTGCTACGCGTGCCACGAATGCAGGAAACCAGACCGATGATTGCCAAGACCACACCAGGAACGGCGACGACGAAAGACAAGTTGTTAACTATGGGAATCAACGATGTTAGAAGTGCAAGGATACCCAGCACAAGACCGATAATGGCAAGTACCGAGCTCTTTTTCTTCTCTGTGGCCGTCGTGCTTTGCGTCGTGTTTTCCATAAGTACATCCTCCTTAGCCCGCAAGCTTTTCGATTGGATCGTGCGGATACCATTTAATATGAGATGTAAATCCGTTTCATTAGCTGAGAGCTAGGGTGCCGCATCATATTTGATGGAAGAGGCGGTGAAAGGAAGCAGCATGTCTGCAAATCGCGATAGCTTCTTCGAGCACGTATACGAGATAGTCGAGCAGATCCCTAAGGGCCGCGTGGCGAGCTATGGCCAGGTCGCCGCCCTCATGGGCGCTCCGCGCTGCGCGCGCCAAGTCGGCTTTGCTCTGCATTCCAATCCGCGCCCGGGAATTATCCCCTGTCATCGCGTGGTGTTTGCCGACGGGCGCATTTGCGAGGGCTTTGCCTTTGGCGGGCCGGAGGTCCAGCGCTCCATGCTGGAAGCCGAAGGCGTGCTATTTCTCGACGAAACCCATGTGGACATGAAGTCCTGCCGCTGGGAGGCGGGGCTGTAGGCAACTGCGCTGTAACCGCTCGAATCGCCGCTTGCGTTTCCAAAGCGTTTTGCGCTCCCAAAGCATTCTTTTAACAACGCCCGGCCTTTACCGCAAACGCTCAGGCGCAAGCACCCATCCGCGCGCCTACGGATTGCAGTTGGCGCAGGGGCTGTACCCCTGGGCGATCATGTCTTCCCGCGTAGACGTTACCTCACGTTTGTTCTTGTTCTTCATCTGCTTGACCGATCGGCAACCGGGTAGATGAAACTTGCTCGTGTTGACGTTGAGAATGTACGTCACCTCAACCGGAGTGGACTGCGGAACGTCGGCTTGCCCTGCTGATCCGTCAGCCTGGACATCCCCCTCCTCGGGCGTATACGCAGGTGCGTCATCGCTCGAACGCCAACTCTCACCCGTAGCATAATCAATGCCGATACCAGGCTGAACGTTGTAACAAAACACGTTGAAGCACACGCCCGCGCCATCATCCTCAACGGAGCGCGCCTCCATCTGAACGCCGCGCGCAACCAGCTCATCATCCACGAACACCGGCGTCACACGATAGAGCACGCGATTGCCGGTGCGCTCCACATAGTTCGCCACCTCGTTCTCGAACGGCAACATTCCCTCGACGTTCATGTAACGCGTGCCCGTAATGAGATTCTCTTCGTTGGCATTCTCAGCGGTAAGCTGATATCCGATGAGGTGGCAGCGGTTGTACAGATATCGATCGGCGATGAGATCGTCGTAGCGGACGGTGCGCCAACCGGTCGGCTTGATCATGCCAATGCTCCCCCGCTCCTCGGTGGGCATCGTCGCGCGCGATACGATGGCGAAAGCGGTTCCGCAGCGGCCGAGGGAATCCAGCGGCGCGTATTGTTCCTCGGGCGCGCTGAGATCCGTTTCGCTAAAACCGGGAACATTGTCCTCGACAACGGTATACGGACTGCCGTCATACGCGGGAATGGCCGCGACGTCGATGATGGATTCACGCCCGGATCCGAGAGGCGATCGCGTGCCTTCCTGATCGCGAAGGCACGTGGACGACCCGTCGCCGGATGCGTCGAGCGCACAGGAACCACCCGAAGCGGTCAGCGCCTCTCGACTCGTCTCATCCGAGCAGGCGGACAACGGTGTTGCCACAAGAACGACACCAAGCAACAGTGCCAGTAAACGATTGAACTGCCTCCCGGTTCGATTCACTGGAAAACAAACCTTTCTATCGGCAAAACCTGCAGCCATCATAGCAAAGGCATCTCGAACGGGCGAACAGGGCCCATGAGTAACCTCTCAGCTCGCCAACTCCAAAAGGAACATCAGCCGAAGAGGTACAATGTGACGCAAGCAAGAACAATGCAAGCGCATGAAGCTTTGAGGAGAACGACGATGGCTCGACAATTGACCGATGAAGAAAAGGCCGTTATCCACCGAGCTGCCCAAGAAACATGGTACCTTGACGCGCCCGTTCCCCCAGAGCTCCTCGAGCAGCTGCCCGTCAATTTCATTGATGCTGTTTGGCTCCCGCCGCAGCGCAAGGAAGACCTCCCGCAATTGTATGGCGTGGAGTCGGGCCATATAGGCCAAATCCAGGCAGATTGGCGGGAAGCGCTCGCATGTGGCGCCGTGCGCATGTTCGATGACAACACCATCAGTTTCCCCACGCATGTCCAGCGATCGAATGGTTACGCCGTCGAAGTCTCAATCACACGCAACGCCGATGATGACAGGTTCCCCTGGTGCCTCTCATATGTCCCTAAGATCAGTTCCTTGCAACTCATGCGCGACGTTGTAAAACCGAGCACCCCGTCCAACGCGGGCGATGACGCGCCGGAAGGCCCCTCCATCGAGGGGAAAAACGCGCCCGCCCCAGCCAGCTGCTCCGACGATGCCGCCTCAAAGGATACCGAGTCCACAATAGAGACCACGCAGGCGAAAACCCCTGCTTCCAAATCCTGCCCCTTCGATCCGCTTCCCCCTGTTCTCAAAGAAAAGATCGAGGCCATGGTACACACGAAGGACTATCGCAACGGGGTGATTCCGGAGGACGTGCAACTGGAGCTTGCGCCTCTCGACCAGCAATTCTCGGCGCACGTCGGCATTGACCAACGCAGTTCGGAAGAGCTTCTCAAATATGCAAATTGCAGACTCAACCTGCCCATTTTTCTGCAACGTGAATGGAAGATCGCCCGAGAGGTAGGCGCGGTCAGGTACTACGAAGGTAAGCTCATCTTCCCCGTCAGCCTTCTTCGCAAAGACGGACGGGCCATCGAAGTATCGTTCAGGAAGAACGACCAAACCACCGACCCCAAGGCAAAGCCTTGGATCGTGAGCTATGTTGACACGTATTACTTCCCCGGCACAATAGAGGATGACATTGACATAAACAGCGATGGCGATAACACCAACGGCGGGAGCGGTCCACGATACCACGCCAAACCCAAAGCCAATGCTGCGGGCAACGAACTGTTCCGTTGGGCCTATATGGGCAAATTTGACGAGACGCTCAAGTTGCTCGCCGATCTTGCACTGGATGAGAAATGGGACTTCAACGAAGACGGCGAGTCCAGTTCCTATGCGATTCTGAGCAGCTACCTTAAGTACACTTTCTATCGCCTCAAAACAGAGGGTAAAGTTCTTGAAGAAAAGGAGCAGCGCATCGCCGCGTTCAACACCGGCCTCGTGGACAAGACTTACGAACCCATCTATGCCTGCTTCTCGCCTTCAACGTACGGCAGCTCTCCCTGGAAGCTCGAGGCGTTTTGCAAGGCGGGATCGCGGCAATGGGGCAAACGCCTCGTGGCAACATTTAACCCGCTCCCCAAACGCGCATCGTATTTCAAGCGCAAAGAAGACCTGCTCTTTGACACCGAGCGCCCACTTGAACGCGACGCCGATCATATCCTGCTCGACAATATCAGCCGACTCCCGCACGATTTTTTGGAGGAGGAGTTACGTGGGTCGGACGAGGCACTGGCCGCACTGGAGGCAGCGTTCTCCGCAAAGGACGGCGGGGCGCGAAACAACGCGTTCGAGCGACTTGAGAACATCATCGAGAACGACTCTAGGATTAAGCGCCGCCTGATCAACCGCCTGGACGACGCCATCGAGCTGGCCCAGAAGCGCGTCGAGTGGAACTTCAAGACGGCGGTCCCCGCGTTCTATCCCACCAAAGATCAGATGAGTCTGCTGCTTCCCCTCGATCTTACAGAAGATGAAAAACCAGACGTCGCACTTGTGGTGGAGCTTACGGATTCGGGCGCGTATATCGGCCAAACGATTCTCACCATGCGAATGGCGTACAACAACGCGCGCATGGTTTGCCGCCCAGACAGCGATTGGCTGAACACCTCTTTGCGTCTCTCCGATGCTGAAGAGGCTGCACGGGAGTAGACATCAAGCACGAATGACTACAGTCAGCAAATGTATTTCAACATTCCGTTAAACCCGCAATCCTCTCATTTAACGCAATAGCCCCTCAGAAGGTCAAATTATCTTCTGAGGGGCAAGGCAGAAGCTATACTGCGAAAACAGGCGAAGCCAAAAGTCCGCTAAACCTAATCCAGATTCTTGGCAGCCTTGATGAATGCCTGGGCTTTCTCGGGGTCAATGTTGTTCCAAAGGATGCCATCGTACTTGATGCTCGTACCGATGATGACACCATCACCGTAGGTGAGCAGCTCCTTGATGTTATTCACAGACGCGCCGCTACCGATGATGATGGGCACCTCGGGGAACTCCTCCTTCAGGCTCGCGATGTGCGAAGCCTCGGGCGGAAGACCTGCATGGGCGCCACCGAACAGTGCGCCGGCAATGGGCAGGTTGGCCACACCGGCATCGAGCATTTCCTCACTGGATCGGGAATCAAGGCAGGTGCCGGCGTGAGCCTCAAAGTAGGTATACACGCGCACATCATCTGCACCAATATGGCGCTGATACCTAAAAATCTCACCCGGATTGAACTTCTGGGAACCAAAAAGCCCCTCAAAAGAACCGCTTACATAGGTGCGCACGAACTTGGCGCCAATCGCCTTTGCCACAGCCAGCGTGGCGATGGGGTCAATGAGCACACCGCAGCCAAAGGGAACGGAAATCTCCTGCGCAACCTCAGTAGCAATGCGGACATAGCTGGCAACGGTCTCGGGGCCCACCGGAGTCAGATACGGACGGTCGCCCTCATTGGCAAAGACGAGCGCGTCAAAACCAGCAGCCTGAAGGGCCTCGGCATCGCGCTTAAGGCGATCGATTTGCTCCTTGAAGGTCATGGCATCGTCTGCATAAGGGCTGCCGGGCAAGGCCTGCATATGAAGACATCCAATAACAGGCTTTGCAACACCAAAAGTTTCAAAATGCTTATTCATTAGATTGTCCATGGATCTTTCCTTTCAAAGTGCGAGGGAAGTTGAATTGCGAATCATTAGGCAAGGATGCCGGTGAGGGCGAAGATGGCAGCCACCACGAACATGCCAACCAAAACCGTCGTCGGCTTGGCACCTTTCTTGATGAAGCGATAGGTGACGAGGAAGGCGACCAGGGGCAGAAGCTTCGGCAGAATGGTGTCGAACACGGCCTGGACTTCCAAAACACCCGTAGCAAGCTCGAAAGACAGGGGGCAGGTCAGCGGAATAACAGTAGCAACGAGGCAACCAAGAACCATCAGACCCATAACAGACAGGCCCTCGGTCAGCTGCTTCACCAGTCCACCGGCCAGCAGCTTCGTAACAGCATTTTTGCCGAACTTGTAACCTGCGTTGTAGCAGAAATAGCCGACACCCAGGGCATACGCACTAAAGAGCACGATCAGAAGCACGGGACCAAGCACAGAGCCCTGAGAAGCAAGGCCGATGGCGATCGAAAGCAGGACCACCTTCACGAGACTCTGGGTAACCGAGTCGCCAATACCGGCGAGGGGACCCATGAGAGCGGTCTTAAGGCTGTTCACCATATCGTCGTCGATGTTTGCACCGTTAGCACGCTCTTCTTCCATGGCGGCGATGATGCCGGGAATGATGGAGCCCCAGTTGTTCTCGGTGTTGAAGTAAGACAGATGACGCTTGAGACCAGCGGCCTGAGCTTCCTTATCGTTGGGGTAGAGCTCCTGCAGTACGGGGACCATACAATGGCAGAAACCCAGACCCATCATGCGCTCGTAGTTGTAGCAAATCTGACCCCAAGACTGCCAAATGAACCAAGAACGACGCAGGGCCTTCTTGCTGAGGCGCTTCGTCTTCTCAGTATCTGCAGCCTCTTCGTCCTTCTCGAAAGAAAGGCTGCTGATGATGCCGTCCAACCCGTTCTGGGTGTAAAGCAAGTGCAGAATGCCCGCAACGGCGCCGAGAATGGCGATGGGCATGGTACCGAGGCCAAGATAAGCGGACAGAACGAAGCCGATAGCGAAGAACGGGAGCAACGCAGGGTTAAAGAGCGCGCTCATGAGCATGGCAAGACCCAGTGCAGGAATGAGGTGACCCGCCAAAGACAGGATCGAGGTGACCTGTGCGGGAATGGCGTTCATGATTCCCTCGAGCATGGGAGCGCCAAAGTAGACGCACAGGAACGAAGGAATGAAGTAGGTGATGAACGGGAAAATCTGGGAGGCAAAGAGGTTCATGGCAACGACACCCTTGGTGTTGCCCTCTTCTGCATACTTGTCGGCCTTCTGAACCCACACGGAGTTCAAAGACATCTTGACGTTGAAGCTCAAAAGACCCAGAAGTCCCAGAGGCACTGCAACGGTCAGACCCACAGAAGGATCTGCACCGGCGAGCATGGTCATGGCAACGCCCAGATAACCCGCAAGCGCGTAGTCGCTGGGAAGAGAACCGCCGATGGCCACCATGCCGATGTAGGCCATCATGACCGTGGAACCAACTTCAAGTCCATAAGCAAGGTTGCCAAAAAGCAAGCCGTTTACCATGCCTGCAACGAGCGGTGCGCCAAAGTATGCAGACCAGCGAAGCCACATGGGACATGCCGTAGCGGCAAACCACGTGCAGAACGCAACGAGAAGTGCCTGTAGCAATAGCATCGAAATCATCTCTCCTTTACCGTTTTACAAAATGTCCTGAGCTGAAACCACCGAATCGGTGTAAAGCATCTGTAAAAAGACGTTGATACCAAGGTTTTCAAGGGCGGTAATATCGGCCGTTTCCTCAGGGGACAGGAACACGTTTTTCGTGATTTGCGTGCGCCCGGGAACAGACCCCACATTGCCAATGTTGAGCTCCATGAGAGGAGTCGCGGTGTCTTTCAGTGCCTCTATGAGTGCTCTCGCCTGTCCGATGCGCTTAAAAAGCAGCATCGTGGCAACAGGCGAAGTGTCCTGCTGAACCTTGGCGGCGGCATCTGCAACCGAAAGAATCTCGATTTCAAGGCCTGCCGGCGCTGCCATAGTCAGGATTGTGGTCATAAAGCTATCGACAGCCAACTGATCGTCAACAACGATAATGCGCTTGAGCTGCAAATACTTTGACCACGAAGTCATAATCTGACCGTGAACCAAACGCTCGTCTACACGACTTGCCACAATGTTCATGGGTACCTCCTTAGTTCATCTGAGCTGCAAAATCGACAATTGATTGCATGCCGCTTGCAACGATTGCTTCCTTGGCTTCCTGCAATGAAGCGGATTCCCTGCAAACCATGGCCTCGATGATCATGGCCAAGTTCATACCGGTAATCACTTCCAAAGAAGCCCTGTTCTCGATGTTTTGATACGCCTGGGCGGACATCAGGAAGGGACTTCCTCCCAATATGTCGCAAATGACCAAAAGCCCTCCATTGTCCTTGGCGTTATCAATGGCATCTGTAATGGACTCGAGCAGCTCTTGTTGGCTCTGGCCCGGCTCAAAGCACAGGGCGGCCACTCTCTCAGAACTCGGCCCATAAACCATGGCAGCCGCATCGAGCATGGCTTGTGCCACAGGCCCATGGGAAACTAGCAGAATGTCAAACACAGGGATCCCTTCCTTCGATGACGCCTCAATGATAAAGAGTGTGAATGAATGATTCAATAATGCTTGAATAGAATATGCTGAACGGTCTATTTAAGACGGTAAATGGTGTATTCATTCTCTCATGTTGATAGTTGACTTGTATCGGAATTTAAGTTTTTGCAGTTAACAGACTATTTTAATAATCTATTTGCGGTTTTGGAGAATCCTTCATTTACAAGCAGTCACAAGTTAGTATTATTTAAGTTGAATAGACCATTCAGTCACTCAAGGACATCCTATGAACGTTATCGAACAACTCGCTTCATATAGTTCGAGCTTTACTCCAACTGATCGGCGAATCTACGAAGCGGTACTCAGAGAGCCCGAGTATTTTATTCAAAGCACCACTACACTTGCCGCGAGCTACGTCGGGGTGTCTCAAAGTGCGATAAGCCGTTTTTGTCAGAAAGTAGGCTTTGAGAGCTTCGGAGATTTTAGAACCTCGCTGTTG
>OLVZ01002526.1_pt1 | contig 13435 bp, 10 predicted proteins | sample 1673341 | NCBI WGS metagenome assembly OLVZ01 (sample SAMEA3178944, study PRJEB25190) | human gut metagenome | biome: human gut; feature: human-associated habitat; material: faeces | place: Austria | collected 2013 | reverse complement strand
GACGTTTCAGCGTATATCCCGACCAACGTAATCTCCATTACCGACGGTCAGATCTACTTGCAGTCCGAGCTGTTCCACCAGGGTCAGCGTCCCGCTGTTGACGTGGGCATCTCTGTTTCCCGCGTCGGTGGCTCCGCGCAGACCAAGGCCATGAAGCAGCAGGCGGGCAACCTCCGCCTCGACCTCGCGTCCTATCGCGAACTCGCCGGCTTCATGCAGTTTGGCTCGGACCTCGATGCAACGACGCAGCGGCAGCTCACGCACGGTGCTCGTATGACCGAGCTCCTCAAGCAGGGCCGTTACCAGTCGCTCGATGTCGTCGACCAGGTTGCCGTGCTCTACGCCGGCAACAAGGGCTATCTCGATGACATGGATCTTGCTGATATCGTGCCGTTCCGCGAGGGTCTCATTGACTATCTCGACGGCGCGCATCGCAAGTTGCTCGAGGAGTTCCGCGAGAACAAGATGGACAAGGCGGCCGAGCAGCAGCTCAGCACCGCTATCCAGGACTTCAAGGTGCAGTACTACGCCTCCAAGGAGGCACAGGCTTCGGGCGCAGCCGCGTCCGCTGAGAAAGCGGGAGAGAACTAGGCTCTATGGCTAACCTCCGCGAAATAAAAAAGCGCATCAGCTCGGTCTCTGCGACCCAGCAGATCACGCGCACGATGGAAATGGTCTCGACGGCGAAGATCGCCCGCGCCCTCCAGCGCGAGAAGAACTCCGAGCCGTTCGCCGGCGCCATCACGGACGTCATGCTTACCGTGGCGCAGACCGCTGGCTCGGATGCAAGCAATCCGTTGCTCAAGGACCCCAAGGATTACGAGCGCGCGCTGCTGATCGTGGTCAATTCCGACCGCGGCCTGTCCGGCGGCTTCAACATCCAGGTCGCGCGTGCGGCTGAAGAGCGCATCAACCATTTCCATCGCCATGGGGCCAAGGAAGTCGAGCTGATCACCTGCGGGCGCAAGGCGACCGAGCACTTCCGCAAGTACCCGCATAAGGCGCTTGCAATCGTGGGCGAGTCCGACAACCCTACGCTCCAGAACGCGCGTGTCATTGCGAACTACGTGATCGACGGTTTTTCCCAGGGCCACTTCGGCCGCGTGGATATCGTGTATTTCCACGCTAAGAACCGCGTGGAGCAGGTGCTGCGCTCCGAGCGCATCCTGCCGCTCGACGAGCAGGTCCTGAGGACGGCCCGCGGTCCGCGCGCGAATGAGAACGAGGCCCCCACAGGCTTGACCTCGCCCTTCGAGTTCGTGCCTTCGGCTGAGCATGTGTTGAGCAGGCTTATCCCGACCTACGTCCTCACTGTCATTCAGCAGGCGCTGATCGACTCGGCTGCCGCCGAGCAGGGTGCCCGACGCAAGTCGATGCACTCCGCCACGGAGAACGCCAACGCCATCATCGCCGACCTTTCACGCACCTATAACCGTGTACGCCAGGCTTCCATCACCACCGAGATCAACGAGATCGTGGGCGGGGCCGCTGCATTGGAGGAGAACTAATGGTAGATACCATCGCTGTGGACTCCACGCCCACCGCGGGCGTCGGTCGCATCACGCGGATTATCGGCGCCGTCGTGGACGTCAAGTTCAAGGGCGGCGTCCCGAACATCTATAACGCACTTACGGTCGAGGCCGATACGCCGATGGGCCATATCGACACGATCCTCGAAGTCGAAAGCCAGCTGCCCGGCGATGTCGTGCGCTGCGTTGCCATGACCTCCACCGACGGCCTGCAGCGCGGTCTCGAGGTTGTCGACACGGGCGCTCCCATGCAGATGCCGGTCGGTAAGGGCACGCTTGGCCGCATCTGGAACGTCATGGGCAAGCCCGTCGACGGCAAGGATATGCCCGAGATTGACGCCTATTACCCCATCCATCATCCCGCTCCGTCGTTTGACCAGCTCACGACCAAGACCGAGATCTTCGAGACCGGCATCAAGGCGGTCGATTTGCTCGAGCCCTACATCCGCGGTGGCAAGACCGGCTTGTTCGGTGGCGCCGGCGTGGGCAAGACGGTGCTCATCCAGGAGCTCATCAACAACCTCGCCCAGGAGCACGGCGGCACGTCCGTGTTCACCGGTGTCGGCGAGCGCACCCGTGAGGGCACCGACCTGTACCTCGAGATGAGCGAGTCGGGCGTTATCGATAAGACCTGCCTGGTCTACGGCCAGATGAACGAGCCGCCCGGAGCGCGCCTGCGCATCGGCCTGGCCGGCCTGACCGAGGCCGAGTACTTCCGCGATCGCGGCCAGGACGTGCTGCTCTTCATCGACAACATCTTCCGCTTCTCGCAGGCTGGCTCCGAGGTCTCGGCTCTGCTGGGCCGTATGCCCTCCGCCGTCGGCTACCAGCCCACGCTCGCAACCGAGATGGGCGACCTGCAGGAGCGCATCACCTCGACCAAGACCGGTTCCATCACCTCGGTCCAGGCCGTCTACGTCCCTGCCGACGACTTGACCGACCCGGCTCCGGCCACGACCTTCACGCACCTCGATGCCACGACGGTCCTTTCCCGTGCCATCTCCTCGCTGGGCCTGTTCCCGGCCATCGACCCGCTGGCCTCCACCTCGGACGCTCTCGACCCCGCAATCGTGGGCGAGGAGCACTACCGCGTGGCCGTGCGCGTCCAGGAGATCCTGCAGGAGTACTCCGACCTCCAGGACATCATCGCGATTCTGGGTATGGATGAGCTCTCCGATGAGCAGCGCCTGACGGTGAACCGCGCCCGCAAGATCCAGCAGTTCCTCTCGCAGTCCTTCCACGTTGCCGAGAAGTTCACGGGCAACCCCGGCGTTTACGTGCGCGTCGAGGACACGGTGCGCTCGTTTGCCGCCATCATCGACGGTGAGTGCGACGACCTGCCCGAGCAGGCGTTCCGTTACGCCGGAACCATTGACGACGTGCGTGAGCGCGCTGCCAAGATGGGGGCGTAGACCATGCCCATGCAGCTGCGCATCGTGTGTCCCGAAAAGAGCGTCTTCGAGGGCTCGGTCGCCTATGTATCCGTGCCCTCCACGGTGGGCGAGTTCGGCATCTTGCCGCGCCACGCGAGCGAGATCTGCACCATCGAGGCGGGTCGCATTCGCGTGTCCGAGCACAAAATGGGCACGGTCGACCATGTCTTTGCGGTGTCGGACGGGTATGTCCAGGTGGCAAATGACGAGGTCATCGTGCTTGTTGACCGTGCAAAGGATCTCGCTGAGGTCGACGTCGAGGCCATGGAGCAGCGCCTCGCAGGTTTTGAAGACGAGTTGATGAAACTGTCGGCAAATGATGGGCGCCGCGCCTACCTTTATAATGAAATCGCATGGTGCAAGCTGTTGCTTGCTCGCTAGGCCCTGCGAACCGTTCGTTCGCATCGCGTAGAGATTGACGTCATGCCCGGGAGCACATGCCCCCGGGCATTTTTGAAAGGGAAGCGCTTGGATATCATCCGCGTCGAGGGCGGTCATTTGCTCGAGGGCCGCGTTGCCGTTTCGGGCGCGAAGAACTCCGCTCTCAAGCTCATGGCTGCCACGTTGTTGGCTCCTGGCAAAACCACGCTCGAGAACGTGCCGAACATCTCCGACGTGCACGTGATGGGCAAAGTGCTCAAGTACATGGGCGCCACGATTGAGGTGCTCGACGAGCACACCCTGTGCATCGACACCTCGGCGGTGAATTCGTGGGAGGCCCCCTACGAGTTGGTAGCCAAGATGCGCGCTTCTACTGCGGTTATGGGTCCCCTGCTCGGGCGCATGGGTAAGGCGAAGATCGCCATGCCCGGCGGATGCAATTTGGGCGCCCGTAAGATCGACATGCACATCCTCGGCCTCGAGGCGTTGGGCGTCGAGTTCGACACCGACCATGGCTACATTCACGCCGACGCGGGAAAAGGCATGGTTGGAACTACCGTAACGCTTGAGTTTGCCAGCGTTGGCGCCACCGAGAATCTCATCATGGCGGCGGTCAAGGCAAAGGGCACCACGGTTATCGATAACGCCGCACGCGAGCCCGAGATCGTCGACCTCGCTAATATGCTCAACGAGATGGGTGCCCAAATTGCGGGCGCCGGTACTCCGGTTGTGACCATCGAGGGTGTGGATGAGCTGCACCCCGTTACGCATCGCGTGGTGGGGGACCGCATCGAGGCGGGTACGTTCATCGTGGCAGGCGCCCTGATGGCGAGCGATGCCGGCGTCGAGGTTGTGGGATTCAGCCCCATTCACCTGGGCATGGTCATCAAAAAGATGGAAGACATGGGTATTGTCATCGATCGCATCGAAGGCGGCGTGCGTGTTCATCGTGCCGAGCGCATCGAGCCCGTCGATATCCAAACGCTTCCGTTCCCGGGATTCCCCACCGACATGCAGGCGCAGGTCATGGTGCTATCGTCGCTTGCCGACGGCAATTCCATCATCACGGAGAACATTTTTGAAAATCGCTTTATGTTCGCTTCCGAGCTGGTGCGCATGGGCGCCAACGTTCGCGTAGAGAGCCATCACGCCATGGTGCACGGCGTAGAGGGGCTTTCAGGTGCACAGGTCACGTCTCCCGATTTGCGCGGTGGCGCTGCCCTCGTGGTCGCCGGTCTCATTGCAGAAGGCTATACCGAAGTCTCCGCCATTCACCATATCGACCGCGGTTACGAGCGGTTTGTCGAGAAACTTCGTGCTTTGGGTGCGCAGGTTGAGCGTCTTACCGTGCCCGACTTTATCGACGATTAGGGCAGGTGCGTTTTATGAACTCTCGCAAGAAGCCGGTCCAGCAAGCTGGGCGACCCCTTTCCACGGGCGCAAGTAGCCGTATCTACAGCCGTGAGAACATCGCGCGCTATTCCGAGCGCGCTCACCAGCGCCGTCGCGGCCGCATGATTCGTCGCGGCGTTCTGGGCGGCGTGCTCGCCGTGCTGCTCGTGGGCGTCGTCGCGGCGGGTGCCTGGTTCATCCGCATCACGGGCAATCTCACCGGCGGCATCATCAACAGCTCTGTGCTGCAGATCCTCAACGACTCCGACGTTGCGCGCGAGCCGTTCTACATGCTGCTGTTGGGCACCGACGGCCGTCCCGGCGAGACGGAGTACCGTTCCGACTCCATTATTTTGGCCCGCATCGACCCCACGCAAAAGCAGGCGTCGCTGATCTCCATTCCGCGTGATACCAAGGTGGTCTACAAGGGCGAGACCATGAAGATCAACGCCACACATTTCTATGACGGCCCCGAGGGCGTTATTCGCGCGGTGAACGACCTGTGCTTTAACGGCGAGGACAAAATCTCCCATTACGCGGAGATCGACTTCGAGGGCATGGAAAAACTCATCGACGCGGTGGGCGGTATCGACATCAACGCGACTGAGGGCGTAAACGACCCCTCGCATCTTGATATCGTGATCGAGCCCGGCGAGCAGCACATGGATGGTGCGACGGCGCTTACGTATGCACGCGCGCGCTACCAGTACTCCGACGGTGACTACACGCGTATGCGCCATCAGCGCCAGGTGCTCGGAGCGCTTGCGAACAAGATCCTCAACGGCATCGATCCCACGAGCATTATGGGAACGATCGAGTCGGTGTCCGAGATGGTGAGCACCACGCTTTCCGTTCAGGACATCCTGGCGGTCGCTAACGCCATGCGCGGTATGGATGTCAACAGCATGTACGTCGCGAACCTTCCGAGCTGGGCCGGCGAGGACACCTACGTCAACGGTCAGAGCTACGTGTTTGTCGATGAGGCCGAGCTGGCAAAGATGATGGAACGTCTCGATGCCGGCGAGGATCCCCAGGGTCCGCAGACTATGGGAACCGATTCCAGCGGCGACTCGACATTGGGCGACATCTCCGGGACGGCGAGCGAGGACGACGAGAATTCTGAAGAATAGCCCGGACCCTTGCGCACATTACGCGCAAAGCGCGGCCGAATGTCGCACAGACGGGCGCCATGCAAATAGGTGCTGTGCGGACGAAACGAAGCGCTCGTGGTGATGGTGTTTCGTATGCGCAACACCCCAAAATCACTTTGACTCATGAGCACCCCTGGCATACGCTGGGGGTGCTTGATTTTTGAAAGGAGCTCCCATGTTTGAATCCCCCGCATCGACCGATGTTCTCGAGCGCTTCCTCCGCTATGTCCAGGTGGACACGCAGTCGGCAGACGAGCACTGCGATCAGGTTCCCTCTTCCGCCATCCAGTTCGATTTGGCCAACATGCTCGCAGACGAGCTGCGTCAAATCGGCGCCCGCGATGTGGCTGTGACGGATTACGCCTACGTGCTCGCGTGGATTCCGGCGAGCGAGGGCTCCGAGGACAAGCCGCGCTTGGGCCTCATCGCGCACATGGACACCACCGAGCAGGCTCCGGGCTTTGGCGTGAAGCCGCACATCGTGAAGTACGAGGGCGGCGACCTGGTGTGCGGCGAGGTTGACGGCAGGGCTATCTCCATGTCGCAGGAGCTGTTCCCCCCGTTGAACGATTTGGTGGGGGAGGACCTCGTGTGCTCCGACGGCACGACGCTCCTCGGTGCCGATGACAAGGCGGGCATTGCCGAGATCATGGCGCTCGCTGCGTATCTCATGGAAAACCCGACGGTTCCCCATCCGGAGGTGGGCATCTGCTTCTGCCCCGACGAGGAGATCGGCCATGGCGCCGAGCTGCTCGACATCGAGGACTTCGGCTGCACCTATGCCTATACCGTGGACGGCGGCGCTTTGGGCGAGCTTGAGTGGGAGTGCTTCAACGCGGCCGAGGCGGTCGTTCGCTTCCAGGGCTTCTCCATCCATCCGGGTGACGCCAAGGATCGCATGGTCAACGCTGGCGAGTTGTTCCACCGCTTCCACGGTCTGCTCCCTGCCGTGCAGCGCCCCGAGTACACCGAGGGCTACGAGGGCTTCTACTATCTCGAGGGCGTAAGCGCCACGGTCGAACACGCCACGGCGCGCTATATCATCCGCGATCACGACGCCGCTAAGTTCCAGGCCAAGATCGACCATATGCTTTCCGCTGCCGCATATGTGAACGAAGAGCAGGGCATGGAGCGCGTGACCGTTGAGATCAAACAGCAGTATCGCAATATGGCTGAGATCGTTGCCGAGTATCCGCAGCTCATCGAGGAGGCAAAGGCCGCGTACAGTGCGGTGGGCGTCGAGCCGAAGGTGTCTCCCATCCGCGGTGGTACCGATGGCTCGCAGCTCTCGTTCCGCGGCCTACCCTGTCCCAACCTCTCCACGGGCGGCTATGCTTACCATGGTGTGAACGAGTTCATTCCCGTGAGCTCCCTCACGCGCATGGTCGAGGTATTGGTGCAGCTCATGGGCCGTTTCGCCTAAGCTTGACGAGAACGCCTTTTGACCGAAGGCGACGAAGGGAGTGCGCGCATGAGTGAAATCGAAGAGACGCTCGACTCGCATCTCACCATGGCACACGAGGATTACCTTGAGGCGATGGTGCGTATCGAAACTGAAGAGGAAATCGGCGAACACGAGGGCATCCGCTCGGTCGATATCGCCCAGCTCCTCGGTGTTTCAAAGCCTTCGGTCAATAAGGCGATCGCCGCCCTCAAGTCCCAGGGCATGGTTGAGCAATCGCATTACGGCAGGGTCATGCTTACGCCGCGTGGCAGGGCGGTCGGTACTGCCATCTGGCGCCGCCATCGTCTGCTGCGGTCGTTCCTCACCGATGAGCTGGGCGTGGACTATGAGATTGCGGACCTCGAGGCGTGCAAGACGGAGCACGCGCTTTCCGAAGACACCATGGATCGCTGGATTGCCTATTTGGAGAAATAGCCTTGTGGCATGTTTTTGAGCGGGGGCATCGGGTATATCAACCCTTGCATGGATAAGTCCGAGCCACCGCAAGGGGTACGATGCGCATGGCCTCGATACTTCATTTTGGAACCGACGGTTGGCGAGCTCGCCTCGACGGCGACTTCACCGACGAGAACGTTATTCGCATAGCTGATGCCGCGGGTGCCTATTGGGCGAGACAATCGGCAGGGGCTATCGTGTACGTGGGGTACGACACACGACAGGATGCCGAACGGTACGCGTGTTTAGCAGGAAGAGTTTTGGCCGGATACGGCTTAGTAGTTAAAGTCTGCGATCGCTACGTTCCCACTCCTGCGCTGTGTTGGACTGTTGGGTGCGACGCTCGCGCCGTCGGCGGCCTTATGGTGACCGGCTCGCATAATCCCAATGACTACCAGGGAATCAAGCTGCGCGTGGCCGATGGCGGCATTGGGACAGCTGAGTTTTACAACGAAATCGAGCGGTCGATTGAGGCTGATCCGAGCGAACGGCGCGGATCAATTGAGCGCGTGGATTATCTGACACCCTACTTCGATCATTTATATAGTCTCGTTGACACGCAGGCCATTGCCGATGCAGGTCTCAAGATTGTGTATGACCCGCTGTATGGATCGGCGAGCAAGTATTTTGCGGACCTCGTTCGCGCGATGGGGATTGATGCCATCGAAATCCACGGCGAGGAAGATGCTGAGGCAGACAGCACGCATCCCGAGCCCGTTGAGCCGTGGGTGGATGACTGCGAGCGAATGGTTGTTTCGACTGGTGCTGCTGCGGGACTCGTGAACGATGGCGACGGCGACCGCGTTGGAGCCGTAGACGAACACGGTCGTTTTGTCAGTCCGCAAAAAATCATCGCCTTGCTCTTGGGTCACCTCTGCATCAACCGCGGTATGAGCGGGCGCGTGGTGCTGACATCGTCGTCATCGACGCTTACACGCCGCATGGCGGAAAAGCTCGGATGCAAGCTGACGATCAAGCCCGTCGGTTTCGGTCATATATATAGTGAAATCCGCAAGGGCGACGTGCTGCTGGGCGGAGAAGAGGCGGGTGGAATCGGCGTGCCCGCCTACATGCCCGAACGTGACGGCCTCTTCATGAATTTGCTGTTGTGCGAATTGATGGCGGTTACCGGGAAGACCCTGGGTGAGCTGGTCGACGATTTGGAGGAGCAGTACGGCCGCTATTACTACATGCGTAGGGATTTGCGCGTCGATGCGGGTGTCGTCGAGATGCTGCGCATGGTGCTGCCCGGTCTGAATCCGCCGGTTGTGGCGGGCCGCGTGCCCGTTGCGGTGAGCCACCGGGATGGCCTTCGTTTGGGATTTGCCGATGATTCGTGGCTTTTGCTCAGACCCTCGGGGACCGAACCGATGGTGCGCATCTACGCTGAGGCGCCTTCCATCGAGTTGCGCGATGAACTGCTGGACGCCGGATCGGATATCGCACGTGGCGCGTTTTCGTAGGCGCGATGCATCGCCGCTTCTGCTCCACTCCACTGCCTGCGTTATTCCATCGCCTGCACAGATTAACTTATTGCCTATGGCGTCCCGCTGTTACCTATGCCTCCTAGCGGTTGCCTATGGTTTTCTCCCTTTTAGACCTCCCAAAACGCAGAAAGTCATAGGTAACGGAACGTAGCCATAGGCAACGGGGCGCTTGCACAGGCAACGGAGCGCTGCCATGGACGGCAGAAAACTGACATAAAAATGGGGTGCGGCCGTAAGCAGCGGCTGCACCCCATTGGCAACTGTCGGATCGTTGCTAGTTCAACTCATCCAAATCGGCTTTGAGGGTGGAGGCGGACAGGATGTCGGCTACCTGATCGAGAAGGGCGGTGTCGCCTTCGAGCGAGCGGGCGAACAGATCGTCCTCAAATGCAATCATGTCGTTCAGCATGTCGATTTCGGCGGAAAAATCGCTGTCTCCCGCAAGCGCCTTGTCCTCGATGGCGTGATACACGTCAAACGTGTTAACTTGCTCCATGGTCTTGCCGGTTCCCCAGTAGAGGTCGTCGCGCTCAGGATCCAGGGCGGTAATGCCCGTGTACTCGTAAACCTCCTTGGAGAACACCGACGCAAGGTACGTCGTGTCGACATTGAACAGGCTTTCGAGCGCCGCTTCGGCATCGCCCTTCTCCAAATTGGCGATGGTATCGTTCAGAGAGTTGAGGTTGAGCTGGATAATGTCGTGCTTATAGGCAACGACATCCCAGATATCGAGCTTGAGCTTGTCCTTCTGGATGATCTTGTAGGCATCGAGAAGCTCTGCGCCGTGTGCCGTGAGGCGTGCAACGAGATCGGAAACGTCCTCTCCGTCTGTGCGCTTCGCACGAACAAGGTCATTTGCCTTGGTTACCAGCTGATAGTGCGCTGCGGAAAGCTCGGCGACGTTGTCGAGGGCGGCAAGATAGGCGTCGGCTACGTCGCCATCCTTGACCATTGAGGGGTCGAACGTCTCTTTGACCTGCTCAACGATAGTGGAGAAGTCCAAGGGCGAGATGGTGCAGCCGTCGAACTCCATGAGCATGCGGAGGTATTGCTCGGAAATCCACGTGAACACCGTTTCGTTCCAGTCGTTCTCCGGGCTCGAGGCGTTCGTGTGATAGCACTTGGTCTTCCAGATGGAATTGCCGGTTTTGCCGGCACAGAAACCAGGGACGCCTGCAATTTCCATGTCGTAGTCCTGCCCCCAGGGGCCGTTTTGGCTGCGGAGCTCAAAACCGTTGACGTATTGGTCGCTCGGCGGCTCAATGCCCTCGAGGCGCGCTTTGAACCAGGAATGAAGCTCGGGCGTCGCGTTGACGATGTACGTGTCGGCGTCGGGACGCACGGAGTCCATCTCCAGATGGCAGATGTTTTGCCCGACCCACTCGGGCTTGCAGGTGTTGATCTGGTTCCAAACACCCGTGCACCAATCGTAGTGGTTGTTGGTTGTGCCGTACTCCTCTGAACCGAATGCGATGAAGATGATGTTGTGGTTAGGCTTGTAGCCGCTGTCGACGAGCGCCTTGGCGATGCCCATCCATACCGCGACGCCCCAAACGTCGTCCATGAATGCATGGAAATAGCCGTCGAAATGGGCGCCGGTCGTGATGTTCTGGTCGGTTTCGACCGCGGCGGGAATCATACCCAGGACGTTGCCGCTTTCACCCTGCTTGTCGATGGTGGCGTCGACGTTGAGTGTCGCGGTAACTTCGCCGGCTTCCATCTGCTTGGCGAGCTTTGCGGCGTCATCCTTCGTGATGCACAGGACGGGGATGCTGTCGCGTGACGCAACGTCGAAGCAGTAGAGCGTATCGGTGCCAACGTTGTAGTTCTCACCGATCGTCTCCACGATGATCGCCCTGGCGCCAGCGAGCTCGGCTTCGTAGGCAGGGGCCATGAACCAATAGTTGTAGTTGTCGAAATGCGTGATGACGATTTTGCCCGCAACATCTTTATCCACGTAGTTCGCGGCGGTGCCGTCTCCGCAGTCGATGAGTTCAGCGGTAAGGGCGCCGTCGGTTCCGGGGGCGCCGGCAAACGAGGAGAGCGTGTATTGCTCATCGCCGACGGTCATGCCGGCGGAGCGGAATTCCCAGGCGTGAACAGGATAGGTGTCGACCTGTACGTCAAGGCCGATTGCCTCCATCTCCTTGACGATGCGGTCGCGACACTTGTTTTCACCAGTTGAACCGGCGTTCCTAAAGCCCAGCTCACAATCATCGTTGCCAATCATGCTCAAATCGGTGCACAGGTTGTAGACGTAATCGCGGTCGATGCAGTCCAAGGCATCCTTAAAAGCTTCTTCATCGATGACCGAGGCAGGAGCCGCCGGGGCAGAACCCTGATCGGTCTTGTTTCCACTGCAACCTGCAAGTGCGAGGGAGGCGGCGCCTGCTCCCGCGCCGAGCAGCGCCGCACGCCTGCTCAGGAGGATGCTTGCCTCTGTGCCGTTGATCTTGATGCCCATGACAGGACCCCTTTCAACATGTCGGAATATCCGACACCTACGTGATAGGGCCAAGATATCTGCAACGAAAAGGGAGGGAAATAGCACGAAAGCGTGATGAAGTGGTTTATTTTTTCTAAACCTCGCTAGCACAAACGTGTTAGAGAGGCTGTTTGTGGGGAGAAGTGAGCTGCTTATCGCTCCGTTGAGCTGTTGAGCCTGTCGAGCTTTGCGAGGAGTTCGTAGCGCGTATGAACGCCCGCTTTCTTATATATGTTATAGACATGTCGCTTCGCCGTGTTTTCCGCGATGTCGAGCTCCGCTGCGATTTGTGTAACGGTTTTGCCTGTAAGCAGCTCGTCAAGCACCTCTTGCTCGCGCGAGGTAAGTCCAAGCTGCTGGATTGCTTCGGCTTGCGAATTCTCCGAAATAGCAGTTTTGTTAGGAGATGCAGCTTCGTCTTGAGCGGTCAGCTCTTTGACGGCTGACGACTTTGCAAGCTTTGCGAGGCAAAAGGCCAGTGCGGCGGCGAAGAACAAAACACCGTCAAAGGGCTTGAGCGAACGTATAACGTCAAGGCCCGGGACAAGGAAGCTCATGTCCCACAAGAAGACATAGACGATGTAAAGAGACGTCGCGATGCCGGCAAAAACGGCAGTGGGGGATGGCGCATAGTTGGAACCACCATCTCGTTTCGTTTGATCCTTACATATATATAGGGAAATAAGTACGAACACGCTTACAACCGCAAATGCCACCTCATTAACGGAATACAAAGCTTGCGGGAGTCCGGGTTGGATCAGGATATTGTGGTTGGAGGCACGGTCAACCCAGAAGAACGAAATGAGGAAAAACCCCAACACATAACTAATCGCTACGAAGGAGAAGGCTCGAAGGTGCTTGATCTTCAAGCAGAGACTGGCTGCGATGGTGCGCAGCGTTAGATAAATAGAGAGAACGTACGTGGTGTCCATGAGGGCGTTGAAAAGCATATTGAGATGCCACGAAGTTATATAAAACTCAACGTAGAAATAAAGCAGCTTGACGCTGAGCCGCACAACCATAAGACGTGCGAGATAGAGGGCTGCCTTTTGTTCGCCGTGTAGCAAGCGAAATGAGGTGGCAAAGGCAGACAATGCCACGAGTTCAAAGATATAGACAAATATGACAATATGCCGGGGCTCAATCATGGGCAGTCCGATCTGCTTTATGTAAAAGGCTCTGTGACCTCGCATTTTGCTGATAAATCTGTACTATATTCTATGAGCTGAGAACGAAAAATGCCTTTGAAATAAAACGAAAACGCCCTAAGTTGTGTAAGAGTCGTGGAGAGCGAGAAAGTCGCCCGGGGGGCGGGGTATCTCTGGCATTATATCTCCTTGCCGCGCGGCCCCACGGGGACCGCGGCGGGTACCTTGAGAACCGGATACCGCGAAGAGACGGAAGAGAGAGGCAGGCCCATCCGATGGGATGGAGCCAGCAGTCGAATGTATCGAAGAGTCGAGCGTAAGGTCTGATAATCATACGTCAGGCCCCGTTCAATTCACCTTTACTCCAGACTAGAAGAAACGCGAAACTGAATCCGATCGGCGATGATCGCTGGCCGGAACGGGCACACCGTGCCGATTGGGACCCCCCCGGGTCCCTCATTGGACGGAGAGTTCGATCCTGGCTCAGGATGAACGCTGGCGGCGTGCCTAACACATGCAAGTCGAACGG
>OLVZ01002525.1_pt1 | contig 13437 bp, 9 predicted proteins | sample 1673341 | NCBI WGS metagenome assembly OLVZ01 (sample SAMEA3178944, study PRJEB25190) | human gut metagenome | biome: human gut; feature: human-associated habitat; material: faeces | place: Austria | collected 2013 | reverse complement strand
ACAATATTTTCGGCATTCCCTGCAGCGGGGACGCCAAGGCCACCGCTCTTCAGGGAATTGAGGCCATGGAGGATTTCTACCGCTCCATCGGCATGCCGGTGAACATCCGGGAGCTGGGCTGCGAGCTCACGGAGGAGCAGATTGCCACCCTGGCGGAGAAGTGCTGCTTTGGCGGGCGGACCATCGGCCTGTTCAAGGTGCTGGGGAAAGAGGACATCCGGGAAATCTACCGCATGGCCAAGGGCTGAGGCCCACCGCCCTGGGAAAAGCCTTTCACCAAATTGAGAAGCGTTCGCAGGGTGTTTCACGAAAAAACACGGAAAAAGGAAAAGGACCGGTAAACCGGTCCTTTTCCTTCTTTTGGGGAGGAGTTGTATTGAAAAGTGCGGCTTTTGCCGCGAACCTTGTACTCTTGATTACGGTCTTATTATACCGATGCAAACGATTGTTGTCAACGGTTTCACGGAGAATCTACCTTTTGAAAAAATCTAAGAATATCGAAAAACCCCTTTTTATAAAATACGCACAACAAAAATCCCGCAAAGCCGCGCCGCGCTTGTGTTTGCGGGGGTTTTATGCTATGATAGCCCCAGGAATTCCGCCCACCGCGGGCAGAAACACAGAACAGGATAAAGGAACGGAAGCCATGACGACACTGCGCAAAAACGATTTGATTGACATAGACATCACCGGTATGACGGCACAAGGCGCCGGCGTGGGCCACTGGGAGGGGATGGCGGTGTTCACCCCGCTGACAGCCCCGGGGGACCGGGCCCGGGTGCGGGTAGTCAAGGTGGCGAAAAGCTACGCCTTTGGCAGGCTGGAGGAACTGCTCTCCCCCTCTTCGGACCGGGTGGAGCCGGACTGCCCCTGCTTCGCCCAGTGCGGCGGCTGCTGCTACCGGCACATCCGCTATGAGGCGGAGTTAAACATCAAAGAGGCGCGGGTGCGGGACGCTTTGGAGCGGATCGGGGGCTTTTCTGGGCTGCCCATGCGGCCTATTTTGGGGGCGCCCTCCCGGGATGGGTACCGGAACAAGGCGCTGCTGCCCCTGGGGGTGAAAAAGGACGGCAGCCTATCCATGGGCTTCTACGCGGTAAACTCCCACCGCATTGTGGACTGCCAGCGGTGCCTGCTGCAGCCGGAGGAGTTCAACCGGGCCATGGAGGCTTTCCAGAAGTGGGCGGCGGAATACGGCGACCCGGTGTACGACGAGGGCAGCCACTCCGGCAAAATGCGGCGGCTGTACCTGCGCATGGGGGAACAGTCCGGCCAGGTGCTGGCCTGCGTGGTGGTCAACGGCAACGGGCTCCATCACGAGCAGGAATTGGTGGAGCAGCTCAAGGCGGCGGTGCCGGGCCTTGCCAGCGTGGTGATCAACTCCAACCGGGAACGCACCAACGTGGCCCTGGGCAAAAAGTGCCGCACCATCTACGGGACGGACACCATCGAGGACAGGTTGTGCGGGCTGCGGTTCCAGCTCTCCCCCCTCTCCTTCTACCAGGTGAACCGGGGGCAGGCGGAGCGGCTGTACGGCTTGGCGGGGGAATACGCCCAGCTCACCGGGGAGGAGCTGCTGCTGGATTTATACTGCGGCGCGGGGACCATTGGGCTCTCCCTGGCGGGGAAGGCCCGGCGGCTGCTGGGGGTGGAAATCATCCCGGAGGCGGTGGAGAATGCCCGGGAAAACGCCAAACTCAACGGCATTGAGAACGGGGAGTTCTTCTGCGGGGACGCGGCGGAGGCTGCCCAGATGCTGGCCCAGCGGGGCGAGCGGCCGGACGTCATTGTGCTGGACCCGCCCCGGAAGGGGTGCTCCCCGGAGCTGGTGGAGACAGTGGCTCAGTTCGGGCCGCAGCGGGTGGTGTACGTCTCCTGCGACCCGGCCACGCTGGCAAGGGATTTGAAGCTCTTTGCCCAGCTGGGGTATCCCCCTGTGGAGGCCGCGCCGGTGGACATGTTCCCGGGGACGGCACATGTGGAGACAGTAGCACTCTTATCGAACCGCACCTGATTGGAGAGAAGAGACATCATGGAGCGCGACGGAGCAGATGCCTCCTTTTGCTTAGGTGGGAAACGCTGTCTCCACCGCTGCACACCCTTGCCCTGGCAGCATACTGACAGACGCAGCACTCAACTGAAAACGGAAAACCCCTCTGGCTTGTGTGCGCAGAGGGGTTTTCCTTATGGGATTTGTGCCTCTCCCCTACTGGGCCTTAGCGGCGGACCAGCAAGGTGTCGAAGGGCTTGAGGGGCTCGTCGCCGATTGCAGCGCCGGTGAGGATGTCCGTCTCCCCCACAAAGGCCTGGGGAGCCTGCTGGGGCTTGCCGGTGAGGTTCAGGATGAACCAGAACTCGGCGCCGTCCTTCACGCGCTTGACAATCTCCAAGGGGGTGTCCTCGGTGATGAGGCGCTCCACCCCAGCGGCGGCAGCCACGCCGTCCAGGATTTTGTCCAGGCCAGCGGCCTCGGGCTGGGTTCCCACATAGTAGACAGTGCCCTTGCCGTAGGCGTTCTTGGTGACAGCGGGGCTGCCTTCGTAGAAGTCCTCGCCGTACGTGGCAAGGGCCTGGGCGCCCTCCAGGTGGAGGATGTCGCAGAGCAGGCTGCACTTGGCTTCGGTGCCGTCGGTGAAACGCAGGGTGTTGGTCTGCTCAGGGGCCAGGGCGTCAATCTCCTCGGCCCAGATGCCGCACATCTTGCGCAGGGGGCCAGGATAGCCGCCCAGGTGGACGTTGTCGGACTGGTCCACGATGCCGCTCATGAAGCCGGTGACCAAGGTGCCGCCGTTCTCCACGAACCGCTCCAGGGCCTCGGCCATGCCCTCTTTCACCATGTACAGCACAGGGGCCACGATAACCTGGTACTTGGAGAAGTCGCCGTCTACGGGCACCATGTCCACGGGGATGTGCTTGCCGTAGAAATAGCGGTAATACTGGTGGATTTGGTCCACGTACTTCAAATCCACGGTGGGGCCGCTGGTGTACTCCAGGGCCCAGTAGTTGTCCCAATCGAAGAGGATGCCCACCTGGGCGGGGTTATCCGCGCCCAAGGTCTGGGTGCCCAGGGCTTTCAGCTCGGCGCCCAGCTGGGAGCACTCTTTGAACACCCGGGTCTCGCCGCTGCCGGAGTGGGCAATCACCGCGCCGTGGAACTTCTCGCAGGCGCCCTTGGAGCGGCGCAGCTGGAAGAACTGGATGGTGTCGCCGCCGTGGGCGATGGTCTGGTAGCTTTGGGCGCGCATCTGGCCAGGCCTCTTCAAGGAGTTGTACCGCTGCCAGTTCTGCTGGCTGGGGGTCTGCTCCATGAGCATGAAGGGCTGGTCTTTCAGGCCGCGCATCAAATCGTTGCGCATGGCAACCATGCTCCAGGGGGTGTCGTAGGCGGGATAGCTATCCCAGGAGACGATGTCCATCTCCTTGGCCCACTTGAAGTAATCCAGGCCCTTGTAGGTGCCCATCAGGTTTGTGGTGATGGCGGTCTCCTTGTCGTACTCCCGGATGGCGTCCCGCTCCATTTTAAAGTTCTCCAGGAGGCTGTCGGACATGAACCGGCGGTAATCGATGGAGATGCCCGCAAAGGCGGTCTTCTCGTAGCCGATGCCCTCGCCCAGGGCGTTGGGGGCGACAATCTCGTCCCAGTCGTAGAAGGTGTGGCCCCAGAACTCGGTGTTCCAAGCCTCGTTGACGGCCTGGATGGTGCCGTACTTCTTTTGCAGCCACACGCGGAACTCTTTCTGGCAGTTCTCGCAGTAGCACTCGCCACCGTACTCGTTGCCGATGTGCCAGCAGGTGACGTGGGGGTTGGAGCCGTAGCGCTTGGCCAGCTCTACCACCAGCTTGCGGGCGTACTTCTGGAAGACCAGGCTGTTGGGGCAATGGTTGTGGCGGTGGCCAAACTTATGCCGGCGGCCCTCGTAATCCACGCGGGTGACCTCGGGGTACTTCTTGCACAGCCAGGCGGGCATGGCCGCGGTGGAGGTGGCCATGACGATGTCGTAGCCCTCTTTGGAGAGCATGTCCACGATGTCGTCCAGCTCGGAGAAATCGTAGGTGGATTCATCGGGCTGGAGCTTTGCCCAGGAGAACACGTTGATGGTGGCGGAGTTGATGCCCGCCTGCTTGAAGAGCCTCATGTCCTCGTCCCAAATCTCGCGGGGCCACTGGTTGGGGTTATAGTCGCCGCCGTAGAGGATACGGTTGAAGGGCGTTTTCACGGTGATCGCTTCCTTTCTGTGATGTTTCATAACAGAGAAACGCCGCCCGAGCGGCAAAGGGCTTGTGCGCTCTGGCGGCGTCTCCTATTTTACATGATGGAATATGTTATGGCAAGAGAGGGATCACTCCAAGGTGCCATCGTACATATCCTGGTACCACTGCAGCCATTCCTGATACTGCAGCTGGTCCAGACGCTCCACATAAGCATCCCACTCGGCATCGGTAAAGCCGTTCATGATAGCCTGGGCGCGGAACTGCTTGATGTAAGCGAACAAGTCGGTTTCCATGAAGGTACGGCGGTCGATAGCCTCGGTGGAAACGTACGTCTGAGGCATCTGGTCCTCCTTCGGGATGAAGTACTCGTCAACCTGGTCAACCATGGTGTCGCGCAGGGCGGCAGCGGGAGAAATCTCGCCGTCGTTCTTGGGGGTGTCAGCAATGGTCAGCAGGGGACCGTCGTTCACGGTGCCGTAGGTGTACTTCATGTGCTCGAAAGTGAACTCGGGGGTGGTGTCATCGGGAACCACGAAGTAGTAGCCGGAGCCATCTTCGTACTCATCCCACAGCTCACCCTTCGCGCCCAGAGCCACGGTCAGAGCGCTCTCGGTATCGCGGGACTGGTAATCCCACAGACGGATAGCAGCTTCGGGGTACTCGCACTGGGTGGTGACAACCCACTTCTGCTTCTGGATGGTGGAACGCTGCACTTCGCCGTTGGCGATGGGGTCAACGCCCTCGATAGCCTGGATGGGAGGCAGAACGACCCAATCCTTCTCCTGCTCACTGGAGAGGTACTCCAGGGCAGTCCAAGCAAAGTAGGTGCCAACCTGGTTGCTCTTAATCTTGGTGGAGAACATTTCAGTGTTCTGGGAGAAGCCTTCCTGGTCCATCAAGCCCTCGGAATAGAGCATGTGATGGTACTCCAGATACTGGCGGTACTCATCCGTATTCACGCTGCCAGAGACAACGCCGTCGCGGGTGGACTTGTTGCTGTGAGCCTCGTCGCCAGCACCGTCGCCAATGCCCCACCAGCCCATGGTGTTGGTGGCATACGCACACCACATGTCCTCGGAGAAGCAATAGGGGATTTCATCCGCCTGGCCGTTGCCGTTGGGGTCCTGCTCTTTGAAAGCGCGGAGCACTTCGGTGTACTCGTCCAGGGTGGTGGGCAGTTCCTTGCCAACCGCGTCCAGCCAAGCCTGGTTGATAATCTGGATGCCGTCGCCGGAGTTCTCATACAGGGACTCGTAGCGGCCCAGCAGGCCATAGATGTGGCCACTGGGAGTGGTGGCGATTTCTTTCCAGTCAACGCCCAGCTGCTCGTAAGTAGCCACGCAGTGGGGAGCGAAGGTATCGACCAAATCCTCGATAGCAACCAGCTGAGACTCGTTCTGCAGCACCTGAGCATCAGACAGCAGGGCCCAGAACACGTCGGGCATATCGCCGCCGGCCAACATCAGAGGAACACGCTCGGCAGAGGTGCCGGCTGCCAGTTCCATCCACTCGATGGTGATGCCGGTTTCCTCAGCGATGTTTTCCCACGCGGGCTTTTCGTTGTAGCTGGTGGTGGTGTCCAGCATGTGGCGTTCCTTAGCCACGCTGATGGTGATGGGCTCTACCACGATGGGCAAGCCGGTAACGTTGGTGTTGTTGACGACCTCGCCTTCGGACGGGGTGCTGGTTTCGCCTTCGGCAGCAGAGCTATCGCCGCCTTCAGCCGCACTGGAAGTGCCACCGGAAGAGGTGGAAGATCCGCCGCCGCCGTTGCAGCCTGCCAGGGTGCCAACCACGAGGGTCAGGCACAGCAGGAGAGCTAGGAATCTTTTCATTGTTATCCTCCTTTTGGATAGAAATGTGGTTTTCGCCTTCCATAGATGGAAGAGGCGTTGTATCAGGCAGCCCTTTTGGGCTTATCCCTTAATGGAACCGATCATGACGCCCTGCACAAAGTACTTCTGGATGAAGGGGTACACACAGATGATGGGCACTGTAGATACCACAATGGTGGAGTACTTCATAACGCTGGCCATGGTCTGCAGCTGAGCGGCAGCAGTGGGGTCGGTGCCGGTATCAGCAGCGTTCATGTTGGCGACCAGGAGCAGTTCGCGCAGCCACAGCTGCAGAGGGAACTTATACCGGTCGGTGAGGAAAATCATGGGATAGAAGTAGGAGTTCCAGTAGCTAACCGCCACGTACAAGGCGATAACAGCGATGATGGCCTTGGACAGGGGGATGGCGATCTGGAAAATAAACCGAGCGTTAGAGCAGCCATCGATGGAGGCGGCTTCAAACAGGTCGTGGGGCAGGGAGTTCGCGAAGTAGGAACGGACCAAGATGATGTTGTACACGGTGATGCAGCTGATGATAATCATCAGGAAGCGGGTGTCCAGCAGGCCCAGTTTGTTGATGATGATGTAGAAGGGAATCATGCCGCCCTGGAAGTACATGGTGAAGACGAACAGCTTCATGATGATGCCGTGGCCCGGAAGGTCCTTCCGGGAGAGGGCGTAGCCGGCAACCACGGTGCAGAAGGTGCCTATGACAGTGCCGCCCACGGTGTACAGGATGGTGTTGGCATAGCCGATCCAGATGTTCATGTTGGCGATGGTACGCTCGTAGCCCAGTGTGGTAAACCCTTTGGGATAGAGCAGGATGTCGCCGTTGTTCACGTACTGGGCATCGGAACATGACGCCATCAGAACGAACCACAGGGGATAAATGATAATGACGAGGATCGCCAGCAGGATGATAAAGGTGACGATGTAGAAAACCCGGTCGAACAGGGGTTCTTTAATTCTGTTTGGATTTTTAGCCATGGTATCGTTCCCTCCTTTACCACAAGCCAGAGCCGGTAATCTTGTTGGCTGCGGTGTTGGCCAGAATCAATATGATGAAGTTAATCACATTGTTAAATAGACCAATGGCTGACGAGAAACTAAACTGCTGGCTTCTCAAGCCGACTTTGTACACATAGGTGGAGATGACTTCGGAAACATCCAGAGTCATATCCTTCTGCATCAAGTATACCTTTTCATAGCCGACGTTCATCACATTGCCCAGGGCCATAATGAGCAAAATGACCATGGTGGGCATGATGGTGGGGATGTCGATGTGGAGGATACGCTGAAGGATGTTGGCGCCATCGATGGTGGCGGATTCATGGAGCTCCGGACTGACACCGGAAAGGGCTGCTATGTAGATGATGGAACTGTAGCCCATACTCTGCCACACGCCTGACCACACATATAGGTGCCGGAAGAATTTCGACTCGCCCATAAAGTACTGTGCCTGGCCGCCCAGGGACTCGATGATGGTGTTGATAAAGCCGCTGGTGGGAGAGAAGAACAAATCCATCATAGCCACCAGAACAACGGTGGAGATGAAGTAGGGCATGTAGGTGACAGTTTGGGCAAACTTCTTAAACCGCAGGTTTTTGACGTAGTTGAGAATCAAGGCCAAGATAATGGGGAACGGGAAGCTGACCACCAGGCTGTACACCGAGATAATCAGGGTGTTGGCAAGCAGCGTGCTGAAGTTGGGGCTGTTGAAAAACTGTTCGAACCATTTGAGTCCTACCCATTCGCTTCCCCAGATACCATCGCCGGTGCGGTAGTTCTTAAAGGCGATTTGCAGGCCGTATAAGGGGAAGTACATAAACATGGCGATGAACACAACAGCGGGGATCAAGAAAAAGTAGAGCTGATAGTTCCGCTTTACCAGCTTTAGGTTCTCTTTCCGCTTTCTTTGGCGGGCGGTCAATTCACCGGCGGCAGCTGGCGAATTGGCTTTTGCTTTGACAGCCATAGGGCGATGCCTCCTTTAAAAATAGGGATTGTGCGGATTCTTCCTCTGGGAACTGTTCGTCATTTTTACCGGGAGACTCTGCTTCCCACAGGAGCACAGCAGCCGGCTTCGTTCATCCTCCTTCGAAACTGGATAAATTGCATAGAGCATTCACGTTTGCCTTTGGAAAGTGTGAACATTCTGTGATGGTTTGATAATAGCACGCTGAAGACGATTTGTCAAATATAAATTAAAAAGTTTTATTCCTTTTTTTTTTTTTTTGTAACTAGTGACAAATGCAACTAAAAACAGGCCTTTTGCCATGAGAAAGTTACAGTTTGTAATTTTTGGGCAGCTTTCATAAAAGGTGCTTTTCCCAAAAAAGGGCCGTATACCGGGAAAAACCGGAAAGAAGGCCCCAGCTGTCCCGGAGTAATAGACATAATTTTGCCAATCAAAAATGATTGCCTTCCCTGTGAGCAAGAAGAAACTACTTTCAAAAAATGGGAAAAAGACCGCCGCGGGCTGCGGCAGCCTTTTTCCCCTGTGCAAAATGAACAACGAAAAAGCGCGGGGCCTCTCCCCCACGCTTCGTTTGCGGTTGCTTCTATTAGAAAGTGTGTTCTATCACCAGGACCAGCTAGTTTGGAAAAGGCATGGGATGGGGCTCTGTAAAGGGCATGGCTTTTACAAAACGCTACAAAGTCTTTCCAGAAACCCTTAAAAAATATTGACAATCCCATAAAAAGTGCTGTATTCTTGTGGTATAGTTTGAGCCAGACACAACCATATATAAGGAGGGTTTTCTATGAAAAAAACACGCGGCAGGCTGCTATCTTTGGTTTTGGCGGTGCTCCTCTGCGTTGCGGTGCTGCCCACCGGCAGCGCCCGGGCCATGGGGGACGCCATGAGCCTGGACCAGGTCAAGGCACTGATGAACGCCGAGACCCTGTATCCCCAGAAGACGGGGTACATCGAGCTGGACCGGATGCTGGAGGAACTGGTGGCCCCCTACAAGGGCAAGGACACCTACACCACCCTAAAGGGTCTGTACGACTGGACTGTGAACAACATCGACTACAGCTGGGACGGGTACTCCCAAAATTACGCCCCGGCCTACGACTGCTTCACCCTGACCTACGACCTGACCTATGAGACAGGCCTGCCCCAGGCCTACCCCATCGACATGATTTACCGGGCCTACCACATGCTGACGGCCCGCACCGGCGTGTGCTACGACTGGGGCATCCTCTTCGCGGTGATGGCCCGCTATGTGGGCGTGGAAAGCTACGTGCACACAGGCATTTTGCGCATTGGCACCTGGACAGGCCACCACGGCTGGACCGAGCTGCGGCTGGGCGGGAAGAACTACATCTTCGACGGCCAGCAGGATTGGCGCTCCAAGGGCATTTACGGCCGGATCGTCTACGACCACTTCGGCATCTCCATGGACAACGCCTGGCGCTACCAGCAGGAGACCGCCGCCAACGGCCCCCGGGACGCCAGCATGCTGCCGGTGGACGCGCCCCGGGTGCGGGTGGCCAACGTGACGGTGAACACCTCCCGCTCCGGCCAGGTGCAGGGCGGCGGCACCCAGCCCTGGGGGGAGGAAGTGACCCTGACCTCCGCGGGAGAGCTGCCTGTGGTGGGCTGGTACACCCCCGGCGGGACGCTCCTCAGCCAGGAGCCTGTGTACACCTTCACCTTGGAGGGGGACACCACGGTGTGCGCCCTCTTTGAAGGGGACCGGTTTATCGACATCCCGGCCAACGCCTGGTATTTGGAGGACGTGATGCAGGCCTCGGAGCAGGGGCTTGTCTCCGGCATGTCCGAGGCGTTCTTCGAGCCCAAGGGCACCATGAACCGGGCCATGTTCGCCACGCTGCTGTACAAGCTGGAGGGCGCCGCCGGCTCAGAAGGGGAAGGGTACTTTGAGGACGTGGCCCCCGGCGCCTGGTACGCCGGCGCGGTAAACTGGGCCTATGAAAACGGCGTGGTCCACGGCATGTCGGAGACGGAGTTCGCGCCCCTCGCCAGCGTCAACCGGGAGCAGGCCGCCACCATGGTTGTGCAGTATTTGGAGAGCCAGGGCATCACCTCCGACGCGGAGGAGGTTGACTTCGCCGACAGCGGCGACATCAGCGGCTACGCGGTGGAGACCATCGCCAAAGCCCAGGATTTGGGCATCCTCTACGGCTACGAGGACAACACCATCCGCCCCAAGAACACCTTGAGCCGGGCGGAGGGCGTGGCCCTGCTGATGAACCTGGTGGAGTGCCTGGAGGCCGCATAAATCCAGCCAGCATGATAAAAGGGGCTGCCGTGGAAAGCGGCGGCCCTTTTTTCTGCGGTAAGAATTGGAAACACAGTTGACCCCGGCGGGTTTCTCCCGTACAATGGAAGGGCGCAGGCGACCCCTGCCAACCGCGAAAGGAGAATGAACCATGCTGAAAATAGGATGCCATCTTTCCAGCGCCAAGGGCTACTTGGCCATGGGGAAAGAAGCCATAAAGATTGGGGCCAACACCTTCCAGTTCTTCACCCGCAATCCCCGGGGCGGCAAAGCCAAGCCCCTGGATTTGGAGGACGTGGCCGCCTACCGGGCCTTTGCCCAGGAGCAGGGGCTCTTCCCCATTTTGGCCCACGCCCCCTACACCTTGAACGCCTGCGCCGCCGACGAGGGCCTGCGCACCTTCGCCCGGGAGACCATGGCCGACGACTTGGCCCGGCTGGAGCACATCCCCGGCAGCCTGTACAACTTCCACCCCGGCAGCCACGTGAAGCAGGGGGCGGAAGTTGGCATCGCGCTGATTGCGGAGCACCTCAACGCCATTTTGACGCCGGAGCAATCCACCACGGTGCTGCTGGAGACCATGGCGGGCAAGGGTTCGGAGGTGGGCCGCAGCTTTGAGGAACTGCGGGCCATTCTCGACCGGGTGGAGCTTTCGGACAAGCTGGGCGTGTGCCTGGACACCTGCCACGTCTCCGACGGCGGCTACGACATTGCGGGCGACCTGGACGGGGTGCTGGAGGAGTTTGACAAGGTCATTGGGCTGGGGCGGCTGAAGGCCATCCACCTTAACGACTCCATGAACCCCCTGGGCAGCCACAAGGACCGCCACCAAAAGCTGGGCGAGGGCACCCTGGGCCTGGAGGCACTGGAGCGCATCATCAACCACCCGGCACTGCGGGAGCTGCCCTTCTACCTGGAGACGCCCAACGATTTGGCGGGGTACGCCCGGGAGATTGCCATGATGAAAGAGGCCTATCAAGGATAAACAAAATGGCTGCGCCCTTTTTTGGTGGGTGCAGCCATTTCTTTTCCCTATGGGCTATGGTAGAATGGGCATAGATTCCGCGAGAGGAGCAAGCAACATGGATAGATTTGCAGAGGCACTGCTCAGCCGGCAGGCAAACTCCGCCCTGCCGTTGGAGGACGACTGGTTCGCCCCGTTGCTGGGGGACTGGGAATTTGACTATCAGGATAGGAGCGGCCGCCGCTTACAAGGCGAGTGGTACTTCCGCCGGGCGCTGGACGGCATGGCCATTGAGGATTTGTTCATCTGCCCCTCCCGGGACACCCGGGAGGAAAATCCCCAGCCGGACGGGGAGTATGGCGCGGCGGTACGGATGTACAACCGGGAGCGCCGCTGCTATGATATGACGTACATTTGCTCCAAGGGCACCACCCGGCTGGAGGTCCGCAAGGAGGGAGGCGTCATCGCCTGCACGGTGCTGGAGGAGCCTTCCAACCAATGGCGGTTTGTAGAGGTGACGGAGGACGCCTTCCACTGGCAGAATGTGACGAAACAGGCGGAGGGCCTCCAGGTAAACTGTGAGGTGTTCGCCCGGCGGATACAGTGAAACCGGCAACCTGAGAGGGCTACCTCTCAGGTTTTCTTTTTGCGGGGCAGGTGCTCCCAGAGGAGCTTTTCCCCCTCCACCACCAGCAGGGGGCACAAAGACAGCGCCGCCACCAAAAGCCACTGGGGCAAGGTGAGGGCGGTAGTCTTAAAGAGGGCGGCCAGGGGCGGGAACAGCACCACGCTGACCATGAGGAAGGCGCACAGACCGCAGGCGGCCACCAGCTTCCGGTTGGAGAACAGACCCAGCTTTAGGACGGAGTGCTCCGAGCGCATGTTGAAGCTGTGGACCAGCTGGGACAGGCTGAGCACACAGAAGGCCATGGTGCGGCCCACGGTGGGGTTGGCGGGGTCCACGTCGAAAAAAACGCGACCAAGGGTGTAGGCCAGCAGAGCCAGGGCGCCCACCAGGCAGCCCTCCACCGCCAGGGAAAAGCCCATGCCGCCGGAGAAGATGCTCTCGTCCCGCTTGTGGGGCGGGGCCTCCATCACGTCCCGCTGGATGGGGTCCACGCCCAGGGCCAGGGCCGGGAAGGAATCGGTGACCAGGTTCACCCACAGCAGCTGGATAGCCAGCAGCGGCGTGGGCACCCGCAGCAAAAAGGCGGCGAACACCACCAGAATCTCCCCGATGTTGCAGGAGAGGAGGTAGTGGATGGCCTTGCGGATGTTGGCGTAGATCCCCCGCCCCTGCTCCACCGCCGCCACCACCGTGGCGAAGTTGTCGTCGGTGAGGATCATGTCCGCCGCCCCCTTGGCCACGTCGGTGCCGGTGATGCCCATGGCGCAGCCGATGTCGGCCACCTTCAGGGCGGGGGTCTTGACGGCAGCCTTCCTGACAGGCTTTGCCTTCTTTTCGGCGGTGACGGCTGCGTCCTTCTCTGCCTTGCTCATCGTTGTCACCTCCTTTCGATGCTCCTGTTCCGTGTGATCGTACCGAGTCGTGATGCCACGGAACAGGTTTGCTATATTTTACACGTTTTTCCGCCGGCATGCAAGATGTCAACATGATATTTTTGGAAATCTTGACCAGAAAAAGACATAAATCATCCGTGAAGGATCCGCCGGGCAGCGAGCCAGGACCCATAAGGGACAAAAAGCGGGAAAAAAGGACGAGGTTTCCCGTTTCCCGCAAAGCCGAGCAGAGAGACTGGAGAGCGCCCGCGCCCGACGCGCGGGCGCTCTTGCGTATCCGCGTGACCAGACGCCGCATCCCGCCGGATCGAGGCACAGGATAGAGCAGGTTGACAAAAATACGGATCCGTACTATAATATGGGCTCGTGCAAGTACGGATCCGTATTTAAGGAGGGCGAGACATGGAACAGATCATCGATCACAACGAGGCCATCCTGCGCCTGACCGACGCCATCAACAAGATCGACGGCGCCTATTATTTCTGCGCCAAGCACATGGGGGTCAAGGAGAATACCCTGGCGGTGCTGTTTGCCCTGAGCCTCATCGCCACCTACGCCGGCGGCTTCAACATGCTCTGCTCCTACAACCTCCAGTCCACCTTCTCCGGTTACGGCTTCTACAATCCGGAACTCACACCCTGGATTATCGGCGGCATCG
>OLVZ01002519.1_pt1 | contig 13450 bp, 8 predicted proteins | sample 1673341 | NCBI WGS metagenome assembly OLVZ01 (sample SAMEA3178944, study PRJEB25190) | human gut metagenome | biome: human gut; feature: human-associated habitat; material: faeces | place: Austria | collected 2013 | reverse complement strand
GTCCAAGATAGATATTGCCATCCTCATCCGTACAGCCTTCCATCACCGCCGGTTCGATCATATTCCTCCACTCTTCATCCTCTTCCAGATACGGACTCAGATTCTCGATCCGTCCATCCGCAACCATCATCTGATAAAAGGACGGCAGGGTGCGCACATCATAGATCACAGCCGGAAGCTCGTCTGTGACATTTAACCGTTTCAGATTTTTTCGGTATTCCTCTTCCGTCTCCATGATCCATTCCACTTGCATATGATACGTACCGGCATATTCTTCATTAAACGCATCAACGACATCCTGTTCCGTTTTCTTGCCGGAAGTCGGATCTACCGTCAGAATGATCGGAATATCAATCTCTTTTTTTTCTGTGCTCCGGCTTGTCTGCCCCGTATTTTTACCACATCCGGTCAGCACTGTCAGAACCAGTGCGATACAAAACACCGATTGCAAATATTTTCTATAAATCACGTTTCTCCTTTCCGTCATCCGGAATTTGGATTGTACACCGAGTTCCATTTTCTTCTGCCTCATAGTAAAACAGCACATCCTCTCCATATTTCAGCCGCAGTCTGGTCAGTACATTCACCACTCCATATCCGTGTTCCTTATCCTGGAAGCATTTTTTCGCCTCCAGAATCGGATGCCCGTTTAAGGCATTGATCTTTTCCATCATTTCCCGGTCAATCGGCTTCCCATTATTGAATACCACGATTTTCAGCTGGCTATCCTCCCTCGCAATCTCAATCCGGATCAGACCATTCTCATAAATTTCGCAGAATCCGTGCTTGATCGCGTTCTCGACAAGTGGCTGCAAGATCAGCTTCAGCATCCACGTACTCTTCTCTTCCACCTTACACTCAATCTCATACCGGAACAGATTTGCATTCCGGATCTGTTGGATTTCCATATAACTCTTTACATTTTCCAGTTCGTCCTCCACCGTCACGATATCACTGCCCTTGCTGAGTGACAGACGCAGATATTTGGAAAGTGCCTGAATCATCTTCATGGTTGTCTCTTCTCCGTTTATCCGCGCAAGCATGTAAATTGTATCCAGCGTATTATAAAGGAAATGTGGGTTGATCTGTGCCAGAAGCATGTTCAACTCCGTCCGTCTGAGCACCCCTTCCTGTTCTTTGATCTCTGCCAGAAGATTCTCAATATTTTTTAGCATCTTATTGTAGGAATGTCCGATCTGATCCAATTCTGTATTGGTATTCAGTTCAATCAGGCGACTGAAATCATTTCCGTCAAACTGTGTCATCTCTTCACTGATCTCCCGGATCGGACTGGTGAACCGCTTGGAAAAATAGATACTGATCACAACCGCTACCACTGCCACAAACAGATAAATCCCGATCAGCACCGTAAGTACCCTCATCGTTCCCTGCGTCATTACACTCGACGGAACGACTGTGAACACCGTCATTTCAGAGCTGCTTTCTTTGTAAATGGAGCAGACACCACCGCTCACTCTCCGGCTTTTTGCAAGAATACCACTCGTTTCCTGTGCGCTGATCTTATAGACTTCCTGTTTTACCGCATCCGAAATCTTCGTCCCTTTCGGGCACCAGGCAGCACATAAATTCCCCTTCTTATCCAGAATTCCGATCTGCACTTCATCTGTCATACTCCGATCCTTTCCAAGTATCGTTTCCAGAAAGCCGTCATTCATCTTGATGAGCAGCAGTCCTGGTTTGCTGGCGTATTCCATGCTGTGTACATATCTTCCGATAAACAATGCTTCTTTCTCCGTCCCAAACAGAGTATCCTTCGCCCAGAACCATTGTGTTTTCGCATAAGAATCTCCCATGTAATCTTCCAGATGGCTGTCTGAAAAATCTTCATAATCAATATGCGAGTAGGATCTGGCATAAACATTATTTTTATTATCCACATAGCAGTATTCTGCCACATGATCCAGATTCATATAGGCAAAATATTTCTGAAGAGAGTTCTTTTCCACATCTGCAAATGAAGCTTTTTTCAGACTTTCCTGAACCTGATCGTAAGTAATACATTCTGCTGTCCCTTCATCCGCCTCTTTTGACAGTGTATCCAGAGCCAGCCCCATCTTCTCATTTAAAAATTCATATTTATCTGTAACCTCTGTGGTCAGACTCTGCCTTACATAAATCCAAACACCGATGCTTGACAGCAAAATTGCCAGCAACAACAGCCCCATTATATATCGAAGGTATTTTCTCTGTATTCCGGATTTAATCACCCATTTCTTCATTCTTCGTAATCCTTTTTGTATTCACTCGGTAATTTTCCTGTATATTCTTTAAATAAATGTGAAAAATAGGATGCATTGCTGATTCCCACCTGCTCACATACCGTTCCTATACTCTCACATCCATCCTGGATCAGCCTCTTTGCTTTCTCCATTCTCTGCTGTAAGAGATACTTTTTAAAGGTCATATGAAATGTATTTTTAAATACACGCCCGAAATATACCGGATTCAGATAAATCTGCGTTGCCACCTGAACAATAGAAAGTTCTTCCTCCTGCAAATGCTCACCGATATAAGAAAGTGCCACTGTCATATATTCCTTTGCACATTTATTTTCTCCGCTTTCTGCATATTTTTCCCGTTCCTCAATTGCTTCTCCGAGGATCCTATAACTGACATCTACCGCCTGTGCTGCTGTCAGACTCTCCATATTCGAATAATAATTTCGGAACTGTTTCTGCAGTTTTTCCGTCATTCCGTAAGTATCGTTCAGCATCATCTCCGCTTGCAGCATAACCTTATGTATATAACGGATCTGTAACTCTTCCTCATGTGGAAGTGCGTAGATCAACACAATAAAAGCCTGTTTTAACTCTTTAAACGTATTCTTCCGAACAGCATTGACGATCGTAAGTCCTGCCTCTTCACAATCACTTTTTGCCGCTTTTTCTTCCTTTTTCACAGGTATGGGAAAAGTATTCTCATTTGTGGCATTGCTGCAGATTGGCTCGAAAAGTCCCTGCGCCTCTTCGTAACTTCGGCGGATTCCATCCAGTCCTTTATACGGTTTGGAAATCGATGCAGTAACCGGACTTTTCTGTTCCCCTTTAACCTGTTCCAGAATCTGCGCAATCTCGCGCACTGTCGCATTTTCCTTTGTCTTGATCAGAAATACATGACAACCTTCTGCCTTTTCAAAATGCCAGAAAAAATACCGCTCTGAAAACATTTCTTCCAGAGATTGTATCAATTCCAGCCTGGCTGCTTCGTAATTCAGTGCATCCGTAATCTTATATGTAAGATCAAGATCCACACACATTGCAATAAAACGGTCGCCCTCTTCGATCACATCTTTCAAGATCGCAAATACTTCCTGCACCTTTTCATAGGAAATTTTATTCTGTAAATATTTCTGTACAACAACCTGGAGAAAACTGGTGGAATCTTTTCGGATCATATTTTCCCAGCTTTCATAACGTTCTTCGCTCTCCAGTTTCTCCATACAGGTCTGGTATGCGCCCTGCATGGTCTCCTGCAGTTTATCTTCCTCGATTGGTTTCAGCAGATATGCATATGCACCAAGATCACACGCCTGCTGTGCATAATTAAAATCACGGTACGCACTGAGCACAATAAAAACCGGATCCAGCTCTGTCTTCTGGATCTCTTCCATCACCATCAGACCGGAAACCTGTTTCATCCGGATATCCGTCAGTACGACATGTGGCTTCACTTTTTTGATCACTTCGATTGCCTGCTCCCCACTCTGTGCCTGACCGGCAACTTCAAATCCCATCTCATTCCAGTTGTACGTCTTAACCAGTCCCTGCAGAAGGATTGGTTCGTCATCTACAATCACAAGTTTTAATAATTTCATACCATTTTCCCCATTCCTGATAATCTTCCTACTTCTTATTTTAGATAAGACATGATAAAGAATTTATCAAAAACTATACTTTTGATGCAAAAAATCATACTTTTACCAAAAATTATACATTTCGGGGGAAAAAATAGCAAGAAATTAAAAAAAGCCGTTACATGATCGATATGATCAGATCCGGTTGCAAGTGATGATAAAATCGTGGTATCAGAAAGCGGTGAACAATGATCTCCAAAGCATCCTCCACCCATTACAGCTGCTATTGCAGCATATACGACCGGTGTTAAAGCTCCACCAGATATATTCAGAGCCATCTGTACACAGATTGGTGTAACAATCGCATAGGTTCCCCATGAAGTTCCTGTAAAGAATGCAATAAAAGCAGATACTACAAAAGTCAATGTCATAAGGATCGTCGGTGTCATCCAGCTTTCTGTAATAGAAATTACATAATCTGCAGTTCCTTCGGAATCTCCTATAAAAAAAAGCTGGCAGACAAATGTATTTTTCTCATCTGTCTGTCAGCTTTCTGATTCTTATTCTAATTTGATTCTTTTTTACAAATTATCGTGTAGTCTTATTTTCTTTTTCTGCGTTTCCAGGCAAAGCCGCCCATACCTGCTCCGAGCGAAGAAACTGCAAGTCCAAGCCAGCCAAGTACACTTGCCGGATCTCCTGTTTTTACAGAATCGCTTCCGCTTGTCTTGGATCCATTGGTTGTACCATCTGTCTTCTTTACAGATGAGCTGCCTTTCTTTACAAGTGCTTTGATCGCTTTGTTCAGGCTATTTGTTGCATTATCTACTGCTTCCTGGCTTTCTTTCGCTTCCAGTGCTTTCCGGGCATCTGAAAGTGCGCTCTGCAGTGCTTTCCAGCTTTCTGCTGTGTAGTCTGCTTCTTTAAGCGCTTTTGCATCTGCAATTGCTTTTTCAAGAGAAGCAGTATTGATTGCAACCGGTTCTTCTTCAGCTTTAACCAGTGCATCTTTTGCTGCATTCAAAGTAGAAAGTGCCTGATTGACTGCTTCCTGACTTTCCTTTGCTTCCAATACAGTGCGTGCATTCTGAAGTGCTGCCTGGTATGCAGCCCAGCTGTCTGCTGTGTAGTCTGCTTCTTTAAGGTTATCAGCTTCTGCAATTGCAGCTTCCAGTGCTGTTGTATCAACCTCTGCCGGTGCCGGAGTCTCTGCTATCTTGTAAGTAAATGTAAGAGGAGTTGTATAACCTGTTGAAGCTACTGTAATCTGGAATTCCGTTCCAGCTACCGCATCCTTAAACGGATCTGCATCTGTCTTGATCGTACCATCCTTATTGATAATAACTACGGAGCCTCTTCCACTTGCTGCATAATCTTTACCATTTACATTTACAGAAGTAATATTTCCAAGATAAGCTTTAAGCGCATCTATGTCAAATCCTTCTGCCTCTACAAGTTTCTTATTCTCTTCATCATATGCTGCAGGCATATCTTTTGTTGTCAATGTAAACGTTGTAACAACATCTGCATATTTCTTGTTCTTATCTTTAATTGTGAGGGTATATTTTCCAGGTTTTACAGAAGCTGCTGCTCTGCTCTCTGTCGCTGCTTTAAAAGTCAGTACATTACCTTCTACCGACACATCCAGTCCATCCACACTGTATTCCGGATCAAATCCATCTGGAAGCTGTACATTGATTGTAGTCTTGCCTGCTGCAATGTCTGCATCTGCAACTTCTGATTTTGTAGTTTCTGATTTTACAGGAACATAGATATCTGCGATATCCATTGTATACACCCCATTTGTTGTATAATACTCAATGCTGTCAATGGTCTTGCCCATCATAGATTTGTAATGTTCAGATGATGTCGGGCAACCATGTACTTCACTAGTAAATCCGGTACTCCATGCAATTTCATTACCTCTCCAGATATTTTCCAGATGACGCATACCATAAGCGGTCCCGTCTGTTGTCTTTACTACAACTGCATTTACATTATCTGATTTGATTTCTTCTGGAAGTCCATCAAGATCAAGCTCATAATCTCCATAAGATGTTTCGGTTAAAAGTTCAGCTGTAACTCCTTCTACTTTCGTTGCTTCCTGACCTTTTACTTCACTGAACACAAGATTTCCATCTGCATCGACAGAAACTTCTTTATAGTTTGCCGGTGCTTCTGTAAGTGGATAGTATGCATAAGATGCATTTTCAAATAATGTGTCTTTTCCAGTCAGTGTTGTGGTAGTTGTCTGTCCTCTGTTTGTAACTGTAATTTCTACGGAATCACCGTCTTTCACTTCTTTGTATTTTGAAAGATCTACCGAAGGGTCTACTTTTACAGCATAAGTGATACCATCAATCTTGGATCCATCTGCATTTTCATGGTATGATCCACCTGCAAGGCCTTTGGTTCTGGTCTTGTTCTTTGTCGCAGAAGTAAATGCATCTACCGCAATATCATTACCTGTTGTTTCAGCTTTGTAGAATTCTGCGTATGGGATGTTCATGAGAACATATTGCACTGTCACAAGAGAGTCAATTGCATCTGTCAGATGTTTAACCTGTTCGTTTACTTCTGACTTCAATGGATTTTCTGACTTAAGGAGAACTTCTGATTCTTCCAGTTCATCCTGCATCTTTTTCCAGCTATCAGTAGTATACGCAAATCGATTCAAGGCTTTTGCTTCATCGATCTTTGCCTGCAATGCCGCTATTTCTTCTGCACTTGCTGTTTTTAATGTGGCAATATTCTCTGTTCCAACCTCAAAATTATAGCTGTAATCAGCATAACCAAGTCCATAGATAGTAATCTTCCAGTAACCGGTTCCATTCGTATTTTCCGGCAGCTGGCATCTTAAAGAATCAGTAAGTCCAAGCTGGATCCCCATTGATTTATGCATCCAGTTATCTGATGCAAATTTTGTTCCAAATACTCTTACCGGATTTGTATAAGTATCATCATTTCCATAGTATGTCCATTCAACAGCCTGCATCGCAGAACCAAGTCCGCCATAATTTCCATTAAAATCTACACGGATGAATTCTCCATAGCTTCCAACTTTATCTCCTGCTTTGACATCCGGAGTAACATCAGCAGTTGCAAGCTGTGTATCCTTTAATCCAGAATAAGATCCTGTTGTTCTTGCTGAAAATGCGAAAGAACCATCTTCCTGCTTTTCTGCTGTCTTAAGACCATTTGTATTCGCTGTTACATCTGCAATCGTTTTGTATGACTTGAGCTGGTTTTCACCGTATCCACCAATCAGTTCACCGCCATTTTCTACGACTGTATATTTTTCTTTCAATGAATTCAGATCTGCTGTTCTTATCTTAACCGGCACATATTTCAGCCCGGTTACTTCATAATCTTTCTGCGTAAATGAACTTCCATTTTTTGCTGTAAATACACCTTTTGCATAAGTATAAGTCGTACCATCTGTCATCACTGCCTGATCTTTACCTTCCCAATGTGACAAATAATGTTTTTTACCCTCAGTGTCTTCAATCACTGCAGTACACTGAAAACTTCCTCTGTGAAGTCCATGGTTTGTTGTAGCTCTTGTAACAGTGTCAAACGCACCTTTATCATATTCATCACGTGAATCCTTAACATCTGACGCTTCTATGCTTCCTGCATTATACACCCCTTCATTTGCCCAATACTCAGCCCAGCTCATTCCAACATAAACATAAGAATATTCACTGTCTTCTCCAGGCACTTTATAAGTAAATGTATACGGCTGATATCCATCTTCTGCAATTGTTACAGCAAATGCATCTCCTGCTTTTGCATCTTTGAATACATCTTGTTCAAGATCAAGTTTGCCATCTTCTTTAATCAGTTTTACTGCTTTCTTTCCAGATGCTGCATATTCTTTTCCATTGACTGTAACAGAAGTAATATTTTTTAAATACGTCTGAAATTCTTCTTCCTCAACATTATCATTCTTTACCACAGCCGGATTTTTATCATCCTCATTATATTTTACCGGCATTGTCTCTGTGTAAACATTAAAAATCGTTGAAATCGGTGCATAATTTCCATTCTTATCGCTAAGCGTAACTGTATATCTACCTTTTGCAAGTGCTTTCTTAAAATTAATTGTTCTTGTAGTTGTCTTGCCATCTGATTTGATCTCAACAGAATATGCATCTTCATCGATTCCATCAATTTTATATTCTTCTTCAAAATCATTTGGAAGTCCACTTACCGTTATAGCTGTTTTTTCTGATTTCACAGATACATCTGCTACTGATACTTCTCCGTCAAATTTCTTTGCAACTTGCTGATCCATCGGGATTTCATAAATACCCTGATCTGTGTAGTAAGTTACTTTATTGATCGTCTGTCCCATCATGGCAGCATAATCTTTGGAATCCAGTGTGTTCCCATGGGATTCTGTTACAAATCCAGTACTCCATGCAAGTTTTGTTTTCTTCCAGATATTTTCCACATGGCGAAGTCCATAACTGCTTCCTTCTTTTGTGCTGACCACTACACCATATACAGTATTCACATTTTTCAGATCCTCACTCGTAATATCTAACTGGTAATCACCATATCTTGATGACGTAGAAAATTCAGTTGTCGCATTTGTCAAAGTTGTCGGTTCTGTTCCTTTTACTTCGCTAAAGCTAAGACTTCCATCCGCATTTACAGTTGCCTCTTTATAGTATGACGGTGTATCACTTAATGTGTAATAAGAATAGCTTGCGCTTTCAAATAATGCATCTTGTCCTTTATATGTAACAGTATTTTCTTTTCCTTTAATATTTGTTGTAATCGTAACTTCACTTTCATCAGTAACCTGTGTATATTTTTCTAATACAGATCCATCACTGATCTTAACCGGAAATGTTACGCCGGTAATATCAGAACCATCGCTGTTCACATGATAAGAACCCGATGCCAGTGAAGCTCTGGTCTTCTGTTTTGTTGCTGATGAAACAGTATCCGCACCTGTCACTCCATCTGCTTTGTAGAAATCAGCATATGGAATGTTCATTAATACATAGACTTCTTTCTGTGCATCTGGTGTTTTCGGCACAAGTGCATCAATTGCTTTTGTTAACTCTGTTGTTGCTGTATCTACTGCTGTCTGGGATTCTTTTTTCTCAAGAGCATCTTTCGCTGCTGTCAGTGCGTCCTGCATTGATTTCCATGAATCAGCTCCATAATCATTTTCAGTTAAACTTTCTGCTTTTGTAATTGCAGTCTGTAAACCATCTGTCTTTACAGTATTTTCATCTTTCTTAGTTGCTTTTTCCAATGCATCATTTACTGCATTCACAATTGCATTCGATGAACATGTCGCTCCAGATACTGCGTTGATTTCATCTGTTCCGTTAGCATCTACAATCTGCTTTACAACACCTATATAATCGTCATATCCGTCAGTCGCATCCCCAATATAACTCTTATTTTTTCTGTCACCATCACCCAGAACATTATCAATTGACTTTATCTTTCCATCTTCTACAGTCACTGATAAAGATAAATTATATTTTGTAAACTCTCCATCTCCATCCGGTGTACACTCTGCAGTCCCTGTATATGTTCCATCCTGAACCTTCGCTACAACCTCACTGTTTGCCGCAAACACCGTCGACGGACAAAGTCCAGCTACCATTGACATCGCCACAGCCATCGTCATAGCTTTTGTCTTAATTGTTCCCTTTCCCATAATTACCTCCTTGTTGTTGATAAAATTTATTATTAAGTTAGTTTCTGCTAACCCATAATTAAAAAAAATTAACCTATCTGCGCCTCTCTCTCCGATTCTCTTTTTACGATCGGAAGCAACTTTTTACTTATCATTCCCATCACAAATCCGGTCACTGTACCAGCGATCAGAAGTGCCGGAAGATAATAAATCAGTTTCAGATTCTCCACCACTGCCATCGCAACAAGAATCTGTCCTATGTTATGAAAGACGCCGCCAGTGATACTGACTCCTACAATGGAAATTCCATCCATCTTCTTTACAAGTACCATGGCAAGAAGGCTGACAACCGCCCCTGCCAGACTGTAAATAATCGACATTCCATTTCCAAAAAGAAATCCTGTCAGAAGCACACGCAGTACAGATACCGCCAGTACTTCCGGAATTTCCAGAAAATAAAGACCTGTTACAGTGACCAGATTAGCCACTCCAAGCTTCATCCCCGGCACTCCAAAATTAATTGGGATCAGGCTTTCCACATAACTAAAAATCATTGCCAGCGCAACAAGCATTGCCATGTTCGCAAGTTTTTTATTTCTATTCATACATTCTCCTTTACAGTCGAACAATTGATTTATTTAGAAATTGTATCCGGTAGATCTTCCTTTTCATTTTGAGAATCATCAGAATTCTCAACCTCTTCTATTTCCACAACCAGCTTGTGAGGCAGGCAGACAATTGTCTGTGTCCGGTTATTGATCTTTCCCTGCTCTTCGCAATATCCATCCGGACAGTCAGCCTCTTCCATATACGCTTTTCCATCCTTGATCCGGACACGGTTGTAAAAGTCTCCATCCTGCACTTCGATCACCTGGTCTTCATCCAAAGCATATCTTCCGTAAACTTCTCCAGCCACCTTGATCACAACCTGTTTTTCCTGAATTTCTTTTTGCCCGCTTTCCTTTGCCTGTACATACTGCATCAGGTTCATCACAAGAAACAGTACACATGCCGCAAAGAGGATTCCGCCTCCTAAAAACAGATCTTTTCTCTTCATCTATTACACTCCTGCCCAGATCATAATTACAAGTAACAGAATTGCCCGAAGAATCGTAAACCAGAATTCATTTCCCTTCAGACCTTTGATTCCTGTATGGATATGCTTCTTTGGACAGGTATCAATACATTTCTGGCATTGGAAACAATCTCCCTCGACTTTGAGTGATCCGTCTTCCGGGAGTCCGATCCCGGATGGACATTTCTTCGTGCATCCGCTGCAGCCTTTGATACAATTTTCTCTGTCGCGGTGCAATGCAAAGAACGGAAGCACCGGAAGTAATGAGAATACCGCTCCCATTGGACACAGATTCCGACAGAAAAATCTTTCTTCCAGACACATTCCTACAATGATAAAAATTAGTAGAATCACTCCCGGCAAATATCCCTGCAAATGAAAATTTCCTGCATGCAGCATAGAAAAAACATCCCACGGGCTTGTCCCTTTTGCCTTTCCGTATACTCCCGCAAAACAAAGTACTGCGATTACGGTCAACACCAGATATTTCAAATAGCTTAACTTCTCTGTGATCTTTTCTGAAAGCAGCACCGGCTTTTTCTTTCTTTTCTTAAAACACCAAAGATAAAATGCATGAATTCCATCTCCAAGACTTCCGAATGCACATGCGAATCCACAGAAGAATCTTCCGAAAAGAATCGTATACGCGCAGAGAACTATAAGCACCGTTACAAAAGGGGTCATCCCGATTGCCTCACCTACTCCTATCTGTGTGAAAATATATTTTACACCGGCAAATGCTGTTGTATATACAGATGGCAGAAACAGAAAATAGAGTATCTGAATCAATGCACGTAGCCAAGTATGTAATTTTTTAATTTCTTTTGCTTTTAAATTATGTATATCCAACTTTTTCACGCTACTCTACCGCCTGTTCTAATGCCTGTTCTGCTGCATTTTTAATTCCTGTTGAACTGAACGTTGCGCCGCTGATCGTATCAACTTCTGCACTCTGCGCCTCTATGATCTTCGGAATGATATCTTCCGCCATTGCAAGATATGCACTGTCTTCCTTCTCAGCGGAGGTCACTTCTACCGCTTTGATCTTTCCATCTTTTACAGTAACTTCTACCGCAACCGTTCCGCCAAATCCATCCGCTTCTCCGATATAGGTTCCATCCTTGTATCCTACTCCATCTCCTGAATCACTCCCTGACTCAGAATCACTGCCGGCACCAGATGACTGTACCTCCAACTGTGCATTCAGTTTTGCGATTTCCTCATCCTTCGCACGGACATCCAACACTTCATTATATCCGAAAAGGACACCGACGATTGCCAGCAGACTAAACAGTCTTACGATAAACTCTTTCATCCTACTGCGCCTCCGTCTCTTCTGGTCTTAAAGCCATTTCCAGTGCCTTTTTGCATCCGTCAATAATCGCATTCGAAGAACAGGTTGCTCTGGATACCGTATCAATTTCTTCCGGCATTCCTTTGGTAATAATCTGGGAAACGACACCTTTTTTGCTTGAAGTTCCATTTGCCGCCTTCTTGATATAGCTGTCATTCGCTGCATCCCCATCTCCTGACACGTCAGTAATGGATACAATTTTGTCATTTCGTATTGTCACCTTCATAGAAAGCTGATACTCTGTAAAATCTTCATCCTCATCCGGTTTACACGGTACACTCACCTCATAAGTTCCATCGATGTATTTTGTCTTCACTTCTTCCTCTTGATCTGACTTCTTTTTCTCAAGCTGTGCAACTGCAAGGTTCAGATTCTCCACCGCTTTGTCAACAGCCTGCTGTTCCACTGTTTCATTCGCAGCTCTTTCCAACAGCTCTTTTGCATCATTCAGTCGGAGACTCAGAACCGCCCAACTACTCTGCGTATACTCCTCCATCACAAGTGCTTCTGCTGACTTGACTGCATTTTCCAGTTCCGTTGTATCTGCTTTCTCTTCAATGGATTCTCCATTCGTTACTTTCTCCGCCTGTTTCAAAGCATTCTTTATTGCTCCGAGAAGTCCCTTAGAACTGTAAGTTGCACCAGATACAGTATCTACATCTGTATTCTGATTTTTAAGCACATTTTTCACTACATCCATTGCGCGGTTGAAAAATGCTTCATCATCTGATGTCTCTGTGACTAAAATTGCTTTGATCGTATGCTCCTGGATCACCACAGCTACCGATACATCTCCACTGTATCCTTCCGCTGTTCCATAATAGATTCCTTCTTTGTATGGAACTGTTCCGGTTGTGGATGTACTCTGATCCTGACTGGAAGAACTGTTCGAGCTATTCGTTTCAGATGAATCCGAAGTCGCTCCATTTCCACTCACTGCCGCCTGACTTAATGCATCTCTTACTGCCTGGATGATTCCAACCGAACTGTACGTTGCTCCAGACACGGTATCGACATTGGTGCTCTGACTACTGATGATCGCATTGATCAGTGCAGAGGCTTTGGAAATGTATTCGCTTCCATCTTGATTCTCCATAATCTGGATGTCTGTGATCTTTCCGCCACTGATCTCAACCTTTACTTTCAGTGTTCCGCCAAATCCAGTCCCTGTTCCGTAATAAGTTCCGTCCTTATATGCTGCCGGGTCTTCCACTGTTGCGACAGAAGTAGAACTTCCTGCTGCCGCGCCGCCACCAGACTGTGACTGTCCTGTTGTTCCGCTGTCTTTTTCTCCTGTCAGTGCATTCTTCACCGCACTGATGATTCCTCGAGAACTATAGGTTGCCCCTGAAACAGTATCGACTTCCAATGTCTGTCCTTCGATGATCTTATCGATCACCGCCTGTGCACGTTTGAAAAATGCTGCATCGTCAGATGAACTCAAAATATCAATTGCTGTGATCTGCTTGTCTTTGATCTGCACAGCAACTGTAATATCTCCTGCGTAACCTGTTCCGGTTCCTTTGTAAACACCATCCGTCA
>OLVZ01002517.1_pt1 | contig 13462 bp, 14 predicted proteins | sample 1673341 | NCBI WGS metagenome assembly OLVZ01 (sample SAMEA3178944, study PRJEB25190) | human gut metagenome | biome: human gut; feature: human-associated habitat; material: faeces | place: Austria | collected 2013 | reverse complement strand
GGCAGATATTGCCGAAATCATGAATGAATTGGACACCAAAGAAGCCCAGTTCCTATTTCTGCTACTAGATGAAGAGAAAGCAGGAGAAGCCGGCATATGATCGGATCGCTGCCGGAGAGCGGATGCGCTGTCGGAGGCTTGAGCTCGGCTGGAGCAGAGAGCTGGTGGCAGAACGGCTCGGTGTCGTCAATAAATATTATGCGGATATCGAGCGGGGAACCTGCGGCATGAGTGTGGAAACACTGATTAACCTGTCCCGCTTGTATGGAGTGAGTCTGGATACGCTGATTTATGGCGAGAAAGAGAAAAAATCCGCAGTCAGTCAGGAAGAACAGTTGATGCGCGGACTCAACGGGATGCCTCAGAGTGTACAGGATTACTGCCTGCGGATGCTGTGGCTGTTTGCCGACGGACTTCGGGCAGCACAGGCGGAGGCTGCAGCAGAATGCGAGACAGTACCGGAGACCATAAAAAGCAGTTCGGACAGCAAAAAAAACTCCGGAAGTGAGGCCTGAGATGCCGGAGAAGAAAAATCAGTACATAGATATTCACTGTCATATTTTGCCGGAGGTGGATGACGGCGCGAGAAATCTGGAAGAGAGCCTGGCGATGCTGCGCCAGGAAGTAAAACAGGGCGTTGCAGCAGTTATCCTGACTCCGCATCAGAAACCGAACAGACGCAGCATTACCGCTGCTTCCGCACTGGAACGGACACAGAAGCTGCAGCAGGCTGCGAAAGAAAACGGAATTGACATTAGACTTTACAGCGGCGGTGAGATTTTTTGCTGCATGGATACCATTGAGCTGTTAAAACAGGGCAAGGCGGGAACCCTTGCCGGATCAGATTATATTCTGACAGAATTTTCACCGGACGAAGAATGGGCGTACATCCGGAACTGCCTGTATGACCTGCTCTGCGAGGGCTACCGTCCGATTGTCGCGCATACCGAGCGCTATCGGAACGTGGTAAAAGATTTCAACCGGGTCGAAGAATTAAAGGACATGGGCTGCCGGATCCAGATCAACGCAGGAGAACTGCCGGGACTGCTGGGCGGACAGCTAAAGCGCACAGCACGCAGCCTGATAAAAGAAGAGCTTGCAGATCTTATCGGAACGGACGCCCACAGAGCAGAGGGAGACCGGTCTGTATCGATGGCGGAAGGAGCCTCATGGCTGCAAAGACACTGCAGCCCGGAATATGCGGCACGTCTGCTCTACAAAAACGCAGCACACATTCTGGACAATACAGATATGGAAGACATCGAATAGAAAAAGGGGAACGAGACATGGAAAATCAAAACCAGAGAAGCAACGAGGAAACCGAAATCGATCTGGCAGAACTTTTTTGGGTACTCTGGAGAAAGCTTCCGTTGATGATTGCAGTGGGAATGTTTACAGCACTTCTGGCCTTTGGGGGAAGCAAATTTCTGATGACGCCCACGTATCAGTCTGTAACAAAGATCTATATTCTGAATAAACAGGACAACAGCAGTGCAAATGTAACCTACAATGACCTACAGGCAGGCACGCAGCTGGTTAAGGACTATTCAGAGCTGATCAAAAGCCGTTTTGTACTGGAAGCGGTAATCGAGCAGTTGAATCTGCCGTTAAGTTATGAGAAGCTAAGCCGTAAGGTTACAGTGAGCACACCCGCGGACACCCGAGTGATCTTCATTGCGGTGACGGACAGCAATCCGGTTACGGCGATGAAAATTGCTAATGCAATCCGTGAAACAGCCTCGACCCATATCCGCAACGTTATGGATATCGAAGCAGTGAATATCGTAGAAACAGCAAACGTACCGACCCATAAGGCGAGCCCCTCCGCCGGAAAGAACACGGTGCTGGGCGGAATGCTTGGTATCCTGATTGTAGCAGCCATCGTCATCCTTTCCCACCTGATGAACGATACGATTCAGACGGAAGAGGATGTGGAAAAATATCTTGGAATTTCCACCCTTGCGATGATTCCGCTGAATGAAGCTGACAGCAAGAAGAAAAAGAAAAAATATAAAAAACAGGCGACAAGCGGAAAGTGAGGTGACAGGGAAATATGCAGAACGTAGTAATTCGCTCCATTGAGCGTCTGGATTTCAGAACAAAAGAAGCCTATAAAACATTGCGTACCAATCTGAGCTTTGCAGGAAAAAATGTTAAAGTGATTTCCCTGACCAGCTGTACGCCAAATGAAGGAAAGACAAGCGTTTCCTTCCAGTTATGTCTGTCCCTTGCAGAAAGCGGCAAGAAGACGATCCTGGTTGACGCAGACCTGCGCAAATCCGTACTGCGGGGCCGTTACAAAGCAAACCGTGAAAAATACGGACTGTCCCATTATCTGAGCGGACAGATGGAGCTGGACGATGTATGCTGCAGAACCAACGTCAACAATTTCGATATTATTTTTGCAGGACCGATACCGCCCAACCCCAGCGAGCTTCTGGGAGGCGATGCGTTCAAAAATATGCTGGAGGTGCTGCGGATGAAATACGATTATGTCATCGTAGATACCCCGCCCCTTGGCAGTGTCATCGACGGCGCGGTTGTAGGTGCGATCTGCGATGGAACGGTACTCGTTGTCGAAAGCGGAGCCATCAGCTACAAATTTGCCCAGAATGTAAAAGAACAGCTGGACAAGGTAGGCTGCCGGATTCTTGGATGCGTCCTGAACAAGGTCAACACCAAAAAGAATCCTTATTATGGAAAATATTATGGCTATTACTATGGCAGCTATTACGGCTACGGACAGGATGGTGCAGACGAAGCACAGGACGAGCTGCCGCTGGATGCAGGCTCCAAAACCGACGCGACAGCTGCTGAGACAGAAACTGCTGTACCGGAACAGAACACGGGAGAAAAGGAGGATGCGAAGTGAGTACAAAGGGTCTGACCATCGGATTTTTTATTGCAGATGCAGCTTTAATTGCGGTTTGCGCATTCTTCTACTTACAAATGGACCGGATAGCGCCGGTCATCACACTGCCGGATACCGAGCAGACCTATACAACCGGTACAGATACCGATCAGCTGCTGGAAGGCGTAACCGCTTACGATTCCCATGACGGGGATGTGACAGCCTCCTTACTGATTGAAAAGGTGACAGAGACCGGAAATGGCGAAGTGATCGTAACCTATGCAGCTATGGATTCGTCCAATAACGTGGCAGAACTGTCACGGATTTTGAAGACTGCGGGACATCCTGCATCGAACCCTGAGGACTAAAATACATGGGAAGGAACCGGTTAAAAAGACTGAAATTTCATAGTCAGCTATGTGTTGCAACACTGACGATTGTTCTGTTTGCAGGATATGTCAGAATAAGTGGTTCCATTCTGAATGCACTGATTGCTGCAGCAATCGCTCTGGCCTGCTGCATTGTCCTGAAAGGTACGGATGTCGGAATCCGCAGCGTCAAGGATCTGATCCGGAGAAATCTCCCGGCAGTACTTGTTCCGGCACTTACTGTTTTCAGAACGCAATGGGGACTGAAAACAGTTTTTATGGCATTGCTTTTGGGAGTTGTACTGCTTTTTGTCTGGAGTTTTTTGGCAAAGTGCTGGATATGCCATGAAGTGACGCCTGGCTGGACGTTGCTGATCTACGACAGCGAAGAGAACCTGCTGCGGGCGGATGCAATTGCCAAAAGCAGACCGGATCTGATAGAAAACGCAGGAACCTATCGTTATCGCGGCAAACAGGATACGCCTTCGGAGTCGGGAGCGAGCAGCCGCATCGATTTAGCGGAAATCGATCATCTGGTGCGGGTATTTCGAATCCCGCAGATGGTAATCTGCATGGAACATGGCGAAGAGGTGCAGAAATACTGCCGGGAAAACGGAATTCTTGCATTCCTGCCGGAAGATGTAGAAACAAATGGAACCCTCCTTTATCCGGATAAAATCCGATGCGTCAGACCGAAGCTGCAGAAATGAACTGGTGAAAACGGGGTAGAGAACAAATGATCAGTATCGTTGTGCCTGTATACAATGCAGAAAAATATATTGCGACTACAATTGAAATGGTACAGCGCCAGACCTATACGGACTGGGAGCTGATTTTGGTGGATGACTGCTCGAAGGATCACAGCGTGGATGTAATGAAAAGCTGTATTGGAGCAAATTCGGACAAAATTCGTCTTATCCAAAAAGAAGTCAACGAGGGTGCCGCGATGGCACGCAATACGGGAATCGATGCAGCACGTGGCAGATATATCGCTTTTCTGGATGCAGACGACATCTGGTATCCGGGAAAATTGGAAAAGGAACTCGCTTTTCTGGAAAAGCATGATGCAGCCTTTGTGTTTTCGTCTTATGAATTCGGAGATGAAGACGGCGTCCCGACCGGAAAAGCAGTCCATGTACCAAAAACCTTAACCTATCGACAGGCACTGAGCCGTACAGTTATTTTTACCTCAACGGTTCTTCTGGATACACAACAAACCGGGAAAGAGCTGATTCACATGCCGAAAATCGGCAGCGAGGATACAGCAACCTGGTGGAAAATTTTAAAAGCGGGCTTCACAGCCTATGGTCTGGATGAATCCCTTGCGATATACCGCAGACCGCCCCAGTCCCTGTCCTCTAACAAAGGAACGGCAGTGAAACGGATCTGGAACCTGTACCGGACAGAAGCAAAGATGTCCGTTGCAACAGCGTTTATCTACATGTTCTTCTGGGCATGGAGGGCAACGGTGCGCAGAGTGGTGGCGGACACGATCCGCAGCCATGTGGAATCCGTCAAACGGTTTGTAACGCTGGAATTATCGCTGGTGGGACTGATCGTACAGACCTTACTGTTCGCACATGTCTGGTTCCAATGGTATTACCCTTTGATCAGCAGCTTCCGGTTCAGCCAGGAAGGTTTTGCGTTCGGTACGGGCTTAAAGCTTTATTTCAGAGGACATTTACTGATCCTTGCAGTTTATCTGGTTGTCCTGCTTTTTTTAAGCAAGATCATGGGAGCCCTGAAAACCGGTTATCTTAAACCGGCAAACATCTTTGCTTCTCAGATGACTGCGCTGGTCATTACCAATATTGTGATTTACTTCCAGCTCTCTCTGATGAGAAACTGGCTGATCCCCGGAGAAATTATGGCATTTCTTACGGTGGTACAGATTGTTGTAGCGGGTATCTGGTCGTATTTGAGTAACTGGATTTATCTGTCTGTATTTCCTCCGATCGAAACGCTTGCAATCGAAGGAGAAGAAAGTATCAATTCCGTGGTTCGTGCATTTGATACCAGACGGGATCGGTTCAAAATCATGAGAACCCTGAAATTGCAGGACAACAATCTGGAAGAAATTAAGGAAGAATGCCTGCGCTGGTACGGTGCTGTTATTCTGGGATCGATGGAAGAATCGATCCGAAGAGAGCTGCTGGAATTTTGCTACAGCCATTATATCCGGGTTTATCTTTCACCGGATATACCGGATATTCTGATGCAGGGAACGGAAACGATGGATCTGTTTGATACGCCGCTTCTGGAGCTGAAGGAATATCCGATCAGCTGGGAAATGCGAGTCCTCAAAAGACTGACAGACCTGGTGATTTCAGGCGGACTGATGCTTTTGCTTTCCCCGATCCTTCTGGTTCGGATTCTGTACGGCAAAGCAGTCTGCGGCGCTGTTTTTGAAAAACAGGAGTGTACAACAAAGGGTGGCAAATCCTTTTTCTTACATACATTTGTCAGGAAAGACGGAAAGACAACCTGGATGACATCCTTGCCGATGCTCTGGGATGTTTTCCGGGGAAAAATGTCTGTTGTCGGTCCGCGTCCGTTGACCAAAAAGGAAATGGATGCGCTGATTAAGGAAAATCCCAGATATTTTTATCGCCTGAGATTGCAGGCAGGTCTGACCGGCTATGCACAGGTTTATGGTAAAAAAACGTCCGCACAGGAAGACCTGCTGAAGCTGGATTTGATTTATATTCAGCATTTTTCAGCACTGATGGACATGAAACTGATGTTGCTTTCTCTGCAGGGAGAAAGTCGGCAGTAATAGCTTCAGGGTGGAGGTAGTGGTTGACAATGAAAAAAATGAAACATGACGTACCGACCAGACTGGTCAAAGTGTTAATTCTGATTCTCATGATGGTTGCGTTTGGCTTTGTATGGTATGGATATTATGCCGCACGGGCACAGGTACATTATTATCGCAGGGGCGACTGGGTCGTGATCCTGCTGTTTGGAATCCTTTACTACGGATTCTGCAGATCCTATGACGCGTTCCATATTTCTATCAGTCCGATTTCTGAGATTATTTACAGCCAGACGCTGGCACTGATCATTTCCGATTTTATCATGTATGTGGTTATCTGGCTTTTGTCCCTGTACATGCCGAATGCCGTGCCGCTTCTGATTACATTTGGGGTGCAGTTTTTGATTTCGGTGCTGTGGACTTTTCTGGCACATCAGTGGTACTTCCACAATTTCCGGCCGGGAAGGACAGCCGTGATCTATGACCTGCGTGAGGGCATGGAATCTCTGGTCGGCGAGTACGGAATGGAGAAAAAGTTCCATATCGAAAAGGTACTCGGCGTAGAAGAATGCCTTGCAAAGCTCTCCGTACTGGATGAAATGGATACCGTATTTTTATCCGGCATCCACAGCCATGAAAGAAACATTATTTTAAAATATTGTATGTATCAGGATATTCAGGTTTATGTGATTCCGAGAATCGGCGACGTTATCATGGGCGGAGCCAAGAAGGTTCACATGTTCCACCTCCCGATGCTGCGCATCGACAGATACCGTCCGATTCCGGAATATACCATTGCAAAAAGAGCATTCGACATTCTGTTTTCCGGAATCGCAATTGTTATTGCATCGCCTTTTATGCTGGTAACCGCAATCGCGATTAAGAGCGACGGAGGACCGGCTCTCTATAAACAGAAGCGCCTGACCAAGGACGGAAAGGAATTCAACGTCCTGAAGTTCCGCAGCATGCGCGTCGACGCCGAAAAAGACGGCGTTGCCCGCTTGAGCACCGGCGACAAGGACGACCGTATCACACCGGTTGGCAAGATCATCCGCAAGATCCGTTTTGACGAGCTGCCTCAGCTGTTCAACATCCTGCGCGGCGACATGAGCATCGTTGGTCCCAGACCGGAGCGCCCGGAGATCGCCAGACAGTATGAAGAGGAAATGCCCGAATTTCGGCTTCGCCTTCAGGCAAAGGCAGGCCTGACCGGCTACGCTCAGGTCTACGGCAAGTACAACACCACGCCGTATGACAAGCTGCTGATGGACTTAACCTACATCGGAACTCCCAGCCTATGGGAAGATTTCAAAATCTGTCTTGCTACAGTAAAGATCCTGTTTATGCCGGAGAGTACCGAGGGGGTGGAAGAAGGACAGGCGACGGCGATGGGGAATGGACATAGTAAAGGAAGACAAGCAGACTAAAATGTTAAAACGAAAATAGGGAGGAAAATATAATGAGTGAAATTGCGACTTCTGCCATGAATAAAAACAGTTTGTTATATGCGGTTAAATATGAACCCAAAAATGAAGGACCGGCGTGTGTGGATAATCGTGGTGAGAAAATACAGAATACGCCTATCAAGCCAATTAAAACGCCTGTTAAAGCAATGCAAGAAGAGTAGATTCTGGAGAAAAATTAAATGGATTCCAAGATTTTAATTATAACCTTTTCGGATAATGCAGATCATCAGGATATTAGTTTTGGAATATTTGAAAGTTTATATAAAACAAAGAAGTACGATGTTTGGATAATGGGAATTGATACACCGAAAGTTCCTATTATGTATACGCAACATACTTATTTGGTAGATTGTCCTAGACGTCCTGGTATAGAAAAAAAGACATTTGATTTAAAGACCCTTGGCAAGATCATCAGATGGATTAATAGAGAAAAATTTGATGTGATCTTTTTTGAAACTTTACATGTTTGGAATCTACCAATTATGATGCGCTGTCATAAGAATACTAAGATTTTTCAGATGATACATGATCTGATTCCACACAAAGGAGACAAACAAGAAAAAAGCGTTCATTTGATGAATAAGGCAGTTTGTAGGTTAGCAGATTATATTGTTTTGTGTAACGAGAAATATGTCTCAAAGGTTACGGAAATTTATGGTGTACCACAGGAGAGAGTTCGCTTCGTTGATATGTGGCGGAGATTTCCGAGGTACACAGAACCTCACTATTCAAGACGGGCTTTATTCTTTGGACGAATGAATCCTTATAAAGGAGTAGATAATCTGCTGGAAATTGCAAAAAAATGCCCTGAGATTCAGTTTGATGTCGTGGGTCGTGTTGATCCTCAAGTACAAGAACTGGTAGATGAATTGAAAAAACTGCCGAATGTTATGATAAATAATGGATATGTAACAGATGGTGAAATGGCAGAAGCATTCATTAAGGCCGATTGGATTGTACTTCCATATAATTCTGCAACGCAATCTGGTGTGGTTATAGACGGCTACCGATATGGACGTCCATGTATAGCATTTAACGTTGGTGCAATTGCAGAACAGGTATGCGAAGGAGTTAGTGGATACCTTATTCCAGAGGGTAACAATGTAGCATTTGCAGATAGGTTAAGAGAAGCAGTCTGCATGAGCGAAGATGAGTATAAGAAGATGTCACAGAATGCCTATGAATATGGAGTAAAAAAGTATTCAGCAGAAGGAGCAATTGATCGTTTCGTGAAGGTAATTTCTTGATAACAAGAAAGGGGTTTATTTATGAATATTGTTCTTTTGTCCGGTGGCTCCGGCAAGCGCTTGTGGCCTTTGTCCAATGACATTCGCTCCAAGCAGTTTATCAAGATTTTCAAAAAGGAAGATGGCACCTATGAGTCGATGGTGCAACGTGTCTATCGCCAGATTAAGAAGGTAGATACGGATGCAACTGTGACCATTGCTACCAGCAAAACGCAGGTTTCTGCAATTCATAACCAGTTGGGCGAGGACGTGGGTATCAGTGTAGAACCTTGCCGGCGTGATACGTTCCCGGCCATTGCCCTGGCAACGGCCTATCTGGTGGATGTGATGCACGTTGACCCTTCCGAATCCGTTGTTGTTTGCCCGGTTGACCCCTATGTTGAAGATAACTACTTTGAGGCACTGAAAGAACTATCGGAACAGGCAGATAAGCGTGAAGCCAATCTTGTGCTGATGGGCATCGAACCGACCTATCCCAGCAAAAAGTACGGTTATATTATTCCGGAAAGCGCGGATCATGTGGCTGCGGTTCAGACCTTCAAAGAAAAGCCGACTGCGGATGTGGCAGAGCAGTATATTGCGCAGGGCGCACTCTGGAACGGAGGTGTCTTTGCCTATAAGCTGGGTTATGTGATGAACAAGGCGCACGAACTGATGGACTTTACGGATTATCAGGACTTATTCGATAAGTACGATACACTGAAGAAAATCTCCTTTGATTATGCGGTGGTGGAGCACGAGCCGAAGATTCAGGTCGTTCGTTTTGCTGGCATGTGGAAAGATCTCGGCACATGGAACACACTGACCGAAGCGATGGATGAATCTATCGTGGGGCGAGGAATGATGAATGATACTTGCAAAGATGTTCACATTGTGAATGAGTTGGACGTTCCAATTTTGGCGGTGGGCTTGCAAGACGTAATTATTTCTGCATCGCCGGATGGCATTCTTGTTAGCGATAGGGATGCAAGCGGTGGGATTAAACCTCTGATAGATTCGTTTGAACAACAGGTGATGTTTGCAGAAAAATCGTGGGGAAATTTTAAAGTTATGGATGTGGAAAAATCGTCCATGACTATCAAGGTTACATTAAATGCAGGGCAAAAAATGAACTACCACAGCCACAAGAACCGTGATGAGGTGTGGGTTGTTATTTCCGGCGAGGGAAAGACTGTTGTGGACGGTATGGAGCAGAAGGTCAAGACAGGCGACGTGATCACCATGTCCGCCGGATGCCGCCATACGGTTATGGCAGATACAGAGCTGAAGCTGATTGAGATACAGCTGGGTGAAGAAATCAATGTCCACGATAAGCAGAAATTTGAAATGGAATACTGACACAGCGCAGGAGGCATCTATGCCAAATAAGAATGAGCCTCTTTTGCTCCGACCGTCTGGTAAGGATTACCTTTGGGGCGGTAGTCGTTTAAATGATGACTTTGAAAAAAATATCGACCTGATTCCGCTGGCAGAAACGTGGGAATGCTCCACGCACCCCGATGGACCCAGCTATGTGGTGGGTGGTGCATTCGATGGGCAGGAGCTGGCAGAGGTGCTGAAAACGCATCCAGAGTATCTGGGCGAACGCCATAAGGGTGAAAACACGCTGCCGATCCTTATCAAATTCATTGATGCCAAGAAGGATCTGTCGGTGCAGGTGCATCCTACCGATGCCTATGCGCAGGAGTATGAAAACGAGCAGCTTGGCAAGACGGAAATGTGGTATGTGCTGGACGCCGGACGGGATGCCAAGCTGGTCTACGGGCTAAAGAAGGGTTGCACAAAGGAAGAAATCCGCAAGGCGATTGCGGACGGAACAGTGATGAAGTACCTACAAAAGGTACCCATCCATAAGGATGACTTGTTCTTTATCCAAGCCGGCACTATCCATGCCATCGGGGCAGGGGCGCTGGTGGCAGAAATTCAGGAAAATTCCAACCTGACCTACCGCTTGTACGATTATGACCGCATCGGTAAAGACGGTAAAAAGCGGGAACTGCATATCGACAAGGCGCTGGATGTGGCAAATCTTCATAGCAGCGCAGAGCCGAAACAGCCGCTGCGTGTGCTGAAATATCGGCAGGGCGTGGCGTCTGAGCTGCTGACCCGCTGCAAGTATTTTGAAGTGTACCGTATGATTGTCAACACCGAACGACGCCAAACTGTGCATTACCGGGCGGATGAATTGGCTTTTCGTGTGTTGCTGTGTGTCAATGGGTGCGGAACCATTTCGTATGAGGACGGGACCATCCCGTTCTATAAGGGCGACTGTGTTTTCGTTCCGGCAGATTCCGTAACTCTAACCATTCATGGGCAGGCACAGTTCCTTGATGTAAGAGGCTGATACATGGAAAAATGGAAGACAATAAAATCTGAACCGCTTGCAGACAGCAGATGGGGCAAGGTGCGAAAAGATTCAGTGGACTTGCCGAATGGTCAGCACATTGATGATTTCTATGCCATTTCGCTCAACGATGCAGTGGCCATTGTGGCACTAGATGATGCCGGAAATATAGTTCTGAAAAAGGAATATCGGTATTGACTTGTCCGTGACCTTATTGAAGTTCTTGCAGGAGGCTTTGAGAGAGGCGAAGATGGCTTGACAGTTGCCAAACGGGAACTTCTGGAAGAAACTGGATATGCTTCGGACGAATGGCAATATATCGGAGCAACGGTAGAGAACTCGGCAAAGCTAACGAACTATATGCATCTATATTTTGCCAATCATTGCCGAAAGGTTAGCGAACAGCATTTTGACCCTACGGAAGAACTGGATATTCTCGTTGCTCCGTTAAAACAGGCGGTTGAGATGGTGATGAATAACGAAATATGCTACAATAGCTCTGCACATGGAATCCTTTGGGCTGCAAGAAAGCTCGGAGTGTAATAAAAGGTGACCGGAAATGGATATTAAGAAAGAATTTGAACGCTGGTTGGCAAATGCCACCGCCGATGCAGATGTACTGGCAGAACTGAAAACGCTGGATGATGCAAAAACCGAGGACGCATTCTATTGTGACCTTGCATTTGGCACGGGCGGTCTGCGTGGTGTGATCGGTGCGGGCACCAACCGCATGAACATTTATACCGTGGCTAAGGCTTCTCAGGGTCTGGCGGACTATTTAAAGAAGAACTTTGAAAAGCCTTCTGTGGCGATCGGTTACGACAGCCGTATTAAGAGCGATGTGTTTGCTAAAGTCGCCGCTGGGGTGTTTGCGGCTAATGGTGTCAAGGTGAATATTTGGTCTGTTCTGATGCCTGTTCCTACCGTGTCCTTCGCGACCCGTTATCTGCACACTTCTGCGGGTGTCATGGTGACCGCTTCTCACAACCCCAGTAAGTACAATGGCTATAAGGTCTACGGTGCTGACGGCTGCCAGATCACCACCGAGGCCGCAGCGGAGATCCTTGCCGAAATCGAGAAGCTGGATATCTTTGCGGACGTCAAGACTAGCGATTTTGAAGCAGGTGTGGCAAATGGTAGTATCCAGTACATTCCGGATGAGGTCTACACTGCATTCGTGGAGCAGGTCAAGAATCAGTCTGTCCTGTTTGGCGAAGAAGTCAATAAGAATGTAGCCATCGTGTACAGTCCGCTGAATGGCACCGGTCTGAAGCCTGTGACCCGCACCCTGAAGGAGATGGGCTACACCAACATCACTGTGGTCAAAGAGCAGGAGCAGCCGGACGGCAACTTCCCGACCTGCCCATACCCGAACCCGGAGGAAAAATCCACCTTGCAGCTGGGCATCCAGCTGTGCAAGAGCATCGACGGCGACCTGGTGCTTGCCACCGACCCGGACGCTGACCGCGTTGGCATCGCTGTCAACCACCACGGCGAATACATCCTGCCGACCGGCAACGAAGTCGGCGTGCTGATGCTCGACTATATTGCAAAGCAGCGCATCGCACAGGGAACCATGCCTAAAAATCCAATCGCTGTCAAATCCATCGTGTCCACCCCGTTGGCAGATGTGGTTGCCAAAAGCTACGGCATCCAGATGATCAACGTCCTCACCGGTTTTAAATACATCGGCGAGCAGATTACCCTGCTGGAGCAGAAGGGCGAAGAAAACCGCTTCCTGCTGGGCTTTGAGGAAAGCTACGGCTATATGACCGGCGGTCATGTCCGCGACAAGGACGCTGTCAACGGCGCCATGATTATCTGCGAAATGGCAGAGTACTACAAAAAGCAGGGCAAGACGCTGATTGACGCGCTCAACGACATCTTCTCCCGCTTTGGCGTCTATGCTGCCAAGGTCAAGGGATACACCTTTGAAGGTACCGAAGGAATGGACAAGATGACCGGCATCATGAAGAAGCTGCGCGAAAATCCACCGAAAGATTTTGGCGGCTACAAGATTCTGTGCTGCTCGGACTACCTGATTTCCAAGCGCAGGGACTTCCGCAGCGGTGGACAAACCGACATTCTGCTGCCGACCTCCAACGTGCTGGAATATGACCTGGAAAACAACCTGAAACTGATTGTTCGTCCGTCCGGCACCGAGCCGAAAATCAAGGTTTATCTGACCATCGTGACCAACGACAAGGCACAGGTTGAAACCATCGAGCAGCGCCTGATTTCCAGCGCCGACCTTCTGATGAAATAAGTTTGCCTTTTCCTTTTATGGATGGAGCTGTATGCAGCTCCATCCATTTTTGTTTTTTCTGCCCTTTGGTTTATTTTGCGCAAAAAGCACAGTGATTTTATGTGATTTTTATTCATGTGAATGTTCAGATTTCTCTTGCATTTTACATTCAGCTTGCTATAATAA
>OLVZ01002503.1_pt1 | contig 13537 bp, 7 predicted proteins | sample 1673341 | NCBI WGS metagenome assembly OLVZ01 (sample SAMEA3178944, study PRJEB25190) | human gut metagenome | biome: human gut; feature: human-associated habitat; material: faeces | place: Austria | collected 2013 | reverse complement strand
ACGCCCCGTAGTATTGCGCTGGGAATAACCATTTCCCGCCAACGCGGGACTTCTACGCCTATCGGCAGCGGAGGACGGACGAAGGCGCGTGGTCTCCATCGGCTCATGTGGAGAACTGGATTCGGGCACATAGCCTGCCTGCGGCGGGCGTTGAGCGTATCGTGAACCCGCGCGATTGGGATCGATTAAATGATACCGAGAGGCAGCTTGCGCGCTGCGAAGATTCGCCTCGGACGTAACCTCTTGAAAACGTCCACTCGAAGCACCGGCTCCAAATCGACGATACTCATCGAGGGCATCGAAATACGCATCGACAACCTGATTGGGATCGAGCCCCAAAAAACGCGCGTAACTCGAGATGATCCCCTGGGCATACCCTCGAGAAGGGAGTGCCTGGAAGTTCTCCGTTTCGACATACTCGATGATTTGAGGACGGATCTTCGTGATATTTGAGACTTGTTGAATGGACATGCCCATCTCGCGGCGGCGCGAAACAAGCATCTCGCCAAAACGCTGCGGCATTTACATCCCCCCAAATATCTCTTCATCCGAAAGCGGCTCTTCAACAGCTCTCAGCGCTGCAAGCCCTTCTTCATCGTAGAGCACCTCACGCGGTTTTGAACCGTCGGGCGGACCTACAATGCCTTTTTCCTCAAGCATATCCATGATGCGGCCGGCACGGGCGTAGCCCACCTTGAGGCGACGCTGTAAGCCCGAAGTAGAACCGAGTTGCGACTCGACAACGATCTTCGCGGCATCCCACAGCAGCGGATCCTCATCCGAGGGGGCTTCGTTGTAAAACGCGTGTCCCCCACCGCCGCCACCCACAGATGCAGGACTCACAACGGACAGGATCTCTTCGTGATAATCAGGTGCGCCCTGCTCCTTGACGAACTCGACAACGCCGTTAATCTCGTCATCTGAAACAAAACAGCCCTGAATGCGCTTGGGCTTTCCCCAATCAACCTTAGAGAACAGCATGTCGCCGTAGCCGGTGAGTTTTTCGGCGCCCATCTGGTCGATGATGACGCGGGAGTCGATACCCGTGGCGACGTTGAATGCAATGCGGTTGGTGATATTCGCCTTGATGAGGCCGGTGACCACGTTAGAGCTCGGACGCTGGGTTGCAACAATCAAGTGAATACCGGCGGCACGTCCGAGCTGAGCGATACGCACGATGGAAGCCTCGACATCCTTGCCCGCAACCATCATGAGGTCGGAGAGCTCGTCGATGATAATGACGAGGAACGGCATTTTCTGCGGAGGATTGTCGTAATGCTCAAACTCCCCCGTCTGTTGCTTCGCGTTGAACGTGGCGATGTTGCGCACTCCCAGACGCTCAAAGACCTTGAGGCGGCGTTCCATTTCCGAAACGCCCCATTGCAGGGCGCTTGCCGCCTGTTTGGGCTCGGTGACAACGGGGACATATAGGTGCGGAAGCCCGTTATAACCTGAAAGCTCGACGCGCTTGGGATCGACCATGATCAAGCGGACATCCTCGGGGAGATTGCGCATGATCAGAGCCATGACGATGGAGTTGATCATCACCGACTTACCGGAACCCGTTGTGCCTGCGATAAGCAGATGCGGCATCTTGGCAAGGTCCGCAACGACAGGAGCGCCTTCCGCATCGCGGCCGATGGCCAGCTCGAGCGGTTCGCCCTGGGCATACGGAAGCACATCGCCCAGGTTGACGTTTTGACGCTTGGCGTTGGGAATCTCAATGCCGACGAGCGACGTACCCGGAATGGGAGCGAAAATGCGGACCGACTGGGCGGCAAGCGACAAAGCGATATCGTCTTCCAGGTTGGAGATGCGACTTACACGCTCGCCCTCACCTGGCTGAACCTTAAACGTTGTTACCGTCGGTCCCGCAATCCAACCTACGACCCTGGAATGAAGACCGAACTCCTGCAAGGTGGACTGCAGGGATTGAGCGGTCTGTTCCAGCTCTTTTTCCGAGGATGCGGAAGTAGCCGATTTTGGATTGTGGCGAAGCATCGTGAGCGGAGGAAGCTCCAGTGTGCCGCCATCCTCTTCGATGTTTTCCGCATGAGGTACCGCGACTTTGGTTGCGGGAGATTTCTTTTCCTGTCCTGAAGACTCCGAGGCGCTGGGCTCAGTGCCATCGTCCTGCTCGCTTGTGAGAGAAGCGCTCTGTTCACCTGCTGTCTGCGTTCGTTTGAGGAAATCGGGAATCGGGCGCAGGCCATCGGCTGTCGCAACCTGAGGAGAAGACACTTCGACGGGAGTCGGCGTATCCCCTTCAGTGGAAGGCGTCTGCTCTTGATTCAGAGAAACGTCGAAAGGCTTAGGATCGACTGCGGAAAACTCAACATGCGTATCGGGAACCGTCGGCGCGGATGCGTCTTCTCGTGTAGTTTCGACATACCGATCACGCACGGGAATGAACGTCGTCTCGGCGCGCTCGGCGGCCAACTGAGGAGAAACGTCGACGAAGGGGTCTTCGCCCACGTTGTCGGCATCTACAATAACTTTAGTCTTGCTCGCGCCGAGATACGAATCCTGCGCAGCCTGAGCATCATCGAAAAGGCTGCCCTGCACGACAGGTGCACGCTGCGCCACATCAATAGCCGGCTTGTCAAAAACGCCGGGCTGATCGCCCCAGGGCATCTCGTTCACATCTACATGGCGACGCTCTACAAACGCATGCGCGCGATCACATGCCGCCTGGAAAAAGTCGCTGACCGAGAACCCGATGACAACCAATCCGATAATGATGACACCGACGAGAACTACGTAGGAAATCGTCTTACCCAATGCGCTTTGCAATGCACTCGCGACAAACGCGCCGAGATAACCGCCGGACGTGACGAGCGCATCAGGCTCAAACATTCCCACAGTTGACAAATCGGTTAATGGGACCATGAGGGAAAGAATGCCCAGCACAGCAACGAGTATGAGAGCACCTCCAGAAAGCGTGCGGGCATTCAAAGGAGAACGATCGCGCAAAAACAGGCTGGCGGCGAACATGAGCATGGCAAGCGGAATCACATAGGCGCCCATGCCAAATCCCAGGTGGAAGAAACCGGCAATGGCTCCAGATACAGGTTCACTTGAATTGCTGACAACCGCGATGAACGAAATCACCGAGATGACGGCAAGTATCACAGCGGCAATTTCTCGAGAGGCCCCATTGTCCATGAGCGGCTCGAGCTCACGTTGAGGAACGGCATGCTTGCCTTCATTTGCTCGAAGGCTACGCGAGGCAGCCTTGCTGTTAGCTGCACGTTTGCCCTTTGAGGTCGTCTTCTGTTTTCCGTTGGCGGAGTTGGAGCGACCCAACTTACACCTCCATGACAACCGGGATGATCATGGGACGCGTGCGATTGTTATTCCAAATATAGTTGGAAACCGAATCGCGCACGGCCTTACGCAGCGCGTCGGTACCAGAGCTCGAGAAGTTGAACGAGCCCTTCTCGATAGCGCGAAGCACCGCGGTCTGAGCGTCGGCGGCAAATTGATCGTCGATGGGGAACGAAACGCCACGACCGGAAAACTCAACATTACCGATCTTCTTGCGCTTCATATCGAGCATGGCAACAACCGTTACCATGCCGTCACTTGCAAGCTTTTGACGATCGCGCAGCACGATGGGGTCGGTATCACCGATGCGCAGGCCATCGACATAGACCACGCCGCTCTCAACCGACTGGCCGCGCTTCACGACGCCATCGCGCATCTCGAGTGAATCCCCGTTGTCGATAACGAAGATATTCTGAGCGGGAATACCCATCTTCTCACCCAAATGCGCATGGGCACGAAGATGCACGGCCTCACCATGTACAGGCATGAAATACGTGGGTCGCGTGAGTGCCAGCATGAGCTTGAGCTCTTCCTGGCTGGCATGACCGGAAACGTGAACCAAGGCACGGCTCTTGTCGTACACGTCGCAACCGAGTTTGGCAAGGCTATTGACGACCTGTTGAACAGCCTTCTCATTGCCGGGGACTGGAGTGGCGGAGATGATGACCGTATCGCCCTCGTGAATCGAAAGCGTTTTGTGCTCGCCGTTCGCCATACGCGAAAGCGCAGAGAGCGGCTCTCCCTGTGAGCCCGTGCACATGACGACGATCTTGTCCTCGGGAAGACCGTTGATATCGAAAGCGTCTACCAAGTCGTGTTCATCAACGTTAAGGTAGCCCAGTTCACGCGCCACGCGCGTGTTGGTGAGCATGGAACGGCCGGTCACCACGACCTTGCGACCGCATTTCTTCGCGGCATCGCAAATCTGCTGCAAACGATGGATGTGGCTGGAGAAAGAAGCCACGAATACACGGCCCTTTGCGTTTTTGATGATGTGGAGCAGCGAGGGACCGACCTCCGCCTCGGACTTGGTAAAGCCTGGGACAGTGGCGTTTGTGGAGTCGGAAAGCAGCAGGTCGACACCCTGCTTACCCGCGCGTGCCAGCGAGGCGTAATCGGGCGTGACACCGTCGATGGGCGTCTGGTCGAGCTTGAAGTCGCCCGTATGCACGACCGTGCCGGCAGGGGTCTTGAGGTACACACCGAGTGCACCGGGGATCGAATGCGTCGTGGAGAAAAACTCGATGGAGAAGCACCCGAGATTTACATGCGAACCGCCCTTGACCTCACGGAACTGAGGTGCGCGGATCTTAAACTCGGCGAGTTTACCCTCAATGAAACCGAGCGTGAGTTTGCTCGAAAAGATGGGGACCTTTGAATTGAGATCCTGAAGAAGGTACGGCAGGGCACCGGTATGGTCCTCATGACCATGCGTGACGATGATGCCGCGAAGTTTATGCTCGTTCTCAAGCACATACGTGTAATCCGGCAGCACCAAATCGATACCGGGTTGGTTGTCGTCGGGGAACATGAGGCCCGCGTCGACCAGGAGCATATCCTCGCCGTACTCGAACGCGGTCATGTTCTTGCCAATGCCATCAAGGCCGCCCAAGGGGATGATCTTGAGCGCGGGAGATTTTTTCTTCTTTTCAGCTGCCATGTAGGGTGTAGTTCCTTTCAGTTGCGTTTACACATCAACGGCAGGTCTCCCCCGCCGTACAGGTCATATGCAATGTGCGCGACAATCATCGACGCATACGAAACCCATTGTACCGAATAGACGGCATTGCGCTGGAAGTACACCAAAAGTACGGGCATCTGGAGAAGAGAACTTGAATACGGCAGTACGAAAAAAACCCGAGCCGACATCGCCTCCAGCAGCTCAAATGAGCCACTCGGAAACGACGCCAACTCGGGTTGCAAAGAACGCGTCAAGCGTTAGGTCAACGCTTACTTCCTCGCGTCAAGCTTGGCCTGCGCAGCGGCAAGGCGGGCCAGCGGGACACGGTAGGGCGAGCAGGACACGTAGTTGACACCGGCGACGTTGAAGAAGCCGGAGATGGAAGCGGGGTCGCCGCCGTGCTCACCGCACACACCGAAGTGCATATCCGGGTTGACGGAACGGCCCTTATCAACTGCCATCTTGACGAGCTCGAGGACAGCCGGGTCGATGGTCTCGAACGGGTTGACCGGCAGGATCTTCTCGTGCAGGTACAGCGGGATGAACTTGGACTCGGCGTCATCACGGGAGAAGCCGAAGGTGGTCTGCGTCAGGTCGTTGGTGCCGAAGCAGAAGAACTCGGCGTGCTGGGCGATCTGGTCGGCAACAACGCAGGCGCGCGGCAGCTCAACCATGGTGCCGATGGGGATATCGAGCTCGACATCGTACTCAGCGGCGATTTCGGCGAGCGTCTGCTCGATGACGGCGCGAACACGGACATGCTCCTCGGTAATGGAGACGAGCGGGACCATAATCTCGGGTCGAGGATCGAACCCATCGCGCTTGAGCTGCGCGGTAGCGGTGGCGATAGCACGCACCTGCATGAGCGGCAGGTCGGGATAGACGATGGACAGACGGACGCCGCGCAGGCCGAGCATCGGGTTGGATTCCGTCATGCCGTTGATACGACGGAGCAACGCCTGGCGCTCCTCGAGCTCCTTGCCGCTCAGGGCACCGGTCGCCTCAGCGCGGGCGATCTCGACCTCAAGCTCACGAGGATCGTCCAGGAACTCATGCAGCGGCGGATCGAGCAGGCGGATGACCATATCGCGGCCGGTCATCGTGCGAAGCATCTTCACGAAGTCGTCGGTCTGAACGGCCAGCAGGTCGTCAAGCGCCTTCTGGCGAACAGCTTCGTCAGCAGAGAGGATGAAGCTCTGGATGATCTGCTTGCGATCGCCCAAGAACATATGCTCGGTGCGGCACAGACCAATTGCCTCAGCGCCAAAGTCGAGAGCGAGCTCGGCATCGGCGGGGTTATCGGCGTTGACGCGCACATGGTAGGCACGGCCGTCGGTCTCATCGAGGCGGATTTCGTCTGCCCAGGACAGCATGGTGTCAAGGTCGCCCGTGATCTCTGCGGACGTAAGCGGAACGGCGCCCAGCACGACGATGCCCTGCGTGCCGTCAAGCGAGATGATGTCGCCCTCGTGCAAGATAACGTCGGAGCCCTCGATACGGACTTCCTTAGCGCCGGCATCGATGCGGAAGGTCTCGACGCCGCAGACGCAAGGGGTACCCATGCCACGGGCGATAACGGCAGCGTGGCTGGTCTTGCCGCCATGGCTGGTCAAGATGCCCTCGGCGACCGTCATGCCCTTGAGGTCGTCGGGGTTGGTCTCCCAACGCACGAGAACGACCTTATGACCCTCGTTGACGCGTGCGACGGCGTCTTTAGAGGAGAAGACGACCTCACCGACGGCGGCGCCGGGGCTTGCGTTCAGGCCCTTGGCCAGAATGTCGAACTGAGCCGTCTTGTCGAACTGCGGATGGAGCAGCTGATCGAGCTGAGCCGGGTCGATGCGCTTGACGGCCTCCTCCTTGGTGATGAGGCCTTCCTCCACCATGTCGATGGCAATCTTCAGGGCTGCAGTTGCGGTGCGCTTGCCCACGCGGGTCTGCAGCATCCACAGCTTGCCTTGCTCGATGGTGAACTCGATATCGCACATATCGCGGAAGTGGCCCTCGAGGATACCGAAGATGCGCTCGAGCTCCTCACCAGCCTCATGCAATGCGGGAATCTTCTTGAGATCGGAGATCGGCTCGGTGTTGCGGATACCGGCGACGACGTCCTCGCCCTGTGCGTTGACCAGGAAGTCACCGTAGAATTCGCGGGCGCCGCTCGCAGGGTTGCGCGTAAAGGCAACGCCGGTGGCAGAGGTATCGCCCTTGTTGCCAAAAACCATGGACTGAACGTTAACGGCAGTGCCAAGGTCATCGGGAATCTTGTTGAGTGCGCGGTAAAGAACGGCACGCTCGTTCATCCAGCTGCCGAAAACGGCCTGGATGGCAAGACGAAGCTGGAGCATCGGGTCGCTCGGGAACACGACCTTACCATCGACGACGATCTCAGGATACTGCTCGGGATCGACATGCTCGGAGACGATCTGCTTGAACTCAACAACAAGCTCGCGCAAGTCCTGCTCGGCAAGCTCTGCGTCGGAACGAACGCCGGCGACGAGACGCTTCTCGGTCAGTGCGTTCTCAAAGAGGTCGGAGTCGACACCGAGAACGACATTGGAGAACATCTGCACGAAGCGTCGGTAGGAGTCCCAGGCAAAACGGGGGTTCTCGGTCTGCGCGATGAGGCCCTGAACGGACTCGTCATTCATACCGAGGTTCAAAACCGTATCCATCATGCCAGGCATGGAGAACGGGGCACCGGAACGGACGGAAACGAGCAGCGGGTCGTCGGCGTCGCCCAGACGCTTGCCCATGCGCTCCTCCATGTCCGCAAGTGCGACCTTGATCTCGTCAAGAACGCCCTCGGGCCAGACATTGCCTGCGTTGGAATACGCCATGCAGGTCTGGCAGGTTACGGTAAAGCCGCCAGGCACCGGCAGGCCGAGGCGCGCCATCTCCGCGAGGTTGGCGCCCTTGCCGCCAAGCATGAATTTCATCGAGGCGTTGCCTTCGGTGACATCGGCGCCCGTGCGATCGGCACCGAAGCGATAAACGTGCTGTTCCATGTTTACCTTGTCTCCCTTTCCCTGTCTCTTACAAGACGTTTCAATATCTCCCCGCGTTGAAAACGTGGGTTAGGGAGCACTATACGGACCAAACAACTTTAAAATTTGCAGAGAATAAGAGGGTCCGTAGGCGGTTACAAATTGTGAGCAAGCGGTTTCGCGCGTGGTCATCTTGTGGGGATACCACCGATGACGTGGAGATAGTCTGTGCGAAGTATTTACGCCTTGTTTCGACGTGCACGGGCGGCCGCGACGAGCTCGATGCGCGAGATGATCTCCGACGCCGTCTCCTCGATGGCTCGCTTGTCCGTTCGGACGATGAAGCAGCCCAGACGGCGCATGAGCGCGTGTGCCTCGTCCATCTCAAGCGAAACATGCTCGGGGCTTGCATACGTACCCGTAAAGCCGCGCGCGACTTCCTCGCCGATACGCGTCTGGCGAATACTCGAAACGACATTCGTGGTCGAAATCAGACCGAAGAGCTTTGCTGGATCGATGTCATATACCGAAGCGGGCGGCTCGACGCCGTGCATGAGCGGGATATTGGCAACACGGTAACCCTGGAACGCAAGGTACATGGAAAGAGGTGTTTTACCCGTACGCGAAATGCCGAGCAGCACGATTTCGGCACGGGAAAGGTCATCTGCCCCCCTGCCGTCGTCGTGCTCGACGAAATACTCCATGGCATCGATACGCTCAAAGTAACGCTCGTCGACGCGGTGAGTCACGCCGGGTATGCCTTTGGGCGTCATACCGGTAAGGCCTGCTACGAGGGAGATTGCTGGGCCCAAAGCGTCAATGAAGGGGATGTCGTGCGCGTTCAAGTAGGTTGAAACATCCTTGCTCAGAGCCGGTGAAGCGATAGTCTGGATGACCACGAACTTGCCCGCTTCGTACGCAAACTCCGCAAAATGCTCCTCCACCTGCGAGATATTGGTGATCTTGCTCAAACGGACAATGCATGCGGCATCAGCATCAAACTGGCCAAGTGCTGCCAGTGCGAGCCCGTGGGCAGTGTTACCCAACGCATCGGAAATAATGAGAATCGTGCGCTCGATATTCTGCGCCGCGGGATCGAACTGGAGCATTGCCACCTCTTTATCTCGGGTTATTTACGAGCAAGCTCGCCGATGTTGGCGATACCGGCAAAGACGGCTTCAAAACCGTTGAGCAAACGGAGACGGTTATCGCGAAGCGCAAGGTTCTCATCCATGACCATGACGTCATCGAAGAAGGCGTCGATGGGCTCGCGCAAAGACGCAAGAGATGCGATAACAGCAGTAAAGTCCTTGGACGCCAAGGCGTCGGAAACCTGCTCGCGCACGCGGCCCGTCGCCTCGTACAGCGCCTTCTCGGCATCGCCCATAAGCGATTCGTCAACCTCGACGCCAAGCTCGACATTAGCAAGATGCGCGGCACGAGCGTAGGCGGTGGCGAGGTTGTCGAACGCTGCGCGATCGTTGGCACGAGCATCTTCAAGCGCATGGGCAAGATCGAAGTAATCGGTCGGAACCGTAACGGAACCGGCGGAAACGGCAGAGACCGTGTCGGCGGAGATCTGCTCGTCACGCGCCATCTGCTCCATACGGCCCTTGATGAACGCGCACGCCTGCTTGGAAACAACCGTCTTATCGAACTCAAGACCCTGCTCAAGATAAGCGTCCAAAGCAGCGTCAATCAATGCCTCATATCCGCACTTCAAACGCATGCGCAAAATGTTCAACACGCCGATTGCAGAGCGACGGAGGGCAAACGGGTCCTTAGAGCCAGTGGGCGGCTCGTCAATGGCAAACATGCCCGCAATGGTATCGAGCTTGTCCGCCACGGCGATGATGCAACCGGCAACGCCCTCGGGCAGATCATCACCGGCAAAGCGGGGACGATAATGATCGCGAATGGCTGCGGCGACCTCGGGGCTCTCCCCCGCCGCAGCCGCATAATAGCCGCCCATGACACCTTGCTGGCTCGTGAACTCGACGACAGCGGAGGAAACAAGGTCGGCCTTGGCGAGATGCGCGGCACGCTGGGCATCCGAGGCGGAACTTGCCCCGATACGAGCCTCATGGGCGATTACAAGCGCAAGATCTTCCATGCGCTCTGACTTTTGCAGCACGGTGCCAAGCTTCTTTTGGAAACCGACGCTCGACAAACGCTCGCGGAACGTTTCGAGTGAAACCTTGAGGTCCTCGTCATAGAAGAACTTGGCATCATAGAGGCGGGCACGCACCACGCGCTCGTTGCCGTCGACGACCGTATCGCTCACATCCGGATTGCCGTTGGAGACGACTACGAACGCACGGGTCAGCTTGCCGTCCGCGTCGTATGTGGGGAAATAGCGCTGGTTAGACAGCATGGACTCGCAGATGATCTCCTGCGGTACGGCAAGGAACTCCTCGTCGAAGCGACCGACGAGCACCGTGGGCCATTCACACAGGTTCACGACCTCATCGAAAATCTTCTTCGGGGTGTCGACGCGCAGGCCAAGCTCGTTTTGAATCTTCTCGATACCGGACTGGATGGCAGCACGGCGACGCTCGGCGGAAAGCACGTATGCGTCTTCGAGCACCTGCTCATAGACAGCCGGACATGCGACCACATGATCGCCAGGGGCAAGCACGCGGTGACCGCGCGTGGTGTTGCCGCTCGTAACATCGGCAAAGTGGGCGGGCACGACCTCCTCGCCAAACAGGCAACACATCCAACGAACGGGACGAACGAAGGTCGCACGCTCAGAGCCCCAACGCTGGCTGCGATAGTTGGGCCATTCGATAGCAGGGATAAGCTGCTCAACCACACGTGTCAGGATCGGCATAGCGGGTTCAGAGGGAATGTTCTGCTCGGCAAAGACATACTCATTGCCATCGGCTTCCACACGGCGAACGAGCTCGGAAGCGGCAATGCCGTTCTTGCGGGCAAAACCCTCAGCCGCTTTAGTCGGATTACCATCGGCGTCAAAAGCGATCTTTGCAGAAGGTCCGCGCAAAACGGAATGGATTTCTTCGGTCGCTTCGGCGACGTCGGAAACGAGAGCTGCTAGACGACGCGGAGAAGAGATGATGCGGACATCGCCATGAGCGAGCCCCGCCTCATCGAGACCCTTGACCACAAGGGTTTTCATCTGCGAAACGGCATTGTTGAGCGGAGCGGAGGGCATCTCCTCAACGCCCAGTTCAAGCAGGAAATCACGAGTGGACATCATTTACGCCACCTCCCCTTCCGAAGATGCGGCATCGGTTGCGCCATCTCCAGCGACTTCGGCCAGGTACGATTCACAGCAAGCCTTGGCAAGCGTGCGCACGCGTAGGATGTATGCCGCGCGCTCCGTCGCGGAAAGGGCGCCGCGGGCGTCAAGCACGTTGAAGCTGTGGCTGCACTTCATCACACAGTCGTAGGCGGGCAACGGTAGCTTTGCGTCGAGGCAGCTGTGACACTCAGCCTCGAAGTCGTCGAACTTCTGGCGCATCATTTCGACATTGGCAACTTCGAAGTTGTAAGCCGAGAACTCGCGCTCGTTCTCGAGGAAGACGTCGCCGTACGTCATAGGGGTGCCATCGGGCAGATAGCTCCAAACCAGGTCGTACACGCTCGTGACGCCCTGGGCATACATGGCGATGCGCTCGAGGCCGTAGGTGATCTCGACGGGCACGGGATCGCACTCGATGCCACCGACCTGCTGGAAGTACGTGAACTGCGTAACCTCCATGCCATCGAGCCACACTTCCCAGCCAAGGCCCCAGGCACCGAGGGTCGGGCTCTCCCAGTCGTCCTCGACGAAACGCACGTCATGTTCGGCGGGATTGAGGCCGATGGCGGTCAACGAATCGAGGTACAGCTCCTGGGAGTTCTCGGGGCTCGGCTTGATGAGCACCTGGAACTGATAATAATGCTGCATGCGGTTGGGGTTCTCGCCATAACGGCCGTCAGCCGGACGGCGGCACGGTTGAGGATAGCAGGTACGCCAGGGCGCCTTGCCCAAACTGCGCAGCAAGGTGGCCGTATGGAAGGTGCCGGCACCAACCTCGGAGTCATATGGCTGCATAACTGTGCAGCCATGGCTCGCCCAGTAGGCCTCCAGCTTGAGAATCATGTCTTGGAAGGTCAATGCGTTCGGATTCATCCCGCGCTACTCCCCCTTATCGAGCTTTGAACATACAAGAGGGCATTTTAGCAAGTTTTACAAGCAAAACATGGTGCACGGAAAACGAGGACGGCATTTACAGATGCCCTACAGTACCCCGATGCGGTCGAGGGGCCAGTAACGGAAGAACGCAACGCCGATGAGGTTCTCTTTAGGCACGGGGCCGAAGTAGCGCGAATCCGCTGAATTCTCGCGGTTGTCACCCATCACCCAAATGAAGCCTTCGGGAACCGTATACGGATAAATGATTTGACCCACCGAGTCTGTGGGAACCAGCTCATATGTCGTCCCCACCGTATACGGCTCGTCAAGGGGGACGCCATCGACGTAAACAACACCGTCGATGAACTCGATTGTCTGGCCTTCAGTCGCGACAACGCGCTTGATGAGCGTTTCGTGCTCTGCACTTGGTTCGACATTTTTGAAGACGACGATGTCGCCCACTTCGACATCCTGGCCGAGATTGAGCGTCACCTTTTGAGCAAAAACGTTGTCGCCAACGTGGATGGTCGGCTCCATCGAGCCGGAAGGCACCGTGAAAGGTGCCATCACAAAGATGCGGACAAGCGCGAAAACCGCAAACGCGATAAGGAAAACGCCAATCCACTCTAGGAAATTCTTCAAGAAGGTCTTGAATTTACTTGGCCTCGTATCCCGCACGTTCGGGGCAAAATGCTGAGGCGGACGGTCGTATTCATTCATGCGAATCTCCATGGAATCGGTCAATAAGCTCCTGTGCACGTTCACGCTCTTCATCGGTCAAGCGTGCAGAGGCAATCAGATCGGGACGCCAACGGCAGGTGCGCTCGAGCGCGTTGGCACGGCGCCACGCATCGACCTTTGCGTGATCGCCCGAAAGCAACACCTCGGGAACCTCCAGTCCGCGATACTCGGCCGGCCGCGTGTACTGGGGAAACTCGAGCAGGCCGTCAGCGAAGGATTCCTCGATGGCGCTGTTCTCGTCGCCAAGCGCCCCGGGAAGCAAGCGGCAGACAGCATCGGTGACGACCATGGCGGCGAGCTCTCCACCCGTCAAGACGTAGTCGCCCAGGCTTATGCAGCGATCCGCGAGCGTGTAGACGCGCTCGTCAAAGCCCTCGTAGCGACCGCATACCATGAGCAGACGCTCGTAGCCCGAAAGCTCAACGGCCATGGCCTGGTTGAAGGGCTGTCCCGTGGGCGTGAAGAAGATGACGTGCGGAGCGGGACCGGACGAGCGTATCTCGTCTATGGCCTCGAAGATGGGTGGACAGCACATGAGCAGGCCGGCCCCACCTCCGTAGATCTCGTCATCGGTCGTGCGATGCCTGTCGTGCGTCCAATCACGCAGGTCATGGGCATGGAAATCGAGTATGCCGCTTCTGCGCGCACGACCGAGTATGG
>OLVZ01002498.1_pt1 | contig 13565 bp, 19 predicted proteins | sample 1673341 | NCBI WGS metagenome assembly OLVZ01 (sample SAMEA3178944, study PRJEB25190) | human gut metagenome | biome: human gut; feature: human-associated habitat; material: faeces | place: Austria | collected 2013 | reverse complement strand
GTACTCTCCCACCACGGCAACAGCCTTATCGAGGGCATATTCGCCAGGCACGGCGCGGAAATCGCCGCCGATACCCTTGCCGACTCCATCAAGCTGGGTTCAGCCGGCTATGTGAAGGACTGGGAGATAAACGGCGAAAGCGTCACGCTGGGCGTTGAAAAAGCATAAGCCAAAAAATAAAAAAAAGGGGGGCGCAAGCCCCCGTTTTTGCCCCGTATTTACGGGGCTTTATTTTTTGAATTCTTCGATTATATCCATTATTATCGCTATCTGGCTTTCGCTAAGCCCATCCGTTCTGAATATGATCTGATTTTCCGTTCCAAGCAGGTAATCTAGGGACACATTAAACATGCCTGCAATCCTCAAGAGTACAGCATAACTAGGCATACGCGCCGAGTTTTCATAGGCTGACACCATGCTTTTGGTTATACCCAACCTTGCGGCAAGCTGAGATTGAGAGAGCCTTTTGTTCTCCCGCAGCTTTGCTAATTTAATTCCAAAGTCAACCATGTTGAGTACCTCGCGTTTACTGTTAGTATACCCCGCATTTGTAGTCATTAATTTAATCAAAACGTTCTCAATCAGTTGACTTTCCGCCGTTTTTTATATATTCTTTAATCGAGGTGATGATATGCTCCGTAAAACATACCGGGTGCAGAGCGTTCGAAGCGTGCGCACCCTTCCCGCACATCTCTATCACAGGCGCGATTTTGAGCGCAGAAAGCGCGTAATGCGCTATATTAAAGAAGAACACGATTATATCACGTCTGCCCGAAGGAATAATATCATGTTTGATATGGCTATGTATAAGCTCGACCAGATGATAGCGGAGATGGAGTCAAAGCACCTCGACGACCCGCGTAAGATCCTTGATGCGCCGCGTATAAGGGAGCAGATAAGCATCATGTGCAAGTATGACCCACAATTCCGCACAAAAAAATAAGGGGGGCTTTCGCCCCCCCTTAATTATTTGCCCTCGGCCGTATCGTTCTTCCCGTCCTTGAGCTTCACGAGCGCACCCTTCAGCGCCTCCGGCATGGGCAGGCCGATACGGCCCGCGTTTTCCAGTATGGAAAGCCCCTCGTTGGCGATGTAGAACATACATACGGCGCTCCTCACCGCACCGTTTGTGGCGGGTACCAGCTTGTCAAGCATTGTGGAAAGCGCCACCAGTACGAATATGAATACCTTCTTCAGCAATCCCTTAAAGCCTATGGCGCTGCTGAGCGTCCTCGATATCGCCGCATAAGCCACGCCCGTGATGTAATCCAGGGCCACTACTGCTATGAGCACCATTATCATGGCGTCCCAGGGGCCGAAAATGTAGCTGAGCACACCGCTCACTCCTGCCAGCACCCCTGTTATCAGATTATTGTTCATTGTTTTCTCCTTTCAGTATTTCCTTCATAAGCTGCCGGCAGGGGCAGTCCTCCCCCTTGCAGCATTCGTATACCTCTTCCGTTTCCCCGCTGTCCTTCAGTACGGGCAGCCTGCCGTATCTGTTCCAGTAGCCAGCGCCGTTTGAATCCAGGCAGTTGAGCACCACCCCGTCGTCCCGGCCCATTGCCTCTATTACGAGGCCGCAGCCTATATACGCGCCAACGTGATGTATCCGCTTGCCGTTATGGCGGAAAAGCAGGTCCCCCGGCATGAGCTGGCTCCTGTCGTTCAGCTTTTCGCAGGCGGAGTACAGCCCCCTGGAGGACATGTCGCTCTTTATAAGCTTATTGTCCAGCAGGAACTTCACTATCAGCCCGCTGCAATCGAAGGCGGCGATAGGGCTCCTGCCCTCCGCCTTACGCTTTTCCCATAGGGCTATGGCGCGTTTGGCGTTTTTCTCGCCGGTCTCCCGCCGGCGTATCCATTTCTCGGTTATATTTGTTTCGCCCTGGGCGCCCCATACGTATATGTCGCCCACATGGCCTTTAAGGTATTTTATGAACAGCTCTGTCATATATGCTCTCTCTCCTTTATTGATTAAGGGAAGCTATGGCGGCGGCTATGGCGGAATCCACATAGGCCTTTATGACCCTGTTCTGCACTGTGTTTGTGGAGGTATCCGACATCTCGCCGTCTATGGCGCCGGTATCCGGCGTGATGACGAGGTCGTCCCCGCCTATCAGGCCGCCGCTCCTTGCCGCCTCATACTCGTCCACGGTCTTGAATACGTGTACCTTCATAAGGCTGAGATCCTTTTCCGTGGCTGTCATTGCTTTTTCACCCCCAATATATAGTATTCAACGCCGGCACAGTTTGCGGCGCTGGCGTTATGCACCGTCAGCAGCAGCTTTGTGCCGTATTCGCCCAGCAGCCTGCAGGATACCGGCACGCTCCCGCCCACTACTGTGGAAAAGCTGTCCGTGGGCTTTTCCCTGTAAGCTCGCTGGAGGAGCCCACCGTGGTCTTTATGACGAGCGCCAGCGGGTCTATTGTCTTGTTCACGGTCAGCACCCTTGAGCTGTCTATGCCATCAAAGCTGCCGGAGGCTATTCCCATGCTGTAGTTCACGCCGCATACGAGATTGAAAAGCATACTATCCTACCCCCATATCAGTACGTTTACCCGGAGGTCCGTGGCCGGCTTTTTGTCGGCTAAGAACGTGAGCGAATTGTATCCCTGTACGGCGCAGTGTACGTTAGCCCCCACGTATTCGTCCCAGTCCTTTGGTACGGGGCCTACTATGGCGTACTTGCCGCTTCTCATTCCGTCCACGCTTATGGCCTGTGTGCAGCTGTATGTGCCCACCACCCAGCCGTCCAGCGGCAGCTCAACTACCATGCTTACCGGCTTTAATGCGTATTCCGTGTGTGTATGTACCTCCTCCGCCGCCCCTATGTCCGCCGGGGCCAGCTCATCGCTGCCGCCCTTTGCGTGGGTGGAGGCGTGGCCGTTGGCAAGGCTTGTGCCGCCCACGCCGTTTGCCAGCACCAGCTCATTTCCAAGGTATACTGCCATAGGCAATCCCTCCTTTTTGGTTTAAGAGTATCTGAGTATTTTCCATGTTGTGACGTTTCCCTCCATTGCTGCCCTGCAGTCCGCCGCGGCTGAGTTTGCCGCCCCCGCCGCAGCGGCAGTCTCCGCGTTCAGCACCTCCACCCTCTCCATAAGGGAAGTAAGCTGTGGGTACTGCGGCGCAGAGGTCAGCGTTTCGCCGGAAAAAATAGCCTTGCGGCAGGCAAAGTTGAACTTTGCCGTGGTGACGAGGGTGGAAAGGCTGGGATCCGAGTATATCTGGAGCTCGCACTCCACCGTTCCGGGAGCCACGGAACCCGCAAAAAGCTCTATATCCACCTGATTATTCAGCGTGCCGCAAAGAGTTATGCCGCCGTCAGCATCGTAGCTGTCCTGACAGGCGGTGCCGTCGCTCTTTGAGAACACCGCTATGACCCGGCACCCGGTAAGGTCTACCGGGTAGCCCCCGTCTGTGAGGAGTATGGCAAGCACGTTGCCGTTGTCCCCGTCCACCACCGTGAATTCCCGGTTCGCCCCAGCGTCCGCTATGTCCAGCGCAATATCGAAGGTCTTTTTTACCGCAGCCATAGGCACCCCCTTAACCGCCGTATTTTTTCTTAAGGCTATCGTAAAGGGTTTTGCCCAGGGCGGAGTATATCTCCTCGCGCCTGCTGCTCCAATAGCTGTTTTCGCTGCTGAAGAGCTGCCTGCGCTGCTCAGCGGTGAGGTTGCGTACATATTCGGTGTAGTCCTCTCTGGAAAGACTGCTCTTTTTCGAGCCGGAGCCGCCCTTTGACGACTTAGAGGAGCCTCCCTTTGCCGCGGCGGCGATGGCGGCGTTCTGCTGGCTGAGGTACTGATTGTACCAGTCCGACGCCATGCTGAGTGCGGTCTTCTGTGCAGCCGCGTGAGCCTCCGCGTTGTACTGCTGGGCGTTTAAGCTCATCTGATCGTACTTGTACAGCGTATCGTATATCTTCTCTGCCAGCGCCGCGCCGTACTGCGCCTCAATGTCGCTTATGTCGTCCTGGGCCTCCTCCATCTGCCGGGCCTTTACCGATGTTACATAGCTGCTCTGGCCCATGCCACGGGAAACGGCATCCGCGTCTATCTCAGCCATCTCGCGCTCGGCCGCCCTGTTGCGCCGCTCTATGGCGGCGTCGGCGCTGGGGCGAAGCACCCCGCTCCACATGTCCTTCACCTCGCCGGCGCTGGGCGCCTTTACCGTCACGGTCGGGACGGACAGGCTGTTTCTTATGGCGTTGTAGTAGCCGTCAAATGCCTCGTTCCTGCCGGAATCCCCCCAGTCAAAGCCGCTTCTGCTCTGGGCCTGCCGCTGGGCGCTGCGGTTAAGGCTGGCCCTGTATGCCGCGTCGGTGTCCGGGCCCCATATGCCGTCCGCCTTTACGCCGAGCTGCCGCTGGTATTCCTTTACCTTTGATGCGGAATTCACCCCCTCTGGAGGTGTGTAGCCGTTCATATAATATTTTGCCATGGTGTTTTCCTCCTTTTTGTACTGCCTTGCCTATTCGAGTGCGGAAAGCCGCGTTTCCAGCTCCTCTATCTTCTGGGCAATGGCCGTAAAGTTCTGATTAAGGTTGTTTTCGTTGGCCTTTACCGTCTCGCTGTAAAGCTCCGCGTCCTTTATATCCGGCAGCGTCACATAGTAAAGCGCCCGCATATCAAGAGCCATTTATTCCACCCTCCTCCAGGTTTCAAATGAAAGCTCTATGCCGCCGCGCAGAGTGAAGCGGCCTCCCGCCTCGTTGGCGATCCTGAGCGAAAATGTCCTGCCCTCGTTTTTAAGCGGCACCTCCACTACCTCGCTCTCCTCCGTAGGCAGCAGCACCCTTGTGGCAGTCCTTGCGCTGCCCACGCTCACCTCCGCGTTCATGGCTGTGGCGGCGCCCTGGGCGTGGCCCCTGAAGCAGAGGGACCGCATGGCCTTTACGCCGCTCTTGTCGAAAAGATCCGTCTCAGGCGTGCGCCACCAGGCCTCGATGTTCTTGCCGTCGTAGCTTTTGCCGTCGTCGAAGAGACACACGTAGCGGCCGGAATTGACTATGTACAGCCTTCCGTCCCACGAGGCTATGTCGCCTACGTCAAAGCCGCGGCGCAGCATGTAGGTGTGCCGCACAAGGTCGTATTCAATGATGCCGCCGCCCTTGGCGTCGTCGAATGAGTAGTAAAGCCTGCTGCGGGCCGCCGCCCCCTTGGAAAGGGATACGTCGGCGCCTGAAAGCAGCTTCTTTATCCGCCGGGCGTCAGGCATGAGCGCCGCGGATACGCCGTTGAACCTGCATAGGCCTCCCTTGGTCATGAAGTACAGCATGTCCCCGCTCATTACGAGGGAGGTATACGCCGCCGTCTCCACGTCGGAATCTATGCGCTCCACCGTAAAGTTCGATGGCTTGTCGCCTATGAGCCGGTAAAGGCTGCGCTTTTTGAATATGAGCAGCTGGTTGGAAAGCGCCGCAAGGCCTACTATGGGGTCGCCGGCGCTGGCGCCTATCTCGGTATGTCCCCCTGAGACGTTGACCGAGCCGGATTCCTCGCCCCAGGATTCTATGGTGCGGCTGCCGCCCGGGAGCTTGGACCAGTAAAGCCTGTTGGGACAGCTGCTGTCCCCGGCCGCGAAGAGTCTGCTTCTGTAAGCAGCAAGGTAGCTTACCGGCTTATCCGAAAGTCCGTCGCTGCTGCCGAAAAGCGCCGCCTGTGCGCCGTTGTACTTGACTATCTGCTGCTCGCCGCTGGCGATAAGGAGATAATCCGTGGCGTCTATCCGGGCCTCGGTAAAATCCACCCTTCCGCCGGTGAGTCCCCCGGTAAAGGTGTATATGAGCACCCAGACGCCTTCCCTGTAGGCGTATACGCTGCCGCCCGTTACCACTATCACCTGGTCGCCGCTGCCGGAATGGAAAAGGAACATGCGGCGTATGGCCTCCGTGCCGGGAACTGCTGATGTTATGTACCTGGTGTAGCCCTTGGCTACGGTAAGCTCGCCGTCCGCCGTGTCCATGTTGCAGGCGTCGGGACTGTAGGAGGCCGCCATGCCGTTTTCCCCCATGGACTGATCCAGCCCCATGAACTCGTCTATCCTGTATATCTTGCGGGCCATGGGCTTCACCACCTGTTCACTATGCGCTGGCTGGTTCCGCCGCCCAGATGGGGCCGTATGGCGGCCTTGCCGGCCTCGTACATCTGGAAGTAGATGTTGCCGCCCCGCTGCTGGGAAACGTCCCCCGCAGCCCTCTCGCGGCCCACGACGTAGCTTACCAGCAATCCGTGCATGTATGCGGGTATGTCGGGCTCGTCCGTGCTCGCAAACATCTCCCTTGGCACCGAGCGGTACGTCACCTCAATTTTGCCGGGACCGCCGGAGGTGACTATCACCTCGGAAGCGTCGCCGTCGTAAAAGTCCTCCTCCCGGCCGTCGCGCTTTACGCTGAGCACCTTGCGGCAGCCCCTCGACAGCATTGCGGTGGTAAACGTGCCGTCCCTGGTGTCGATAGTCTCTGTGCGTCGGGGCTTATATGTGGCGCAGATGTCCGTCACGCCGTCGTTTGCAAAGCGGGTGAACTTGTCCCGCCATACGTCCAGGCTCTGTGCATCGTGGCCGCGGTCCAGCTGGGCAAGTGCGGATACGATGATGTCGTTCAGCGTCATACCTGCGCCACCCTTCTGCCAACGCCCCTGTAGGCCTTTACCTCCCGCTCGCCCATCACCGCCACCTGCTCGCTTCTTTGTATAAGCTCCGCAATGGACTTGGGCAGCTCTGTCTCCTCTCCCCGGCGTACCCTGAAGAACCAGCCGTTTATGCCGCCCTCCCAGTAGCCGCTGCCCTCTATGCGCATGCGCACTCGGGGCTGCTTTCTCAGCGTCTCGCCCATGTCGCCCTGTATGGCGTCTATTTCCTTATCGGTTATGTAATTCATTGTCTTTCCTCCTTGACTCTCTCATCTCTTCTCTGCTCAAATAAAAAAGGGCCGAAGGTTTCCCCTCGGCCCTCTTGAAAGGGATATGAAACAGTACCTTCGTACTTATTTCCTGATGTTGTTTATGCGCTTACGCCGTGCTCAATGCGGATTATCCACAGCTCGTTGAGGATTTTTGCCGCGTATGCCGCTACCTTTGCGCCTACGGTGGCGCGCTGATCCAGAGGATCCGAGGTTCCTGCGCTGCCGTGGGGCTTTATGATGATCTGAAGGGCTCCGCTGCCGCCCACGTCCACTATGCCGTAGGCGTCCTTGCCGAAAATAAGCGTGGAATGCACGTCGGCGCCCGCCTTGGTAGTGCCGTCTATGCTGCCCGCGTCCTCGCTGTATACTATGGCGTCGGCGGTAAGGGTAGCATTGTCGGACAGGGTGACGGTATTGGTAGCCGCGTCAAAGGAGGCTACGGTATACTCGGCGGTACCTATCTTTATCTTGTTTCCCGCAGTGGAGAGATACGCCGCCTCCTCGTCCTTGGGGCTGTTCTTGAGCACGAAGGTTTTGGATGAGCTGGTGGCGGTCTTCACCTTGTTCAGCACGCTCTGGGAGAACACCTTTGCCTCGGTGGATTCCACGAATACCACGCCGAACAGGCGGCCGATCTCGCCGGAATATATCTGCTCCGCGCAGGAGTACTTGGATACGTCCTGCCAGAGGGAATCGCTCTGAAGGTCATAGGTGGCCTCGGGGGAACAGATGCATATGAAGTGGGGCTTTCTGCCCTCGTCGCCGAAGGGGCGCGCCTTGGCCTTTTTGAGGGTGCGCACCGCCTTGCGTATCTCAGCCACGGTCAGCTTGTCGGCGGCGGTTATCTCGCCTCGGCCGGACTTGCCGTTTGCGTATTGTACGTTGGTGCCGGCGTTCATGGCATCGCGGGTGACCCACTCCACCACGGTGCCCAGCTGCTCTCCCAGCAGCTCCGCGCTCTCGGAGATTACCTGGTCATAGCCGGTCATGTCCAGCAGGTCGGATACCTCCACGTATGCGCCGTACTGGGCCACCTCCACCTCTACGTTGCTCTGGGACAGAGCCTGGCTGGCAGGGGTAACGCCCTCCTGAAGTGCCTCCATGGCGTCGTTTGCGTCAAAGAGGTTCCACTTGCGGAATTCCACCCGCTTGCCGCTATTCTTGGGAATAGGGCGCTTCTGGCCGTACTTGGCGTGTACAAAGCGGGTCTTGGCGCTTTCCAGCAGCTGGCGGTCGTAAAAGGTCTTGTTGAGCTTGGTGGTACCTGCGGTGTTTGCGGTAGTGTTGATACTCATTATTTTTCTCCTTCCTTTTTATGTCTTTACAACGAAACGCGCCTGCCCTCGCTGGCGGCGCGCATCAGTCTTTCCTTTATGAGGTTGAATTCCCTGGTGGGCATGTTGGCGTAGTCCGTATCCGCGGCGGCGGGGGTATTGCCCTTTATGGGCGAGGGCAGCGCCCTGCGGGCCGCCAGCTTTTCCATCACGTCCATAGCGCCCTTTTCACGCTCCGCCTTGGCGGCGGCATCTGCGTTGCACTCGGCGGCATAAAGCCTGAGCGCCGCCTTTACCGGCATCTCGAGCAGCATCTTCACGAACCTCTCGTCCTCCAGATAGCTGTCAATTTCGCCCTCTATGCCCCCCTCCTTGTAGAGGCGCATGAGGTCGTTTGCAGCTCTGGCGCTGATAGCGGCTATGCCCTTGGGCATTCCGCCCCCGTCCAGCAGCATGCTGAAGGCAGCCCCCTCGTCGAGGCCGGTATCGTCGCACACGCTTTTGATGAGCATGGAGCCTATGATGTAGGCCGGGTCGTTTTCCGCAATGTCCCGGGCCATGTCCAGAATCTCCTCCTCGGTGAGTACGCCGTGCTCCTTTTCCTTTCTGAATATCATTTTTCCTCCTTAAACAAAAAAGCGGCGGTATACCGTCGCTTTTCTCTGCCCCTTTCGGCGGGCCGCCGTATTTTTCATCGCGATGATGCCTGGTGCAGGCAAAAAATAAAAGGAGATGCCGAAGCCTCTCCTTTTTGTCCCTTGCCTGTTTTTCCATCGTGTTCATTATACACCCCGCCAATCTTCGCTGTAAAGGACAGCTTCGGGGCATATTTCATGCACCAAAAGTGCAGGCGCTACTCTATGCCCGCTACCTTATAGCCCGCATCGGTCACGGCCTTGGCCAGAGCCTCGTCGGATACGTGGCCGTTCAGGGTCACTGCTGCCATGCCTGTCTCGTGGCTCACCTCCGCGGTCTCAACTCCCGCCATGGCCTCCAGCGCCTTCTTTACCCTGCCGGAGCAGTGGCCGCACATCATGCCTTCTATCTTTATCGTCTTTTTCATTTTCTGAGTTCCTCCTTCTCATTGAGTTCAGGTTATCTAACGGCATGATTATACCTCAAACGGGCGATAAAACAAATACTTCTTTAAAACTTAATGAACATTTCAGCAGATTGTAATACTTTTGTGATGATTTTCCGCTCCCCGCGGGTTATAATAAGCTTGCAAGTGAGAGAAACCCTTTCAAAACCAATAACAAACCGACAATTGCTTTGGACCCCCTTCCAAAGCAATTTTTTTGTGCGTTTTATTGACTAATTGCCCCTGCCTTGTTAAAATAACCTTGCCGCGCTAAGCGGGGAGATAGCGGTGCCCTGTACCTGCAATCCGCTACAGCAGGGCTGAATCCCCGTTTTGAGGCTCACCCCTGTGGGGCCGCCGCCATCGTGGGGCGTCGATCCCCGGGTCCCGTGCAACTTGCCACTGTGAACCATGTCAGGGCCGGAAGGCAGCAGCATTAAGCGGAAGCGCAGGTGTGCCGCGGGCATGCCCGGGAGTAGCAACCTGATGGCGAAAACGCCCATGGGACGTGACGTCGAGAAGCGGGTGCGCGGTATTGCAAAGCCTTCGGGTCAATGACTCGAAGGCTTTGTTAGTTTGCCTGAAAAGTGGCGTTCATCCACTTTTTCCACAGTATCGCTTTTTATAGGGTTTTGTCGTTATTTCCCGTGCGCCTCTATTTCCCGCGCAATATTTGCAAATTGTGCCACCGTAAGCTTTTCTGCGCGTATATTTCCCTCTATGACGCAAGCTCCAAGCAGCGACTTCAGCCGTTCGTCCGATATTCCTGCAGCCCTGAGGTTGTTTGATAGAGTCTTTCTGCGCATTGCAAATGCCCTGTTCAGCAGCCACTCCAGCTCAAAAAGCTTTTCCGCGCCCTTGGCCGTAAGCTTCAGCACTACCGAGTCCACATCAGGCTGGGGGTAATACATATCCCGGGACAGCTCCATGAGCTTAGTAACCTCATAATAATACCCCGCAAGCACCGTCAGCGGCCCGTATACGCGGTCCCCCGGCTTTGCCGTGAACCGCTCCGCCGCTTCCTTCTGCATCATAAGCGTCATGGCGGGTATGCCGCCGTCTGCGCCTATGGATAAAAACCTCACGCAAAGCGGCGTGGTTATGTAATACGGCAGGTTCGCCGCGATATTCGCCCTGCCGCCGAGGGCCGCTATAAGCCCCGGTATATCCGCCTTTAGCGCGTCTTCGTTGATAAGCTGTACCTCGGGCAGCCTGTCCGCGATTATCTCCGCCATGCGTCTGTCTATCTCTATTGCCGCGACCATCGGGGCGCATTTTACCAGTTCGGCAGTCAGCGCCCCCATGCCCGGGCCTATCTCTATAACCGGGCAGCGGTTTTCACAAGCAGCCTCGGCAATAGTCCTTGCCGCAGTGTCGCTGGCCAAAAAATTTTGCCCCAGCGCCCTGTTGGGCGTGAGGCCGTATTTTTCAAGTTCACATTTTACTGAAACTGTGCTCATTATTTATACCAGATAGTCACGTTGTACTTTGTTCCCCAGCGCCTCGCCTCCGATTCCGAGTTGAACCAGAGATCCAGCTGGTTCATAGGCTTTCCGGAAGAGTTGGTATATTTTCTGAATGCGCCGGTATCCCTTGCCGTGCCGTAGCCGTAGCCCCTCACATACAACTGGGTGCCGTATTTGAAGTAATATGTGTTCACTGCTATGGTGCCCAGCTTGGGCGTTGTACCGGTAGCTGTGCGGGTACCTGTGCAATAGGCGGTTATCTTGTCCACCTTCATGCTCTTCCAGCCGTTTACGCCGTCCTTCGGGGCTTCCTTCCAGCGTCTGGTCTCTCCCTTGAAGTTGGTCTGGTAGCGTATCTTGGTGCCGACGCGTATTATCTCGTCCACGGCCTTTTCGGTGATTATCTGGTCTACGACCTCCCGGGATACCTCCACGCCGTCCTTTACGGTTATGCGTTGGGTTATCTGCTTTTTGCCGTCCTTGCCCTCTACCTCCACCTTCTTGAAGCTCTCGTACTCCCTGTCGTCCTTTTTGATTATCTCGTCGTAGTCAAGGGTCTTGTAGGATACCTTGTATGTAACGTCCACGGCGGTATGGCTTATCTTCATGCCGGGCTCAAGATCCCGGAAGGTGAGTTCCGATATCTCGTCTCCTGATTTTACCGTGACTCCCGCCTTGTCCAGCGCGTCGCCCACCGTGCCGGAGCTGAGGTACATCACCTCGGTATTGCCGCCGGACTGCACCGCTATGGGGTATGCCCTGGTTATCTCTATGGTTTCGCCGTCGGTAAGCTCCGCGTCCTTCGCTACCGACAGTGTGTCGTTCTCGTCCAGCTTCGCGCCTATTGCCGTGAGGAACTCGCCGGCATTGGTCCTCCACGTAAGGTATTGGTGAGTGCGGCCGCCGTCCTGCAAATATATAGTAAGCCGTCCGTCCGAGAACATGAGCGCCCATGCGAAAAAGACCCCCGCTGCCAATACCGCGGCAATAAGGCCGATATTTTCCCAGCCGAAGCCGGGGCGGCTCGCGCTTCTCGCCTTGCGCTGCTGCGTACCTTTCCTGCGCCCCAAGAGCAGCGCTGATATGGGATTTTTCTTTTTCCGTCGAACCATGGAGTTTCCTTTCTTTAGTCAGTTTATTTTATCAGTACATCTCGATGCTGTCAAATTTACCTGTGTAAACTTTTATTGTCAGCCGTTTACATATGATTATCCCCAAGCTATAATTTTGTTATAATCAATTATTTATTCAACATGGGAGCGAAAGAGAAGCAGGTTTGAAAAGAGCTTTAAGCATAATTCTGATATGGGCCAGCTGCCTTTGCCTGCTGCCGGGCTGTACCGGCTCAAGCGGCAAGCAGGTGTGTCTTGATTTTTTGTCTAAAATATCCTCCGGCGACTATGAGGGGGCATACAGCCTTCTGGACGGCGCCGTAACCTTCATTCCTGACGAGACTGCCGGCGTGGACCCTTCCAAGCCCATAGACCCCAATGAAAAGCCTGACTATGTGGCTTTGGCCAAGCTTGAACCCAACCGCGAATCAGAAGGGCTCATAAGCAAAAATCAGTTTATCGCCAAATACATGAACATATTCGATGCGCTGGAGATAACCTCCGTACTGTACGATAATATCCAAGTCAACGAGGGCGAGGTATTCACCATAGTCAACTTCACCGCTACATATTCCTCTCCCCTTTTGGGCGACGTATCCGGCGAGCATCGCATGGTAGCCATAAAGTCCCGCAACAGGTGGTTCATAGAGTGGTCGCCAAATCTCATTTTTCCCGAGATGGAATGGGGCGATACAGTCCGCGTGGCCCGCATAAGCGCAAAGCGGGGCGAGCTAATGGCCGACGGGCAGGTATTGGCGACCACCGAGGGCAAAATATCCGTCTATGCCATGCCGGACAGGCTGAACGACACCAATCGCGACTACTTCTACAACAAGTGCTCCTCCCTCCTCGGCATGACCAGGGAGGCCATAGACAAAAAGCTGAGTAAGGCCTACGACGGCGTTGCCGTGCTCAAGCAGTTCTATCAGGGCGAGTTCCCAGAATACCTTGAAACTCAGCTTCTCGAAATAGAAGGCATAGGCATAGATTACGGCAACTACGGCTCGGTGCGCTCTTATCCCGAAAATGACATGCTGGCCCATACATTAGGCTATGTAGGCATAGTCAGCGCCGGCAGCGATGAAGAGCTGGAGGCCAGGCTCAAGGAGCTGAACGAGGGCCGGGATGCCGAAAACGGCCTGTATACCTCGGATTCCTACGTTGGCCGCAACGGTTTGGAGGCCAAATACGAAAAAGAGCTGAGAGGCAATGACGGCTACCATATATACATTTGCACCTCTCAGGGCACCAACCGCCGCACACTGTACACCAAGCCCGCCGAGGACGGACTGGACCTTCAGCTCACGATTGACTACAAGCTGCAAAAACGGCTGGACTTCGTGCTGGACAGCGTGCTTTTCGGTGAGACTACCGCAGGCGCGGTAGTGGTCATGAACCCCAAGACCGGCGCCATAGAGGCAATGTCCTCCTGGCCGGGTTACGACCTGAACGCCTTTGCCAAGGGCATAAGCTCCGCAGACTACGCGGAGCTGTTGAGCAAGGCCAACAAGCCTCTTTATAACCGTCTTACTCAGGGCCTTTACCCTCCCGGCTCGGTATTGAAGGCGTTTACCGCCGTAGCGGCGCTGCAAAGCGGCACGTTGGACGAAAACTACGTCTTCACCGGCGAGATCGTGGATAAGAGCGAGTTTATGGAGGAAAATGACGAGATGTTCGGTAAGAAGGTGGTGATGGAACCCGGAGACTCCGATCGCGTGAAA
>OLVZ01002495.1_pt1 | contig 13577 bp, 10 predicted proteins | sample 1673341 | NCBI WGS metagenome assembly OLVZ01 (sample SAMEA3178944, study PRJEB25190) | human gut metagenome | biome: human gut; feature: human-associated habitat; material: faeces | place: Austria | collected 2013 | reverse complement strand
ACACAGATTTTGACTTCTTGGCAACCGGAACAACGATTGCCACGAACATGCCATAAAGTGCAAGACTGAGTGCGCTGCACACAGACTTTGGAAGCAGCCCGCTGGCTACTGCTCCGGCAAATGTACCACCGCCCCAGCCAAGGATCGGAAGGATCTGAAGTCCTAACATATACGGAAAGGTCACTTCTTTGAAATATCCCATTGCAACTGCAAAGATCTCATCTGTATTTGCAAATGCGATGATCAGACGCTTCCAGATGCCTACATCGTCAGCTAACTTCTGCGTAAGTGAAAGACTCATCAGACCATATCTCAAATTGATGATAAGCTGGGTAAGGATCACCTCAAGGATCGTTCCCCCGGCAATGATGATCTGAAGTCCGGCAAACTGACCAGCACTTGTAACATTTGTAACGCTGGCAAGAACTGCCTGAAAGACACTGAGTCCGCCTTTGATCGCAAGAATACCAAAACTAAAACTAACTGCAAAATACCCCAGGGCGATCGGGATTCCATCCTTCAGCCCATTTTTAAATTCATTCATTTGTACTACTTACTCCATATTACTTTTTTTCATAATCAACTTGCATCAGGCACAAGCCCTGTGGTGGTGCGGTCGGCCCTGCGAGCTGTCTGCACCGGCCTGTAAGCACCTCTTCCATGTATGCCGGTTCCATTCTGCCTGCCCCGACCTCTACCAGAGTACCGGTCAGGATACGAACCATATTCTGTAAGAATCCGGCTCCGTGGAAATCAAGAATCACATAATCGCCATCTTCCTTAATATCGATCGCAAATAACTTCCGAACCGTCGATTTCTTCATCTGCTTATTGCCACAGAAGCTCTTGAAATCATGTTCACCGATCAGATAAGCTGCTGCCTTTCGCATCCGTTCACAGTCGATCGTCTCACCCTCATCCAGAGTCCAGACGTATTTCCGGTCAAATACCGGCTTCAGCCTGCCACGATAGATCGTGTAACGGTAATGCTTGCCCTTTGCATTAAATCTTGCATGAAACCGTTCTGCTGCCGGAGTAACCTCCAAAATGCAGATATCATCCGGCAGATAATGATTCATATAATCTCGGATCTCCTCCGGTGTCTTATCTGTCGGAACCGGGCCGCTTGCGACCATTGCCCTTGCATGCACACCTGCATCGGTTCTTCCCGCTCCATTGATCCGTACTTCTTCGCCTGCCATCAGGGAAAGCACTGATTCGATCTTTCCCTGTATGGTCACAACGTCTTTTTTATGTTCCCACCCATGATATCTCGTTCCATCATAGGCGATCAGAAATCTGTAATTTTGCATAATCGTTTCCTTTTCTACACGGCGTTTATATCCTTGATCGTGCCATTCTCATAATCTCTCGCATTGTCCAGTGTGGTACGGCTGATAGCTTCCAGTGCTTCTTCCGTCAGGAAGCCCTGATGAGAGGTTACAATGACATTCGGGAATGACAGCAGTCTTGCCGTGATCGAGGATTCCAGAATATCATCCTCACGATTCTCAAATACATTATTTGTTTCTTCCTCATACACATCCAGACCGATACCGAAGAATTTCTTATTCCGATTTCCTGTGATCAGATCCTCCGTCTTGATCAGTGCGCCTCTCGATGTATTTACAAGGATCACATTATCCTTCATCTTATTGATCGTCTCTGTGCAGATCATATGGTACGAATCATCTGTCAGCGGACAGTGAAGAGAGATCAGATCACTGGTCGATAACAGCGTATCCAGATCCACATACTCTACAAAATCCAGGGATGGATTCCGGTACATATCATATGCCTGAACCTTCATGCCAAATCCATGACAGATCCGGCACATAGCTGCTCCGATCTTACCGGTTCCGATGATACCCGCGGTCTTGCCATAGAAGTTCATACCTGTAAGACCTACCAGACTGAAATTATTCTCACGAACCTTGATATAGCTCTTATGGATTCTTCTGGTAACCGCAAGTGCCAGTGCCATCGCATGCTCTGCAACCGCCTCCGGTGAATAACCCGGAACACGGAGCACCGTGATACCACAACGGTTTGCTGCATCCAGATCTACATTATTGAATCCGGCACAGCGCATTAACACTAATTTTACACCATTTACAGCCAGACACTCAACTACTTTTTCACTGACATCGGAACTTACAAATGCACAGATCGCATCATATCCTTTTGCAAGAGCTGCTGTTCTCGGCGAAAGGTCTGCTTCTAAAAACTCTACCTCCAGATCTGAATATTCCGGTAATATCTTTTCAAATGAATCTCTGTCATATTTCTTCGTATCATAAAATAAAATCTTCATATTCCATATCCTCCTATCATATCCTGCTGCCAGGCATCTGTAAAAGCATCGTATACTGCCATATTTTCGCTTATTTTTCGGTATGCCTGTATAATTCTATATTTCTGCAACTATTATTTACATTTCATTGCCATTTTATCACAACATCCATGTATTTACACAAATAAAATTATCTATTACAAATCGTTTCTCATCACCCAACACTCTTTACAGATAAAAAGAGATCATCCTGTATCTTTTACCGATACAAAACAATCTCTTTTCTCACAGGAATTGTCTTCTGATTCTTTCAATCCTTCTGATCATTCCTGTTCATATTATTTATTACTTATTGTTTTTTGTAGTTGTCGTAATTTTCTTGTCACTGCTTTTTTTCGTTTTCTTTTTGTCCTTCTTTTTATCCTTTTTTCCGGCCGATTGTTTATTTATTTTTTCAGCCTCAACGGTTGTCTGAGTCTGTTCGCCATTCTCATCTACCGTAATAACAGTTGCAGGATTCTTCATATACTTTTTGTATACCTTATACTGTTTATTCCAGTCAGTATACCGGGAATCTTTTTTCTTATTTTCAAATGAATAATGTTTTGAAATATATTTTCCTATCTCTCTTGTTACTTTTCTTGCACCGTAACAGTTCAGATGTTTTCCGCCATCTCTGGTATCTGTTCCCCAGTTGATCTTATTTTTGCCCTTTACCGTATTCAGATCAAGGAATGGGATTCCTAATTTCTTCGCATACTGTGTCATACCATTATGTTTTCTATAATTCCATGAGCTTGCTGTCGGCATCTCAACAAACATAACTTCAACATTGTTTTCTTTGCATATATCCAGGAACATCTTAAGAAAAATTCTAGAAGACTTCGGTACCGGTTCAATATCCTTTGTCTCTACCATCTTATCTTCACCTGTATAAGCCACAACCGTTCTGCTCAGATACTGACCTCTTGTACTGGAACGATAAGTATATGATTTTTTCTTAAAGCTGTCCTTAAGTGCCAGTGTTTTCCACCTGTCATGATACTTCATGATCGGAATATATTTATAGATCAGGGATTTGACATTTCCCTCTACTCTGGATACCTGTGTCTTACCTTGCCACAACAGATCCACATCCAAAACAACCAGCTTCGGTTTCTGGCAAGTCAGTACTTCCTGAAGGACATTGACTGTCTCTGCAATATTCTGCGCTCCCTCCGCTGCAACATAGGTTGGAATTCCATAGTTCTTCCACATCATCATTGGAGAGTAGGCACTGTATGCGTTACTGTTTCCCATGACAACAACATCCAGCGAATTTCTCGGTTCTCCATAGAAGCCTCTGGCATTTGGATTTGACAAACCACCTTCCGGGTCACTGGTCTTCGGATAGAATACAACCGACAGAACTCCCATCAGTACACAGAAAATGATGAAAAACAGGATACATTTTATTATATTTTTTGTTTTGTCTTTTTTCATATCGTTCACCATCTATCCTAAAATTGTGCGTATATAAAGCCTGCGACTTCATATCCGCTTCCATATGCTCCAAGGATGATCACGGAAAAGATCAGTCCATAATATAATACCCAACGGAATACAATATTCTTTGCTGCAATATCTTCTCTGATATGACGTCCCTGTTCCTGATACAAGCCAACCAACAGCAACACAATTGCTCCAAAAAGCAGTAACAGGAAATCACTCATACCAATCCGGACATCAAACAATTCACCATAACGGATCGGATCCCATGACAGATTCCGGAACATCGATATAAACATCTGTCCGAAGATCTTCAGATCATCTGCACGGAACATCAGCATACCGATATTAACAAAGATAAAGGTTCTCACAACCTGAAGAGCCTTATAGATCTTACCTTCGCGGTTCACATGCATTTTTTCAAATAATTTTCTGAATAATGGTTCTGTCAAAAGTCCGAGGATCATGATCAGACAGTAATAAATACCGTACATAACATACTTCCAGCTTGCTCCATGCCAGATACCGGTTCCAAACCATACTGCAAGCATGGCAATAGAGGTCGGGATCAGGGTTGCAAAGAACGCATTGAACTTCTCTCTTGTCTTCTTGCTCAGCTTCATAAATGCCTTGGATAGAGAGATGGTATAGAATACATAATCCTTAAACCATGCACCAAGTGTCATGTGCCATCTTCTCCAGAACTCGCTGACTGTCTTTGACATAAACGGTCTTGCAAAGTTTTCTGACATCTCAATGCCAAACATCTGCGCACTACCGCGGACGATATCCATACAACCGGAGAACTCTGCATACAACTGTAAGGTGTACAACAGCATTCCTATGATGACATACAGTCCATCATACTGATCGTGGAAATTAAAAATCTGATTTACATACATATTTGCACGGTCAGCAATTACAATCTTCTTAAACAGGCCCCAGAACACAAGCTGAAGTCCCATCGTTGCATTTTTATAATCAAACGGATGTCCTTCATATACCTGATCTCCCAGCAGATCAAAACGTCCGATCGGGCCTTCCACGATATGTGGGAAGAATACCAGAAACAAAGCAACCTTTCCAAGATTATCGGAGGCTTTGTATTTACCACGGTATACATCTACAATGTAGCTGATCGCCGATAAGGTGTAGAACGAGATACCAAGCGGCAGCATCATATTCTGCATTGGATTGGATATCTTAATATGGAAAATACTTAATATATCACAGAACACCTGTCCGAAAAATACAGAATATTTCAGATATACCAGAATACCAAGATTTAATAATACAATGGATACACAGACACATTTTTTCTGCCATCCGATGATCGACTTGAATTCCTTTTTATTTTCCTTTGGCAAGGCTTTCTTCGCCATACTGAAGCCATCATCAATCTTATTCAGCAGCAGACCGCCAAAATAGATCGACAAGGTACTAAACAATATAAATACAATATATTTTCCGGAATTAATAAAATAGAACAGATAACTGAATATCAGCAGAACCTTCCATTTGTGCTTTAATGGCACGATCGAGTAGAAAAAGAAGGATCCCATCAATATAAATCCCAAATAAGCTATAGATGTATAAGACATTTTTTTCTCCCTATCACTGATACCGAAAATCTACCGGGCAGTCATTTTCTGTACGTATTACAAAAGGCCGTCCGGTTTATTCCCAGTATTTCTTTTTTCCTCAGTCTGTAAACTAATTAATCATCACTGAGTCTCTGGATCATATCATAGATCGTCTGAACTGTTTTGAAGTTCTCTGGAACGATATCTACAGGTGTGATCTCGATATCAAATGCATCATTTAATTCCATAACAAGTGTTACCATTGTGATGGAATCTAAGACGCCATGGCCGATCAGGTCTGTATCATTTTCAAAATCAACACCTGGTTTTACTTCGTTTAAAATCTCTAATAATTCATCCATTTCTTTTTCCTCATTTCTTATAATTTATAGTTATTTTTCAACCACTTACGATCAATTTTTCCATTTTGATTGTGTGGCATACTCTTCACTCTTACAAACTGGTTCGGTTCCATATAATGTGGAACTTTTTTCTTGAATTCCCCAAGCAGGAATGCATCATCCAGTTTCTTACCTTCATATATAAATACGATCTTATCCTCTGCATCATCGTAGATACATGCATAGCTTCGGATACCTTCGATCGCACCGGCAGCCGCTTCGATCTCGCCGAGCTCGATACGATAACCCATATGTTTGATCTGATAATCTTTTCTTGATATATAGACCAATTCGCCATATTTATTATATTTTACAAGATCACCTGTCTTGTAGATCAGTTCCGGATAATTCGGGTTTAACGGATTCTGGACAAAGGCTTCTTTTGTCTTTTCTTCATTTCCATAATATCCAAGAGCGACAAAGGAACCTCTGGCATATAATTCACCTTCTGCACTGAAGCCTGTCTCCGGATTGATCTCCGGCGAAACCACCTTGCCATCTTCTCCAAGTACAAATACATCACAGTTGTTACATGCATTTCCCATTGGAAGTGGCTCATCGTCACGAAACTTTCTGTTTACCACATAGTAGGTACAAATATCGGTTGTCTCTGTCGGGCCAAACAGGTTTGCATACATGGCATCCGGCAGATTCTCGATCCAGTAATTCAATGGTCTTGTCGGCATAACCTCGCCTGCAAATAACACTTTTTTCAGATCCGGAAGCTTAGCATACTGGAACATCTTATAATTTGCAATGATTGAAAGTGCCGATGGAACCCAGTAGATCGTATTAACCTTTTTCTCATTCAGGAATTCCATGAGCTTGATTGGGAATGAAAAATATGCTTTTGGTATTATATACAATGTTGCGCCATTTTTCAATGTGCTATATAAATCTGAAACAGACATACTAAAATAAAATGGGGTCTGATTTCCAAATATTGTTGTCTCGTTGATATCAAAGGCTTCTGTATACCATGTAATATAAGAAAGAATATTTGCATGTGATATAACCGCACCCTTTGGAACACCTGTCGAACCGGAAGTAAATAATGCATACACCGGATCCGTATCGATCATATTGGCTCTTACCTTTGCCAGACAACTCTGGTCTGCTTCCTGATCCATCTCATCCAGATTGAAAATCTTTGGTGCATAGCCCTTGCCGTCCTCTGTTTCAACATGCAGCTCTTTTGCTTTATCGAGATGCTTATTATCGGTTATGGCAGCCTCCGGTTTCAATGCCTTTAAGATCTTATTCACTCTGTCAACCGGCATCTCCGCATCTATGACCACATAAAAGTTTCCGCTATATACAGCACCCATGAATGCTGCCACACTCTTCGGCTCCTTATCAAGAAGTACAACAACCGGACGATTCTTGCATCCGCCAAGTCCCTGATATAACCATGCTCCAACCTGTTTTGCAGTTTTCTCCAGTTCTTTATAAGTGAGTCCTCCGTTAACATCGGCAACTGCTAATTTGTCTGGATATTTAGCTGCTGAGCCTTCAATAAATTCAAGTACATTCTTCATATCTTTCTTTACCGGAACCTGTCCGGACCTCCTTTATTCCACGATTGCAAATACAAGTGTTACTGTATATTGCCCTTTCTTCTCTTTTACTGAAAAGTCTATGTTCATTTCCTGTGCAATTTTCTCACAGGTCTTAATTCCTATCCTTGTGCTTTCTGCTTCATTTCTGTTTTTGCTTATATGATTACTGATCACCAATATTACCTTCGTATCCGATGTACTGTACTTAATATCTACCGGTTTGCTGTAATCCGAATATTTTCTTATATTCATAAATATATTATCAAACAGCCGTTTCAGATATGGGACATCAATCTGTATCTTCGGTGAATTATCCTCCGCCTTAATCTGGAATGTAATTCCTTTTTCTTCTAACAGACACATATATTCACCGATCATCTGTTGGAAAAATTCTTTTGCCGGAAACTTTTCCATCTTCAGTTCATCCGTATGTCCGGAATATACGAAGAAATAACGGAACAGCTTGTCTGACAGATCTTTTAACTGCCCTGCCTTATCCACGCAGATATCAACGTACTGCTTATACTCTTCTTCCGAATCAAATTGACTTGTTTCCAGAAGATCCAGATACCCATTCAATACCGTAAGCGGTGTCCGGATATCATGTGCCATTGCTGTGACCAGATCCCGGTTCGCCTTCCAGGCTTCTTTTTCTTTGCTCATCTGCTGAATGATCGAATTTCTCATACTGTCAATATTATCTGCCAGCACATGGATCTCATCATTTCCGGATTTTGTGATAGTTGCATTGATATCGTTCTTTTTGATTCTGGATACCTCCCGTGTCAGACGTCTTACACGCTTTACCACACGACCGTTATAGATCATAACAAACATCATAAAGATAAACGAGCACACCAGAAAACCAATTGTCATCCAGAAATAGTAAACTCTTTTCTCTGAGTAATCCACGATACAGACATCATACAGACCATCCTCGAACCTCACAGAATAAAATGCATAATTTCCATACTGAGATGCTAATTCTTCTACATCTGAAGTATCGACCGGATTTGTTTCTTTATATTCTGACTCAGAAGATGCTATATCATTGCCAACATTTTCATTTGTCTTTTCTGTCTGTCTCTTATATTCTTTTTTCTTCCTGTAAATCTCAACCAGCCGTTTGTTTTTAATATTATTCAGCATCTGCTTCTTGTCTTCTTCAGACTCTGCAAGCTTTCTGCCCTTCTTGTTTCCATTTGTTATCTTATTAAAAAAACGCTCCATCGCGGTACGTCTTTTCTGTTTTGTTGAATCATATATTACATTCTCATTCTGATATACAAGAAGATATACACTTCCCTCTTCCTGCTGCCATCTGAGAATAGCATTCATATCTGTTGATTTTACCTTATTATCCCTGACATAATCGGAAAAGCGGTCGATCTTCTCGTCTGTTCGCCGGGCTGTGGCTGTCTCGTCCAGATACTTTTTGTCAATTATATATACTGTAGTTTTCAGCCAGACGAAGAACAAACCGACTGCAAGTAACAGACTTCCTGCAATAACCAGAACCAGCTTCGTATTTAAGGTAAGCTTCTCGTCTGTTCTTTTTTCCCGTCTATTCTTTTGTCTCGTTTCTCTGTCTTTCATTCCGTCTGACCTTTTCAGGCTTTAATCCACCTGATATCCTTTTCCATAAATCGTTCTTATGATCTCAGGCTGTGCCGGATTCTCCTCGATCTTCTGTCGAAGCCTGAGCACATGCACCATGACCGTATTGGACGATGAAGGAAGATATTTTTCCTGCCAGATATTCTCATATAGTTCATCCAGATTCCAGGATCTACCACGATTCTTCACAAGAAAAAACAGCAGTGCAAATTCTTTATCCGTCAGATGGATGACTTCGTCTTCTTTCGTTACCACACGCTTATATGGATCGATCGATATTGTTCCGACACGAAGTATTCCATCCGCATTATCTTCTCTTCCTTTATAAACATTATAACGTCGGATCAGTGCTTTCACCTTCCGGATCAGCTCACTCTGTTCAAATGGCTTACTTAAGAAATCATCTCCACCGATATCGTATGCCTCATTCTTGTCCGGTTCCTGTGTCTTGGCTGTTAAGAACAGCACCGGAACCGATGAGAATTCCCGGATAGCCGCACAGCTTTCGGTTCCCGATATTCCAGGCATCATAATATCCATAATAACCAGATCAATATCCGAATGTTCTTTCATAATATCGATCGCCATCTGTCCGTTCTCTGCTTCCAGTGTTTTATACCCCTGCTTTTTCAGGTAAATACCTACAAGCTTCCGGATATCCTTTTCATCATCTACGATCAGAATCTTCGCTTCCTGTTCGGACAACAATCTCTTTTCCTTCTCTTCATCTATTGTTTTGTTATTTTTTAAAATCATAACCATATCCTCTCTTTTTCTAATATGCCCTGATTTTAACTTTCAATAACCACCCCAACATTATAGCATTTGCATCTATAATTCAAGTATGCGTCAGGTGTTGTTAAGATTTGTTAAGTCAGGTTATACCAGAAAATTACATCCTTTTTGTATCTAAATTTTTAAGATTCTTAAGTTTTTTGTTTAAGCTATCTAAAAAATCCATTCAAAGACGATTCCGTAAAGCTCCCTCAGATAATAAGTTGGCAATAACCACCACGCTGTTTTCCCGCACACCGCCGATGGTTTTATACCTGTATGTTCTGCAATAACAGATGCACGGTATTCATGAAATTCATTTGTTACGATAATAACCTGCGGATCCAGATTCTTCTCCTCTATGATCTTCTTTGAATATAGAAGATTCTCTCGGGTCGAGGTTGACCGGTCTTCCTTATATAAACGGTCCTGTGCAATTCCTTTTTCTGTCAGATACCGGTACATGCACTCCGCTTCGCTGATATTCTCACCTTTTCCCTGTCCACCGGACAGAATACACACAACCTCTTCATGTGTGTTCAGATAATCATATGCCGCATCTAAGCGTTCCGTCAGCATCAGGCTTGGGCGATCGCCATTTACACCACAGCCAAGCACGATCATAACCGTTTCATCCTTCGGAGCGCTCTTCGATGCCCGTATCATGCATATCGTACCTGCTGCCGCAAATCCAACTGCAACTAATACAATCAGCAAAACGATCCCGCATATTACTTTTCCGGCAGTCCGGGTCATCCATTTTTTCACCCGACGATTCACCCTGTGGAACCATGCCGCATATAAGATCAGGCAGATACCAAGAACAACTCCCGTAAGATTTCCTATGTTTTTAATCCCCTTCGTAACAAATGGATACAGAAATATGAATACTCCTGCAAATCCTGCTATGAATAATACTATTCTAAGCCATAATTTCTTCAATTTTCCCTGCATACCTCCCGTCTTTTTACATAATTCTCCCTTTTCTGGAGTTCACTCCATGTTTATAGCATCCAAATGCATCAAAATGCCATCATCTATATTGCGGAGCGATTAAGATTTATAAATGATCCGGTTACATTATATTTAAACACTATTATATACTGTTTTTAACAAAAAACAGCCATTTCAGGCAACGGATTGCTCCATTTGGAACAATTCATTATCCAAAATGACTGTATTTACACTAATTTAAAATGATTTTTAATGATTTTAAATCATTTTAAATTATTTCTTATAATTTCTAATGATTATTAATGTTTCAGGCATTCCTTAATAGATGCTTCAAAAATATCAAGACCGGCTGCAAGCTGCTCATCTGTCATTACAAGTGGTGCAAGGAAACGGATTACATTGTTGTAAGTTCCTGCGCCTTCTACTAACAGACCTTTCTTCGCACAGGTCTGGATCAGGTCAGATGTAAATGCTGCATCCGGTTCTTTTGTTTCCTGATCTTTTACGAATTCGATACCGATCATACCGCCAAGTCCTCTGACATCACCGATAACCGGATATTTCTTCTGCATTTCCAGATAACGCTCTGTTACTTTCTTACCGATCTCACAGGAACGCTCTGCCAGATGATCTCTCTCCATGATCTCGATCGTCTTCAAGGATGCGGCACATGCCAGTGGATTTCCACAATAGGTTCCACCGATCGTTCCTGCCGGAACTGCATCCATAACCTCAGTTCTTGCAATAATGGCTGATAATGGCACGCCGGCTGCGATGGATTTTGCTGTTGCGATGATATCCGGCTCTACACCGGCCTCCTGCCAGTAAACAGAAGCAAACATACGACCGGTTCTGCAGAAACCGCTCTGTACCTCATCTGCGATCAACAGGATACCATTTTCATCACAGATCTTACGGATTCCCTGCATAAATTCTTTTGTCGCTGCGTTGATTCCGCCTTCGCCCTGGATTGTTTCCAGAATGATCGCGCAGGTCTTATCATTTACCAGTGCTTTTACACTGTCAAGATCATTGTAGATTGCAAAATGTACACCAGGCATAACCGGTTCAAATGGCTCTCTGTATTCTTTGTGTCCGGTAAGTGCTACTGCACCCATACTTCTGCCGTGGAATGAATTCTCCATTGCAATAAATTCATAACGTCCGGTTTTTTTTGTGTACGCATATTTTCTTGCAGTTTTGATCGCACCTTCGATTGCTTCTCCACCACTGTTTGTGAAGAATACCTTGTACATACCGGTGATCTTTTTCAGATCTTCTCCTGCTTTACCGCAGGTTGTATTATAATACAGGTTTGATGTATGGATCATCTTGTCAATCTGAGCCTTTAATGCATCATTAAATTCCTTGTTGTTATATCCCAGAGAAGATACTGCATATCCTGCTGAGAAATCCAGATATTTCTTTCCTTCCGGATCATAGAGGTATGCGCCGTCTCCATGGTCCAATACAACCGGATAACGGTTATAAGTTTTTAAAATCGCATCGTCCTCTTCCTGCATATACTGATTTGTCATAAGAATTACCTTCTTTCTTTGTCTTCCCTTTAATCTTCTTCACCGTTTCTTAAAATTGCAGTTCCGATACCCTTCTTCGTGAAAATCTCAAGAAGCAGGCAGTGCGGAATTCTTCCATCCAGAATATGGACTCTGGACACTCCGTTTTCAATCGCTCCTACACAGTTCTGCAGTTTCGGGATCATTCCTCCGGAAATTGCTCCGCTTTCGATCAGTTCATTCGCCTGATCTACAGTAAGAGCTGTGATCAGAGAAGATTTATCCTCGTAGTCTCTGTATACCCCTTCAATATCAGAGAGGAACGCAAGCTTCTCAGCATGAACCGCTTTTGCGATCGAATAAGCTGCATCATCCGCATTGATATTATAAGTGTTGTAATCATCATCGATTCCGACCGGGCATACGATCGGGAGAAAATCTTTATCCAGAAGATCCAGAAGAACCTCTGCATTGACCTTCTTGATATCTCCTACAAATCCAACGTCCTGTCCTGTCATGGAAAGCTTTTTATCAACTCTTAAAAGTCCGCCGTCTTTTCCACTGACACCGATAGCACGGACACCAAGTTCTTCGACCATACGAACCAGATTTTTATTAACCTTGTTCAGTACCATCTCTGCAATTTCCATGGTCTCTGCGTCCGTCACACGAAGTCCGTCGATGAATTTCGGCTCCATTCCGGCTTTACTTACCCATTTACTGATCTCTTTTCCACCACCATGTACGATAATCGGTTTCATACCTACTAGTTTTAATAGTGCAACATCTCTGATCACGCTTTTTTGAAGATTCTTGTCTTTCATAGCGCTTCCACCGTATTTTACAACTACTTTTTTTCCGTTGAAATCACGGATATAAGGCAGCGCCTCAATCAGTGTTTCCGCCTTAAGTACAACTTCTTTCATCTTGTCTTCCATCTTTTTGTCCTCTCTAACTTCTGTAATCGCCATTTATTTTTACATAATCATAAGTCAAATCACAGCCCCATGCAGTTGCTGACGCATCTCCCTGCTTCATGTCACAAATGAACGTAACCGCATCTTTTCCTAATAAAATAGTCGCCTCGTCTTCACTGTAATCTGTCGGCACACCATCTTTTACTAAAACAATCTGCTCATCCTCAGCTTCTAAAATCAAATCGATTACATCCGGGTCAAAGTCTGCACCGGAATACCCCAGTGCGCACAAAACACGTCCCCAGTTCGCATCCTTGCCAAACACCATTGCTTTCACGAGGTTTGAAGTCACAACCGATTTACTAAAAATCTTTGCCTCTTCTTTATTCTTACAGTGAACTGCTCTTACTTCCATCAGCCTCGTAGCACCTTCTCCATCCGCTGCCATCTGTTTTGCCAAATCCGTTGCAACAA
>OLVZ01002481.1_pt1 | contig 13621 bp, 9 predicted proteins | sample 1673341 | NCBI WGS metagenome assembly OLVZ01 (sample SAMEA3178944, study PRJEB25190) | human gut metagenome | biome: human gut; feature: human-associated habitat; material: faeces | place: Austria | collected 2013 | reverse complement strand
GCCCGAAAAACCGCATGAATACTGGTCTTTTTGGATCAAGGTCAGGTGAGTACGGCCTGAAGGCTGCACGTCGTGCTCCCCAGTTCAGCAAGCGCTGATTTTACCGTATTACGGCTTTTACGGCTCTGCTTCGGCAGAGCCGTTTTTGTTTAGCAGGAGTTTCCCAGCGGACTGGGGAGCACGACTGCGCATATCCGGCGGTTGCCCCGGAGGGGCGAGCCGGATGCGCATTTCGAATAATTGCTCAAGCATCGCGTGGGCGGCGGAGCCGCCCCAGCGATGCTCCCCAGTTCAGCAAGTGCAACAGCGACGACCACCGCCAGCGGCGGAAACAGGGAGGAGCTGTTGGGGCCGCGGCCAGCAGGATATGAGGCCCGCCCAAGGGCCGAAATAGACGCTGGGAGCCGCAACCCGGGGAAGTTGGCCGTACGATGCCGCTTCGGCAGAGCCGTTTTTGTTTAACAGAAGTTTCCCAGCGAACTGGGGAGCACGACTGCGCATATCCGGCGGTTGAGATTCCTTCATCTCCCTCTTGACAAAAACTGCAAAAGAGACTATTATACTAAGCAGACAGACAATGGAGCCTGGGGTGTGTTCGCCCTAGGCTTTTTTCTTTGGAATGTCTTGGGAAATGCATCACTGCGGGCCGATAGAGGGGGTCCGCAGCGAAAAATTGGGATGCGGGCTGCGGCAGAATGGTGTCTGCCGGGCCGCAAAGAGGAAAAGGAGAAGGTATCATGAACGAGAATGTTGACGGTATGATGATTCGTCTGGTCGGCCTTGCACTGGCTGTCCTGTTGATGGCTGGCATGACCATCTACACGGACCTTTTCAAAAAGACATCCGACATGGATGCCCGCGCCACTGTTATCAGTGTGCAGGACGGCCATGTGGCCGCAGAGGATGTTCAGTGGAACGCCTGAGATAAACTTTTCTTCAAACACAACACAGCGCCCCGGAGCAGACTGCTCCGGGGCGCTGTGTTCGTTTAAGCGTTTATCGCTTCTGCTGCTTCAGGCGGGTCATGAAGTCGTCGGCTTCGATGGCCTCAGGGGTGAAGCTGTTGTTGTTCCACCAGCTGGCGAGGGCGGCGGCAACGGTCAGGCCGCTGGAAATGAGCTGCTCCAGCTGGGCGCTCTCGATGGGCAGCATGGGCTTGCCCACGGCACTGAGCACCTGATTGGTCAGGGCCAGCGCCAGCGCGGCGGTGCGGGCCAGAGTGGATGCGGAAATCTTGTGATGGGTCATAGTCAGTACCTCTCTTTCTGTTTCAAGATATGTGTTTGGTGTGGTTCAGGTCTCCTGCAGCACAACGGTACCCGAGAAGATGAGGGTGGTGTTATCACCATAGTAGGCGCTGCCGTGTGCGATGTCGATGCAGTCGTTTGCGGCGACCCAGGAGGAATCGACAGAGGGCGGATAGAAGTTGTTGGCGGCGGCGAAATAGAGCTGGTATTCGACGCCCTTTTCCAGCGCGATGCTGCCCATGTCCAGCACTACATCGTTGTAGCCGCGGACAAGGTCGATGGACTTGTCTGCCAGGGCGGTCGTGGTGCCGTACTTGCGCAGGACGGTGCGCATTTTGCCCGGCATATAGCCCTTGACGCGGAATTCCAGCGAGCGGAGCAGCAGGCCCGCTTTCTTAGCAGTCAATGGCATGAAGAACTCGGACTTGGCGGGATAAGTGTCCCACGCGGGGATGTCGCCGCTGTCGGTGTGGGCCGTCTCGATGCGGTAGACGGCGGGAGTCACTGTGACGGTGCAGCTGTCGCTCTTGCTGTCGGAGGTGGCAGTGACGACGGCAGAACCCTTCTTGAGGGCAGTGACGCGGCCCGCATCCACCGAGACGATGTCCGTCGGCGAAACGCTCCACAATACCGTCTGGTCGGTGGCGTCCGGGGGCGCGATGGAGGCGCTGAGGCCGGCAGTGCTGCCCCGGCTCAGTTCCAGCGTGTGCTGGCTCAAAGTCACCTTCTCCACCGGGATGATGTCCGGGTCGGGCAGGGGAGTGGGCGGCGTGGTGTCCCACAGTTTTTTGAGGGCCTCAAGGGCATTTTTGGCGCTGCTGTCGGTGTAGCTGACAGAGCCCAGCAGCTTGAGCAGAAGCTCTTTTTCTTCGCTGCCCAGCCCGCTGAGGCTGTCGGTGCTGATGGTGTCGACGGTCAATGCGCCGGTGGAGGCATCGACCTTCACCACCCGCACCAGCTGACCGACTTTTGGTGAGACAGGGCGGGGCAATGCCCAGACGTCCAGTGCGTTCAGCCGGACGGCACCGCTCTTGCCGTTGACGCTCAGCACAGCGCCCTCCGAGGGGGCATAGGAGGCGGCACGGTCGGCAGCGGCTTCGGCCTGCTCGGCATAGCCTGCGGCCAGGGTGGCGCTGGCGGCGGTCTGCTGGGCGGAAGAAGCGGCCTCGCTGGCGCTCTGTTTGGCGTTTGCCTCGCCGGAGGCGGCACGTTTGGCGGCCTCTGCGGCGGCATTGGCGCTGTCCACCACCCGGGCGATGAACTGTTCGTAGATCGAGGGCGTCAGCTCCTCACCGCCGCCCTCGGTGGGGAGGATGCCGTGGACGTCGTACTGGCCGGGCCGGGTGTAGGCGGTGTAGCCATTGCCGTTGGCAGCGGCCAGCATCCACTCGCCGCTGGCCCAGCCGGTAAAGCTCCGGCCCACGCCGATGCAGCCTGCTTCGTCCAGCGCCAGCGGCTCGGCCAGCGTGCCGTCCGCGTGCCGGATGTGGAGGGTGACGACACACCCGTTCCACTGCTCCGGCAGGCTGAATTCCAGCTGGTCCACACCCTCGGCTTTCTGTGCGCCCAGATGCAGCCGGTGGGGCTGGGCGAGGAATTCTGTGCCGCCGAAGTCCCGGGCTGTGATGTTGATCTGCATGGTAAAAACTCCTTTCATTTGGTTTTGCGTTTGCATCTGGCCCGATTGTAGCGCAGAACGGCAGTGGGCGGAAGTACATACTTTTTTATTGAGAATTTGGCGGGTTAGGCATTTTGCCAAACGGCCTTTTTCGGAGAGAAATAGACCCCTGCTTTTCTCTTGAAAACAGTCAGAAAACAGTCCATGATTTGTGTCGAAAATAAGCCGGTTATGGCCGGTTTGACGTCGCAAAGCGGGCTGGAAATACTGCAAAAAACACCCCGGAAATGCCAACTAAAATGTTAAAAATATATGAACAAGTATGACTTTATTTTTGCGAAAAAATCGGAGAGAAATCATTGAATTTCATGAAATCGAGAGCAAACTATGTACAGAATGCACAAAAAACTATGTGAAGGAATTGACGAACGCCTGACCTTCGATTTGACAAAACGGCCTCAGTCTGCTAAAATAACGTCCGCTCAACACACGTTGCAGCGCATAAAATTCATCACGGTGAAGTGAAAAGCCGCTTTTGCGGCGCCCGCTGTGCGGGGCATTTACGCACAGTCTGACGGGCCTTGAGATACAGGCCCGCTGTCCATTCCAAAATCTGAAAAGAGAGGAGTTGTCTCGTATCGCTTCCGTCAAATTTAAGAAAGCATTGCCCGGCTGCACCCGTGCAGCCTCATCCCGTGTGCTGGCGTTCTGCGTCATGGCTGCGTGTCTCGTGTTCACGCTGGCTGTGACCGCCGCGAATCTGCGGCTGACCTACGTCACAGACTCCCACGGTGCGCGGCAGGTGGTCCTCACTTCCGAGAGCGACCCTGCCCGCGTTATGAGCCTTTCCGGCATCGAGGCCGAGGAGGGAGATGAAGTCTATTACACTGCCTTTGCCGGCAGTCTGGCATCCCTGAACATCGAGCGCGCCTTCAGCGTCACCATTGAGGCTGAAGGCCAGGAGTACCCCGTCAAGATGGTGGTGGGTACCGTCGCCGATGCTCTGGAACGTGCCGGCATCACTCTGGAGGGGGACGACTACACCGAGCCCGCCCTCAGCGCGATGGTCACGGCTGGCAGCAAGATCGAAGTCCACCGCGTCGAGTATCAGGACAAGGTGGAGACGCAGGCTGTCCCCTACGACACGGAGTACGTCTACACCAGCCTCTACTTCCGCAACACCAACCGTGCCACCACCCTGCAGCATGGCTCTGAGGGCCAGCAGACCGTCACCACCCGGGAGCGCTGGGTGGACGGCGAGCTGGAAAACAGCGTCGTCACCGATGTGACCACCACCGTGGAGCCTACCGACCATGTGGTCAAGACCTATGGCGCCGGTGCGCCCGTCTCGCCCCTGACCGGCCCGGACGGCACCACCAACGCCCCCGCCAGCTACAGCAAGGTCCTTACCGGCAAGGCCACCGGCTATTATTCCAAGTCGGGCAAGGGTTCTTCCGGTCTGGGTCTGGGTTACGGCACCGTGGCCGTTGACCCCGATGTCATCCCCTACGGCACCCTGCTGTATATCACCTCCACCGACGGCAGCTTCGTCTATGGCTACGCGGTAGCCACCGACACCGGCATCGCCGTGCAGGATGGCCGCATCCTCGTGGACCTGTTCTATGAGACTTATGCGGAGTCTGTCATCAACGGCGCTATCAACGTCAACGTCTACGTCGTGGGCTGATGCGCCTTTGAAAAACTGAAGTAAAATAGTGGAAAAACATCCGCTCTGATTTTTTGCCAAATGTGCAAAATTCGGGGCGGATGTTTCTTTTTTGTCTTTATTCTGTTAAGTCTGCCGATATTTCTTGTCTAAAATTGGAGATGTTGTATATATAAGAAAAATATCGACGAAAAGATTATGGTATATTCTACAAGAAAACTCTTGAAAAATCCGACGAAATTCTTTAATATAAGAGAGTAAAAGGCACAGGACTGCCCATGCGGCCTGTGCGGGGAGGAGCTGTTTATGAAACCGACTGAGGAAAAAACCCGCAGCAATCCATCGGACCTTCCGGTGTATTTGTTCAAGCAGGGCAATAACTGTGAAGCGTACCGCTATTTTGGCGCACACATCGAGCAGCGGGCCGGGGAGACAGGCGTGGTGTTCCGCGTCTGGGCACCGCACGCGACGGCCATCAGCGTAGTAGGCGATTTCAATAGCTGGAAACCGGGCAGCCACCCGATGCGCAAGGTGGACAATGACTCTGTGTGGGAGCTGTTCATCCCGGGCATGAAGGAATACGACGTTTACAAATATTGCGTGACCACCCGGGCGGGCGACCTTGTCTACAAGGCTGACCCCTATGCGTTCCACGCAGAGACCCGCCCCTCGAACGGCAGCAAAGTCTACGATTTGAACGGCTTTGTCTGGCACGACGAGGCGTGGCAGAACGCCCAGAAGAAGACCGATGTCATCAACGGCCCCATGAACATCTACGAGATGCACGCCGGCAGCTGGAAGATGAAAGAGGGCGGTCTGCCCTACAATTACTCCGAGCTGGCCGACGAGCTCATCCCGTACATCACCGAGATGGGCTACACCCACGTGGAGCTGCTGCCCGTCATGGAGTACCCCTTCGATGGCAGCTGGGGCTATCAGGTGACGGGCTATTTCGCCCCCACCAGCCGCTACGGCACCCCGAAGGATTTGATGGCTTTTGTGGACAAGATGCATGAGGCGGGCATCGGCGTCATCATGGACTGGGTGCCGGCTCACTTCCCGAAAGACCAGTTCGGCCTGTACAACTTCGATGGCGAAGCCTGCTACGAAGACCCGAACCCCAAGCGCGGCGAGCACAAAGAGTGGGGCACGATGGTGTTCGACTTTGGCCGCAACGAGGTGCAGAGCTTCCTCATCTCCAGCGCTCTCTACTGGCTGGAGCAGTACCACATCGACGGCCTGCGTGTGGACGCTGTGGCTTCCATGCTCTATCTGGACTACAACCGTAAGCAGGGCGAGTGGGAGCCCAACAAGGACGGCGGCAAGGAGAACCTTGAGGCTGTGGCATTCCTGCGCAAGCTCAACGATACGGTTCTGGGCCGTCACCCCCACAAGTACATGATCGCAGAGGAGTCCACCGCGTGGCCGATGGTCACGAAACCCGCCTCCGACGGCGGCCTGGGCTTCAATTTCAAGTGGAACATGGGCTGGATGAACGACATGCTCAGCTACATGAAGACGGACCCGCTCTTCCGTTCGGGCAACCACAACAAGGTCACGTTCAGCTTCTTCTACGCCTTCAGCGAGAACTTCGTGCTGCCCATCAGCCACGACGAAGTCGTCCACGGCAAGGGCAGCCTCATCAACAAGATGCCCGGTGACTATGAGGCCAAGTTTGCAAACCTGCGCACCTTCTTTGGCTACATGATGGCTCACCCCGGCAAGAAGCTGCTGTTCATGGGTCAGGAGTTCGGCCAGTTCACCGAGTGGAACGAGACCAAGTCTCTGGACTGGATGCTGCTGGGCTACGACAAGCACACCGAGCTGCAGACCTACGTCAAGACCCTGAACAAGTTCTACAAGGACCATCCCGCCTTCTGGCAGATCGACTACAGCTGGGAGGGCTTCCAGTGGATCGTCCCCGACGACTCCCGTCAGAGCGTCGTGGCCTTCCTGCGCAAGGATGCAAACGGCAAGCAGATCCTTGTGGTCTGCAACTTCAACCCCGTCCTGCGCGAGGGATACACCCTGGGCGCACCGAACTCCGGCACCTACAAGGAGATCCTGAACAGCGACGACGAGGCGTTCGGCGGTGCCGGCACGGTCCACAACAAGGCTGTCCGCTCCAAGAAGAAGCCGCTCCACGGCTTCGAGCAGAGCATCACCATCACTCTGCCTCCCATGAGCGTGCTTTATTTCGAGGTGCCTGCAAAGCGCACCCGCAAGACCGCCGAGGAGAAGGCCGCGGAAAAGGCTGCACCCAAGAAGGCTTCCAAGGCCGCAAAGGCCGGAAAGGCTGAGGAAAAGGCACCTGCAAAGCGCGGCCGCAAACCCAAGGCAGAAGCTGCACCTGCGGAGGAAAAAGCCCCTGCAAAGCGCGGCCGCAAGCCGAAGGAAGAAGCTGCACCTGCGGAAGAAAAGGCACCTGCAAAACGGGGCCGTAAGCCCAAGGCAGAAAAGGCAGCGGAGCCGGCTGAAAAGCCCGCCCGCAAGCCCTGCGCCAAGAAGGCGGAGAAGGCCGAAAAATAAGGCCGGGCCGAACCAACATTGTTGAACCATTTCCACCAAATATCAGGAAATGTTAAAGGGGAGAATAAAGCTATGGCAAAAGAAATCGTGGCAATGATCCTTGCCGGCGGACGTGGCTCGCGTTTGTACGCGCTGACACAGAAAACGGCAAAACCGGCGGTGTCCTTTGGCGGCAAATACCGTATCGTGGACTTCCCGCTGTCCAACTGCGTCAACTCCAACATCGATACCGTTGGCATCGCAACGCAGTATCAGCCCCAGAAGCTGAACGAGTACATCGGCAACGGCCAGCCCTGGGACCTGGACCGTCTGTACGGCGGCGTCCATACCCTGCCTCCTTATGAGCAGGCAAAGGGTACCGACTGGTACAAAGGCACTGCAAACGCCATCTACCAGAACATCAGCTTCATCGACAGCTATGACCCGGAGTACGTCATCATCCTGTCCGGCGACCAGATCTGCAAGCAGGATTACGCCGACTTCCTCCGCTTCCACAAGGAGAAGGGCGCAGAGTTCTCTGTGGCCGTCATGGAAGTTGACTGGAAGGAAGCTTCCCGTTTCGGCCTGATGGTCGCAGACGAGGACGACAAGATCACCGAATTCCAGGAGAAGCCCCCTGTGCCGAAGTCCAATCTGGCTTCCATGGGCATCTACATCTTCAACTGGGATGTCCTCAAGAAGTATCTGGAAGAGGACGAGGCAGACCCCAGCTCCAAGAACGACTTCGGCATGAACATCATCCCCGCGCTGCTGCGCGACGGCCGCAAGATGTATGCTTACCACTTCAACGGCTACTGGCGTGACGTGGGTACCATCGACAGCCTGTGGGAAGCCAACATGGAGGTCCTGGACCCCGAGAACTCCGGCATCGACATCTTCGATGAGAAGTGGAAGATCTACAGCCGCAACCCCGTGCTGCCCGCCCAGAAGATCGGCCCCCGCGCGCTCGTGCAGGATTCGCTGGTCACTGAGGGCTGCCAGATCTACGGCTGCGTCAAGCACTCTGTGCTGAGCGCAGGCGTCGTCGTGGAAGAGGGCGCAACGGTCGAGGATGCCGTCCTGATGGATGGCGTCGTGGTCAAGGCAGGCGCAGTGGTCAAGCGCTGCATCCTCGCTGAGAACGTCGTGGTGGGCGCAGGCGCCAAGATCGGCGGCGACGGCCCCATTGCACATGTCGGCACCGGTCTGACCATCGGCGCAGGCGCTGCCGTCAAAGAGGGCGCCAAAGTATTTGATTCCGTCAAGGAGGGCGAGGAAGTATGCTGAGCCAGAACAACAATGCGTTGGGCATCATTTTCCCCAACAGCTATGATAACACCGTGCCTGAGCTGGTGACCGAGCGCGCAATGGCCTCGATCCCCTTCGCAGGCCGTTACCGCATGGTGGACTTTGTCCTGTCCAGCATGGCCAACTGCGGCATCTCCAACGTGTCTGTCGTGGTGCGCAAGAACTACCACTCCCTGATGGACCATCTGGGTACCGGCCGCGAGTGGGATATGGCCCGCCGTCACGGCGGTCTGAACATCGTCCCTCCCTTCGCTGAGAAGGGCGTGCGCATCTACTCCGGCCGCGTCGAGGCTCTTGGCTCCATCCTGAGCTTCCTCGAGAACCAGAAGGAGCGCTATGTGGTCATGAGCGATGCCAACATCGCCATCAACTACGACTTCAACGCCCTGCTGGCTGCCCATCAGGCCAGCGGCGCAGACGTCACCGTGGCCTACCAGAAGACCGAGATCCCCGAGGGCCGCAAGAACGACAACTACACCCTGACCGTTGATGCCGACGGTCGCGTGACCGAGCTGCTGTTCAACGATTACCGCCCCGGCGTGCAGAACCTTGACCTGAACATCTATGTTCTGGAGCGCGAGACCCTGCTCAAGCTGGTCCGGGATGCGACCTCCCGCGGCCTGATCTACTTCGAGCGCGATATTCTGGCCCACAATGTCAACATCCTGAACATCCATGCTCTGGAGTACACCGGCTATGTGGCACATGTCTGTGACATGAAGAGCTACTTTGACGAGAACCTCAAGCTGACCGATGACGAAAATCTGGAAAAGCTGTTCCCCAAGAAGAGCCCGGTCTACACCAAGATCCGCGACGACAACCCCACCCGCTATGTGCCGGGCTGCAAGGTGACCGACTCCATTCTGGCCGACGGCTGCGTGATCGAAGGCACAGTGGAGAACTGCGTGCTGTTCCGCGGCGTCAAGGTCAAGAAGGGTGCCGTTGTCAAGAACTGCGTGCTGATGCAGGATACGGTGGTGGAAGCCAATGCCGAGCTGGACTGCGTTGTTACCGATAAGAACGTGAAGATCACTGCCGGCAAGAAGCTGTCCGGCACCGAGAGCTTCCCGGTGTACGTGCAGAAGAAGCACACCGTCTGATTTTACTGAGTTATCCATAGGGGCGGCTTCCTCCCCGGTAGCCCCTCTTGAGAGGGGCGGGGGCACCTGTGTGCCCCCGCCTGCTCTTTTGTAAAATGGTTCGTGCCGCTGAAAAATGCGGCGGGGAGCACGAAATGACCCAAACATATGAAAGGAGCGATCCTATGAGAATCCTGTATGCTGCTTCGGAAGCTGCACCCTTTGCAAAATCCGGTGGTCTGGCCGACGTTGCGGGCGCACTGCCCAAGGCTCTGGTCAAGGACGGCGTGGACGCCCGCGTCATCATGCCCCTGTACGGCGATTTGAAGTTCCGCGATACGCTGGAGTACGTGACCAATTATTCCGTCCCCGTGGGCTGGCGCAGCCAGTACTGCGGCCTGTTCAAGACCGAGCGGAACGGCGTGACCTACTACTTCCTGGACAACGAGTATTACTTCAAGCGCCGCGGCCTGTACGGCTTCTACGATGACGGCGAGCGCTTTGCCTTCTTCTCCCGCGCTGTGCTGGAGACCCTGTTCTACATCGACTTCACCCCCGATATCATCAACTGCAACGACTGGCAGACCGCACTGGTTCCCGTTTACCTGAACCTGTACTACCGCCATCTGGATAAGTTCAACCGGATCAAGACCATCTTCACCATCCACAACATCGCATATCAGGGCAAATACGGCACCGATATCCTGGAGGATACCTGCGGCATCGGCCACCGCGACCAGCACATCGTGGAGTACGATGGCTGCGCCAACTTTATGAAGGGTGCCTTTGAGACGGCAGATAAGATCACCACCGTCAGCCCCACCTACGCACAGGAGATCCTGGACCCCTGGTTCAGCTACGGTCTGGATGCCCTGCTGCGGGAAAAGCAGTATAAGCTCTGCGGCATCCTGAACGGCATCGATATGGAGGCCAATAACCCCGCCACTGACCCCAAGATCCCCTTCAACTACGATGTGACCAACGTTGAAGAGGGCAAGGCAAAGTGCAAGGAAGCCCTGCAGGACAAGTTTGGCCTGCACAAGGATGGCAGCCCCGTTTTTGCCATGGTCAGCCGCATGGTCGGCATGAAGGGCTTTGACCTGGTGCAGAGCATTGCTGATGGTCTGGTGGACCGCGGCATCGAGCTGGTCATTCTGGGCAGCGGCGAGAACCAGTACGAGACCTTCTTCTCTGACCTGTGCGCCCGCCATCCGGGCCGTGTGGGCACCTACATCGGCTTTGAGCCCGCCCTGTCTCAGGAGATCTACGCCGGTGCAGACGTGTTCATCATGCCTTCCAAGAGTGAGCCCTGCGGCCTGGCACAGATGGTGGCCTGCCGCTACGGCACGCCTCCCATCGTCCGTGAGACCGGCGGTCTGCGGGATTCCATCCATGACTGCACGCTGGGCGAGGGCAACGGCTTTACCTTTGCCGGTTACAGCGCCCATGAGCTGTACGATGCCTGCTGCCGTGCACAGGATCGCTACTACAACAAAGAGGACTGGAACAACCTCGTCAAGCACGACATGGAATGCGATTTCAGCTGGGACCTCTCTGCCAAGAGCTACGAGGGCCTGTATAACGAGACCGCAAACCTCTGGTAAATCATTTTCATAAGTCTGCCTTTTGCCGCCCGGCTCGCAGGAGCTGGGCGGCTTTTTTGCGGACTTCCACACATAATTTACAAGAATCATCCGCAAAAAGCGGCAAGGCACCTTTGCACTTCCGACAGGACTGTGCTACAATGAAAAACATTGACAGCTCTTTCCTGTTTTTGAAGAAATGGCAGAGTAGATAAGGAGAACGATATGAACTGGAAACGTGTCATCAGCGGCGTGCTGGCAGCAGTGATGCTGTCCGCTCTGCCGGTGCAGCTTCTGGTGTCGGCAGAAGGCACGGAGGCGGTCGGGCAGGCCGATGGCTGGCAGGAACTGACCACTCTGGAATCTCTTGACGAAAGCAATACTTTCTTTTACAGCAAGGACGACCAGACGTTTGAAAAGATTACCCACCCGGAAAAGGATATCAAAACCGCAGACGGCATCGTGGATTATCTGGGAGACGGAGCAGTGGCGGTTGTGACTGACCCGGAGGATGCTGCCTACAACGCCGGTGACCGGGGTCAGAACTACACATGGTCAGCGGTCGGCTACGGGGACTGGCTGTATGTGGGCACCTGCTACGCCGCCATCGGCAACACCCTCTCCCTGATGAAGAGCAGTCTGGGCGACGAATACGACGACAAGGTGCTTGCCGCCACCTTCGATGCCCTTTACAACGGCACTTTCTTTCTGACCGAGGAGGATGGCGGCCGGCCCAAGGGCGTGCTGGTGAAGATCAACACCAAGACCGGCGAGACCAAGGTGTTGATGTCCGGCTCCTACAACGGTTACACACCCCTGTTCCGCAACGCATTGGAGTATCACGGCAAGCTGTACTTCTGCGGCAGTGTGGGCGGCGGCGGCATCGGCTTTCTGCCCAGCATCTGGCAGGTGGACCCGGCCACCGACGAGTGCAAGCCGGTGTATATCGGTCTGAACAGTGTGCAGGATTATGCCGCAGCCTACCAGCAGGGCATCTCCGTGGGCATCCGCGGTATGTGCGTCTACAAGGATCAGCTGGTCATCAGCAACGTGACCATGGATGCCGCCACCGGCAAGAGCAGCGCCGCCCTGCTGATCTCCTCCGACCCGGAAAAGGGCTTTACCCAGATCGCGGATTCCGACATCCTGTTCAACTACCCCGCCTATCACTACGCCGACAGCATCTACGGCGGCAGCATCTGGGATATGGCTGAGTTCAACGGCCGCCTGTATGTTTCCATCTGCACCGGCACCGAGGACAATATGCCGGACGACAACACCATGCAGTCCTTTGCACTGGTGCGGGGCGACCAGAACCCCGACGGCACCTTCACATGGACACCCGTGGCAGGCGATCAGGAAAAGGATGGTGCCCGCTACACCTTCGGCATCGACCCGGAACGCACCCGCTCCGGTGCGGCGAACCTGATCGTGTACAACGACCACCTCTATATTGGTGAGTACAACGATGAAGAGATCGCACTGGAGCGCATCCTCTTTGCCAAGACCGGCAAGGACGCCGACGGTCAGTTTGGCGGCGGGCTGGACTGCCGGTTCATCAACGCCAATCTGGAACAGTCGGTGAACCTGTACCGCATGGACAGGGACGAGAACATGGAGCTTGTGGTGGGCAATGCCACCAAGATGTTCCCCAACGGCAGCCTTTCTGGCTTAAAGTCCGGCTTTGGGCGCAACGAGAACCAGTACATCTGGCGGATGCAGGTGTACGATGGCAAGCTGTATGTGGGCACCTTTGACACCAGCAGTATGTTGGAGTGCGTTGGTCAGTTCGTCAACGGCAACCTGCTGACGCGCACCCCCGCGCAGTGGAAGACCCAGTGGGAATACCTCAAGACCCTGATGAAGGCACTGCAGGCGACGGACCCCGACGGCAACGGGAACCCCGACACGCTGGCCCAGACCATCAAGTTTTCCTACAAATTCGTGTTCGAGAACATCACGGTCAGCAACATCGCCAGTGCCATCCGGCTGCTCAACTGCATGCGCAAGGCAAAGCAGGGCTTTGACCTGTATGTTTCGGAGGACGGCGTGAACTTCCAGACCATCACCGTGGACCAGACCATCACCGTGGACGGTTTTGGAGACCCCTACAACCATGGTCTGCGGGTGTTCGCCACCACCGACCAGGGCCTGTGCCTTGGCACTGCCAATCCCTTCTACGGCACGCAGGTGTGGATCAAGCGCAAGGACAGCTGACCCCCGTATTCCAGGATAACGCCGCCCGGCTCTCAAATGAGCTGGGCGGTTTTTTGTGTTTTGCACAAGAAACCTATCATATTTTTGGTATTGATGCTGCCGGAGACGGACATACTCCACCGTGGACGTACAATTATGGCGTTAGTGTGAACGAACTATGAAGTTTTACCAAAAATCGGTGGAAAATTGATTGAAAAGTTCAGTGAATTGAATTATACTATCCATATGAGCTTCTTAACCGGAGCGAAACCATTGCGAAAGGGTGCGGCGGGCTGCTGGTTCGGGCCTGCGCACAGAGGGAGGGCGACACCGCATGAAGGGCTGGTACAAGGCGCTGGAAGATCTTGTCTGGCTGACCCAGCTGGGCCTGAATATGCTGCTGCCGCTGGTCATGT
>OLVZ01002474.1_pt1 | contig 13657 bp, 10 predicted proteins | sample 1673341 | NCBI WGS metagenome assembly OLVZ01 (sample SAMEA3178944, study PRJEB25190) | human gut metagenome | biome: human gut; feature: human-associated habitat; material: faeces | place: Austria | collected 2013 | reverse complement strand
GGCGCCAATGCCAATGCGGTGAAGGAGCTGGCGGTGTGCGCTCTGCTGCTGGCCTCCCGAAAGATCAGCGACGGCGTGGCCTGGGTGAAGGAGCAGGCCGCCGCCGGGGCGGACGTGGAGCAGGCGGTGGAGAAGGTCTTCGATCTGCGCCCCGCTGCGATTATCGACGAGCTGGATCTGAAACGTCCGATTTATCTGAAGACCGCCGCGTATGGTCACTTCGGCCGCACGGACGTTGAGTTCCCGTGGGAGAAGACCGACAAGGTCGAGGAGCTCAAGGCCGCGATTGCTGGGGAGTGAGCTGAATTAAGTTCCAATTGAATTAAACGGGTGCCTCCCACTTGTTACGGTGGAAGGCACCCGTTTTTCAAGCACTGCTAACATGCCTCTCTATTCAGAGGCATGTTAGCAGTAAACCCAGTAGTATATTCCAGTGCGCAGTAGCATGAAAACATATCTCGCCTAAATGCCAAAGGAGCCTAGCATGGAACGCGTCAGACTTGTCGACTGGCTAAAGAGCGAGCGAGACCAGCATGTTGGTGGAGGCCTGTACTACAACTCACAGATTCTATTTGCCTACAATTCCAATCACATGGAAGGCTCCACTCTTTCACCAGAACAAACCGCGCAGCTGTTCAACACGGGTGCCTTGCTCCCCGACAACATCAACGATGAAATCAGAGCAGACGATGTCGCCGAAACAACGAACCACTTCAATGCGTTCAATTGGGCCTTAGATCATGTAGACGACCCAGTAAACAAAAGCCTTGTATGCAGCCTTCATGGAATTCTCAAACGCGGCACCAGCCAAGAATTCGACGCCAACCGCAACGTCGGCGGATACAAAATAGTGCCCAACGTCATCAGCCAACTTGAGGGAATTCATACGGTACTCCCCGCGGATGTGCCTCTTGCCATGAAACAGGTATTCAGCTTGTACTCACAATTGGAAGATGATCCTTTTGCAATCGCAAAAGCACATTGGATGTTCGAATCCACGCACCCATTCTCCGACGGTAACGGTCGAATTGGGCGACTCGTCATGTTTAAAGAACTCTTGCGCTTAGATTCCGTTCCAGCTCTGGTATTGGACGAACACCACAATCTTTATACTCGCGCACTAAAGAATTTCCCAAACGAACCCGGATATCTGGTGGACCTGCTTCTTAATGAACGCGATTACTATCAACGAATGATCGAAACATACGCACCGAACCGTATCCGATACTCATACGTTGACCAGTGGAACCAAGCTGGTATCCTAAGACACCTCAATCATCATCCAACATCTCACGCTCGAAATCGTCAAGATCAGCCTCAGTATGCAGAACGGTATCAGTGGGCAAAGCATGCAACGTCTTGCCCATAGCCTCAGCCGAAGCGTAAGCCGACAAACTGTCGGCAATCGTCATAGCCACATCACCTTTCATCACTAGTAGCTTTCAACGTATCCCTACATCCTAGGACACGTCATAAGCGCCTAGACCAAGGGAATCCGGCACGTCTCAGACCAACCGCACGCCCTTTCTTGTGTACAGATCTAGTGGTGCTTGCCCTCCATCCCGTCTTGAGTATCAGTATCATAGGCATCGTCGATGTCGAATCCGCCTATAAGCACAAAGCGCCTCAACATATTTGTGGCACGCATGCGTACTTTGAACACCGGCAATGGTGTGTGATCGCATTGCTCGAAGAAAGCTTTCGCTCGATGTACGTCAATCGAGGAGCGCAGCACATCGAAACGCCCGAACTCGTTGATGTTCGCTTCATCTATACGTTTGGCAAGGAACTCCTCGACCACCGACCTATTAACGCCCAGCCGATCGACTAGTTTGTCGACTTGCTCGTTCTTCTCTCGCGCAGCATAGCGAGTGATGTAATCACGTAGCGTAATGCCGGCTTCAACCTCCACGTCGCCACGCTCCACGTCATGCAGGAACAGTTCGGCGAGTCGTTGTTCGTCCCGCGAGAGCGCGGCAAAGGAACGGTGTAGCTGCGCAGACATCTCCGCCAATTCCGGGCTATTCTCCTTGAGCGCCTTCAGCCATTTATTGAAGTTGGCATTCATGTAATCGGTATCGATGAGTCCGGTATTGATTTCGGTAAGATAGCCATCCAATTCATATGGCGCTTCGGGATTATTTTTTACGCCATCATCTGAATCACCACCGCAGCTGCTATTGCCATAGAACAGTTCTTTATAGCGTTGCGCAAGAATGAGGTATGTACGTTCGTCGATTTGAGGACGCACTACTTCAGACTCGTCATGCTCATCATTGTCCTCATTCGCATCGTCAGTATCCGTACTATCGACCTTGTATTCTGGGGTACTCCAGTCAAAGCCCTGCACTTTCGCAGCTTCAAGGTACCGGTTCAGCTCCACGAACTCCTTGGCAAACTTGCGCCTAGCCTCCACCGATTCCGGCAACTGCATAAGGTCCGATTCCCCGTTATCCGAGAACACGTCAAGAATTTCCCGGTACCGCGTATCCATGGATTTTACGTTCGCCGGCAATCTCTGCACGAACAGGTCAAGCGGCCGATCGCCCGAATACAGTTTCACCGCTGCTTCAATGAAGCCATGCATGGTGTGCGGTTTGCGGTAGTAACGAATGACACCGAACGGCTTGTCCGGTCCGAACAGACGATTCGTGCGACTGAATGCCTGGATGATGCTTTCGTAGTCGATAATCTTGTCGAGATACAACGTATTCACCCATTTTGAGTCAAATCCGGTAAGCATCTGGTCCACGACAATGAGCAAATCGAGCTGCTGACTGCGGTTTGTTGCTATGCCGCCGTACGGACTCTTATGCGATAGTCGCGACGAAATATCTTTCTTCATCGCCGGCCATGTGGGGATGATGAACTCTTTGCCGAACGCCTCATTGTAATCGGTGATGATTTCAGTCAGCGCATCTTCTTTGTCCGTTGCTCCTTCGTTGTTGTCGATGTTGGGATCGAACAACGCCGTTACATGCAACTTAGGTGCTTGCTGCTTGAACAAGTGATAATAGTTGACAGCTTCAGGAATGGAGCTAGTGGCGAGCATCGCATGGAATTTGCCCGCATGGCTGAGCACCGGGAACTGTTCGAGAATGTCCGAGACCACCATGTTCGGATGCGGGGAGTCGATGCCATATTGGTCTCGTCCAAGGAAATCCTCGATGCCGCTAATACAGTTTCCAGCGCCATCAACCATCGGACCCATGGGGATCTCAGACTTATCCATGTAATGCTGGAATACTTTGGCCTTGACCGGGTCGGCGAGCGCATCTTCCGTACTCTCCACCTTCGCCTTGTCGAGAGCCACGGCACGTCTGACTTCAGAATCCTTGTACGTGGTCACCATGTACGGGTCGAATCCGAGTACATTATGGTCACGAATGCCGTCGGCGATGCTGTACCGGTGCAAGCAACGGCCGAATACCATGGCAGTGGTGGAATTCTTCTTCTGGTTTTCGTCCAGAATTGGCGTACCGGTAAATCCGAAGAACAGCGCGTTTGGGAAAGAGCGACGGATATTCTGCAACATGTCGCCGAATGTGGAACGATGGCATTCGTCCACAATAAAGACGATACGTCGTTCAGCTAGCTGATCCAGCCAGGTCTGTGTGACGCCTCGCTCCCCTGTTTTCACGTTGCTCATCTTCTGGATAGAAGTAACGATCAGAGTGTCGTTGACATTGGTGCTGTTGAGTTTGTCACGCAAAACACCGGTGTTCTCGGTGCCTTGTACTTCCGTCTCGCTGTCGGCAAAGCTGCGGTATTCCTTCAACGATTGAGTACCCAGCTCGATGCGGTCCATGAGGAACACGACTTTATCGGCGTCATGCGAATCGGCGATGAGTTGCGCCGATTTGAAGCTGGTCATGGTTTTCCCGGAACCGGTGGTGTGCCATACATAGCCGCCGGGTCGTCCTGGGGTAGCTGGCCGCTGTTCCCAATCACATTTCCTCACCACATCAGAGATGGCGTTTGCCGCGATGTACTGATAACTACGCAGCACCTTAAGGCATCCATCCGCTGAATCAGCGATGGTGTAGAAGCCGATGAGCTGATGCGCCATGGGAATGGACAGCAGGCCTGCGGTACCGGAGGTGCCTCCGATGAACAGCTTCCATTCGTCTTTGCCAGGGTTTTGCCCGCCGCAGATAGGCTCATTGTTGTAGTCAGCCCAATGGAAGTAATAGCTTGGATTGAATTTGTCTACACCCGGATTAGCGAAGTAGACGGCGTCATCGGGGTTCATGGCCACAAAAATCTGTACTAGACGGAACAGGCCGGTGAACACACCTTCGTGCGCATATTTCTCGATCTGATTGGTTGCTTGGCTGACCGGTATGCCACTTTTCTTGAGCTCGATATGGATCAATGGCATGCCATTGATGAGAAGCACGAGGTCGCCGCGCCGCGAGTTCAACATCTTGTTCTTGGCTGGATAGACCGGTTGCTGAGCGATCTGATAAGTGCTTTTGCCGCCCGCGATTTCCTTGCGGTCATAGATGTAGAGACTGACTTCCTTGCCGAAATGCGCCACATCTTCTTTGTTGTCACGCGTGATAGACACGGTACGCCCGTTGACGAACGAATTGAGCGCGAGCGGCGTTCGCAGGGTCTCGATCTGCTCGATTATCTGGGTCATTTCCCCGTCCGTCAGCGGGTATTTGCCAAGCCTGTCTATGTCGTTGTTGTTGCGGTACAGTATGTCTTTCCAATTGTCGAGCAAATCCCGCTCAGTTGGATAGCGCAGGACACCGTCCTTCCATCCATGCTGCTTAAGCACGGTGATGACGTTTTCCTCAAACACCGATTCGCTATCGAATATCATGATTCTTCTCTCCCCGAACTTCCCAGTGTCCTGCCTTTCGCGAGCCGACGCGCTTAAGCAATCCACACCCAATGAGTATTTCAGCATCCCTTCGCACAGTCGCTGATGAGACTCCCGCAGCACGCGCCATATCATCGTATGTCGCGCTGGGGCTCTTCTCTACAAAATGAAGAATGACTCGCTGTCTCTCGGTTATCTGCTCATTCAAACCATTTAACTGCTCATTATTGTCAGATATCTGCTCATTCGAACTATTTATCTGCTCATAATCGTCAGTTATCTGCTCATTGTTATCAGGCTTGGCATCCGCCTCCAACATGAGCGTGAGTATCGTGCGATCAGCTTCTCCGAAGTTCTCTTCAATCCGTGGTTCAGGAAGTCCTGCATTCGCCCATGTGGCGAACACATCGGGGACACCCGTACCAGCTCGCTCGCCCACATCGATTAGGCTGAACATCTTCATGACAAGACCGTTGCGCGGATCAGACACCCCGCCGAGGCGCATCTGTTCAATGCCGGTTCGGATATCACCCGGATTCTCGAACACCAGCTTGTCGGGGGTGCGCCTGACCACCACTCCGCGTACGCCATGGTAATCGGCGTTGAACAAGCAGTTGGCCAACGCCTCACGGACCGCCTTATGCATGGGGGTGTCGTCGACGCGGAAAATGCCGTCGAGCTTGAATGGGGTCTTCAGGGATTCGGCAAGCTTGCGGTTCACGCGGAAGAAGAAATCGAACAGGTTGCCCGACCACATGCCATCTCCCGAATGCACACGATCGGTCCAGCGAATCGCCGGGTCCAGAGTCTCCTGATAGTCAAGAAAAAACTGCGGGCATTCGCGCACGATGTCATAGTCGTTGCCGAACATGAGCAGGCCGCCGAACGTGGGATGCAGCCTGCCATCCTCACGGCTTACCGCCGCCGCGCCAATGGCGCGTAGAAAACGCTCGTCATCAAGGTCCGTCCATGAACTGCCCTGACGTACCGTGCGGAAACGATTGCGATACGCCCTCACCGTGTCCATGTTGAAATCGGCGACGGTGAGATCGTCCAACACTTTGGAGTCCATCGTCTCGAATCCCTGGTCCCGAAGCATCGCCGAAATCTCCTGCCTCGTGCAACGATAATCGCCCTCACCGCGCCGGCGATAGGTTCCCGCAAAGAGATCGCCGTTGATATACACAGGGCGTTCCTCGCGCGGGGCACGCGGAACATGAATGGCCACCACCATGCCACCATCCGCTTCGAGCACCTCGACTTCCGATTCGATGGGCAGCACGGCGCTTACCTTGGACCGGTTGCTGACCGTGTTCCAAAAGTCCTGGCGAAGATGTTCCGCTTCAGTTGGTGTAAGTCCAATCGGCGCGAAGGTACCGTCTTCGCGCTCCTTGACACCAAGCAGAATGACGCCGCCGTAGGTGTTGGCAAAAGCGGAGTAGGTCTCCCATATGCTGTGCGGGAGGCCGCCCTTCGCGGACTTCGCCTCGATCCGGTTATTCTCGCGATATGAGGCGAGCTTCGCGATATCGAATAGTTCCATGGCGATTCCTCCCCTCACACGAACATCTTGTCAAGCAAGGATTTCTTGATGTTCTGCAGCAATTCCAACTTACGCTGATGAAGGGTGATGAGGTCGTCAAGGTTGCTGAAGAAAGAGCCAATTTGTCGCTGCTCATCTAAACTTGGTTGAGGAATACCTAGCTCTTTGATGATTGCGCCTGAGAGGTTTCCCTGCCCACCTTGAAGAAAGGTTTCGGTTATTGATTTCTTCTGTCTACGGAGCCAGTAAGCTATGAAACGATTTGCTGCCATATCAGATGCATCCATGGCAAGAATCGCCTGGTTAATTGCCCCTTTTATCTTCGAAATAGCGACTTCTCCGCTGGTTGCTCCATACATGGCATAGAGAACCATTCCTTTATCAACAAGCTTTGCTGATGAGTTATTTAAACCCGCAACCGTAAGTGACAATTCGGTTGAATCGCAATCGATTTCAGCAGATCGGATAAAAGGAATTTCGCCTCCATAGTAAGCAGAATTGCCAGCGCTGGGAGTGCCTCCTGAATAAGTCAGCGCCAGCTCTCCCAACTTACGCTGTTCCCAAGGGTCAGTAAAACCAGCAAAGCGAATTTCGGGTACAGACTCACCATCTTTCGGGAACATTTTTTCAAGCATCGATTTTTTTAAGATGACAAGCTTGTCATACTTACGCTGATGAAGGGTGATGAGGGAGTCGAGCTTAGCAAAGAAGTCGCCAATTTGCTGTTGTTCGACGGTGCTTGGCATATACAAAAGCATGTCTTTGATCTTGCCAAAGTCAACACTTTCTACGGTTGTTCCAGTCTTGCCAAACTCAAGCAGCAATTCCTTGTTATGCGAAATAAAGAACTGAAGTAGCCATTCTCCACAGCACTCGCCTTGGGGCAGAATGACGCGAATATCCTGGTTAACAGTTGAAGGTTTGCGCAGTTCAGCCACCGGAAGGGTATGGCGAAGAATCCCGCTCCTCGTTACCATTACTAAAGATCCGGCAGGATAAAGAGTCAACTCTTTTGCGCCCTTCTCAGTTATCTGAGTCGTAGTTCTATCAAGATAATTAGATTTCACGTCCTGGGACGTAACCCACAGCACGTATCCATCTTCATAGTTATCGGGATCTGCCATTGGCGGAGTATGCCCGCCGCCAAACGTTGCTACTTCACTCAACTTACGCTGTTCCCAAGGGTCAGTAAAACCAGCGAAACGAATCGCGGGAACTTTCGCCTGTTCAGTCATCATTCGCCTCCCAACAGGGTCTTCAGCTCGGCAATACCGGCCATATCGAACTCATTGCCGGTTAGTTGACCAAGCATATTGCCAAGTTTTGCCTCAGCCTGTTCGATCTGTTCGCACACATCAGAGTATGTGGTCGAATACTTGTCGTTCAGCGCATTCACCGCTGCAATCAACTCATCAACAGCCGTCTGAGGGAGCTCCTCAAGCTTGCGCTGCAATGGTTCCACCCACTTGGCAGCAAGCAAGTCATCAGTATGTTCATCGCTCAGCCCTTCAATAACGGTCCGGGTCTTTTCATCAAGCGCTGAACGGAGATTCTTAACGTTCTTTTTGACTTCACGCTCTTCATCAAACAACCGCTGTGCACTCACAAGAGCACGGTCAAAGTCAGTCTCGGGATGCTTGCCGATAGACTTCACTGCTTTCTTCAACTCAGCGGCAACAAAAGAATCACCATCCTCACTGATAGCACCGGTTGAGCTCTTGTCGTCTTCATCCATATTTTCAAGAATGTCGGCAATCTCACCACTAATCTCTCTTAACCGAGATTCATATGTAACAATTTCCGCAAGATCAGCAGTAAGCAGTTTGCTTTGCACAAGATCGAACGGCAGGATATGTCCAGCCCAGCCATCCGGCACTTCGACATCCTTACCGCCTTTCTTCTTAACAACCATGTTGGCGTCAACTTTGCGAACGGCGTCATGGCCCTCGCTCTGTATGGTTTCAAGGTCGGTGGAGATGGTCTTCTGCCAGCTATCGTCAAGCACCTGATATGCCGTATAGGCATCTACGAGCGGTATATCAGTCAAACGATGTAGCAGGTCATGTGCCAGAACCTCCTCTTCGGCGGCAATGCTCACGTTGGCGGCGTTACCTACCAGTTCATCACGCAGATAGGCAGGATAATCGGTGAATACCTCACGATATCGCTGGATATAGGCACTCACACCAGAATCAGCATTCACTGCCTCGCGAACATCTTGCACAGCGAGCCTGGCCGAATGGCCGTTCTCCTCAGCAAAGAGACGTTGGCGCAATCCCGGGAACACGTTCCAATACTTACCGAGCGCATCGATATCCTGCTTGGGAATGCCACCAAACATGGTGGAATACACGTCCCAACTTTCGGCGCTTTCAGAGGAATCCACATATCGGGGAATATTGAGACTGTAATCGTTCTGCCGAATCTCATCAATGCTCACCAAACGGCTGAACTTATCGATATCACGATTCTCCGTCACCACATCCACGATGCGTTTGATATCGCTCGCACGCAGCTTGTTGTTCTTGCCGTCCTTAGCGAAATATTTGGAGGCATCCACAACAAGCACATGGTCATCGTTGCGGTGCTTGCGCAGCACCATCACGATAGTAGGAATGCCCGTGCCAAAGAAAATGTTCGCTGGCAGTCCGATGATGGCCTGAATATGGTGGTTTTCCACTAGATTCCGGCGAATAGCGCCTTCCTCACCGCCACGGAACAGCACGCCATGTGGCAACACGATGGCCATAATGCCATCATCACGCAGGTGATAGAGATCATGCAGCAGGAAGGCATAATCAGCCTTGGACTTAGGCGCAATGCCATATTCGAAACGGATATCTTCGCCCGCTTCCGGCGGCTCCCAGTTCTGGGAGTAGGGAGGATTAGAGACCACGGCGTCCACAAACAGCGGCTCATAGGTCTCGTCCTTCGTTTCGTCGGTATCGAACCATGGCCAGTCGCTTTTTAACGTGTCACCGTTACGAGCCACAATATTGTCTGGCAGTATGCCACGCATGACAAGATTCATACGCGTGAGATTGTAGGTATTCTCCTTGAGTTCCTGTGCGTAATACTTGATGTCATTCGGATTGCCATTGCGACGGGCCACAGCCTGACCGATATGGATCAGCAACGAGCCCGAGCCACTCGTGGGGTCGTAGATGTTGATTTCTTCACGGCCGGCGAGATGCCAGGCCACTATTTCGCTCATGAGCTGAGAGACTTCGCTCGGCGTGTAGAACTCACCGGCCTTCTTACCCGCGTTGGAAGCGAAGTTGCTAATTAGATACTCATAGATGAAGCCGAGGGTGTCGTAGTCCTGCCGGCTGTCCATCGGAATGTCCTTGATGAGGTAGATGAGGTCGCGGACAGCCTTGCTACGACTTTTTTCATCGGTGCCGAGTTTGGACAGACCGGTTTGCAGCGTGTCGAAGATGCCAACGAACACACGTTTACGAGCCGGATCAATGTTGCGTTCGAAAGCGGAAAGCGCGTCACGTACATCAGCGATGGTGAAATCGCCCTGGCTGGCAATCCACGTGGAGAACAGGTTGTTGTAGGAGATGAAGTAGCCACATAGATCACGTACATACTGTACAGTTTCGGCATCATTCTCATCCAAGCCCTTGAGGTCTTCGGCTCCCCAGTCTTCAGCACGCAGACGAGCAATCTCCGTCTCCGAGAGGAACTTATAGAAGATAAAGCCGAGGATATAGTCCTTGTATTCATTCGCCTCAATCTTGGAACGCATTTTATTGGCGGATTCCCAGATTTTGGCGGCAAGCTGCTGCTTATTCATTCATATGCTCCTTGTTTCTGTACACGTAATCAAGGGTCTGTCCTTGTTCATTGACCCATTCGGTCCAACCGTTTTGACTGCCACCGAGAACAAATACAGCAGCAGCGGAAGGGCTTGACAGTTCAATGTCATCAGCAAGAGTCGCCTTGCCCGTCTGCGTTCCGAAAAGATGCTGCCGAGCTGCCACGGCTCCCTGGTTTTTAATAACTGGATGTACGAGATCCACTTCAGAACCGGAAAGAACAGTGAAACGACCTGTACCTTGACTATATCGCCCAGTGGCCTGAACACCGTTCTTCTTCGTATGGAATACGGCGTTCACCATAACCGGTGTCTTTTCTTTTCGATCAAGGTCATATCCGAGCACTCGCATACGAAAGAGGATGTTATTGTGCAGTCTTTCCACCTGTTGCTCTTTGTATGGATTCATGCGAGGAGCAGGAGTATACTCATTGTCGGTCTCATAAGAGCCATGTTTGTCCACATAATCTATGGCTGTTGACTCAAGAGAGTCCAAAACATCACGATCGATATTGACATCATTATCGAGGAACATGATGGCTTTGTTCCAAAAATCTTTCTTAGTCTTGTGCGCATCAAGCCGACTAAGCCCCTTCGTGGTTTGCCCCACATACGCACGGCTCAGAACTCCATGATCTTCATCAAGAAGATAATACACACCGCGATCCGGCAAATCGAGAAGACTTTTCGCCTCACTCAACATATCCCGGGGCACCACAACCGTGACAAGCGACTCCCCATCCACACGACAAATTCGAATGCCATCAGGATTGTTGTCAATAATTTGTATGGTCATAGCAGTGAGAGCAATCATTACTTGCCGCCCTTTGCTAGTTCATTAATCATGCATGTTCTCACGAATGCCGAAAAGCTCATCCCGCGAAGAGATGCGGCCTCTTTAGCAGAATCTCGCAAATTAGCGGGGATACGCATAGTAACCGGCACCACATCACCGTTTACCAGATACGAACGTATCTCTGTTTCACCAGCATCATGCTCAATCAGATCGGAGTACGTCATTGCATTCTACACTTTCAAACTGCAATACAAATGCAATAATTCTACACCCGCTTGGGAACAGCGTAAGTTGGGAGACGTTGCGTCTTCATTTGATTACGGCTTGAACGCTGCTGCAACAGAATACGATGGCCAAAATAAATATCTGCGTATCACCGACATTGATGACGAAACCCATGAGTTCTCGAAAAGCGATCTTACGACGCCGTTAGCTGACCTTGCAATGAGTGCAGATTATTTACTGAAAGAGGGCGATCTGCTCTTTGCTCGCACAGGCGCGAGTGTAGGAAAAACATATCTGTACAGGCAATTCGATGGAATGGTCTACTTTGCTGGATTCCTTATCCGTGCCCGAATCGGCGAAGGCGCTGACCCCGAATTCGCCTATCAGGCAACCTTGACCGATGCATACAAGAAGTATGTTGCCATAACCTCGCAGCGGTCCGGGCAGCCTGGTGTCAATGCGCAGGAATACGCAGATTATCAATTGATGCTTCCTTCAAAAACGGAACAGCAGCAAATCGGGATGACATTGCGATCTCTCGACGACCTCATCACCCTTCATCAGCGTAAGCGTCTATCTATTCGGCAAAGGAGCCCCGTGTGGTCATAAACACAATCAACGAAGAAATGTCGTTCTGCGATTACTACTCGCAATGGGTCGACGTCTACAAGGAAGGCGCGATTCGGGAAGTGACAATGAAGAAATACAAGCTCACACAGGCGTGGCTGAGAAAACTTATCCCTGATCTCAAGCTTTCCGAGTTCGATCGTGTGAGCTATCAGAAACTCATCAACGGATACGCTGAGCATCACGAGCATCAGACAACAATGGATTTTCATCACCAACTGAAAGGAGCCATCCTCGATGCCGTTGATGAAGGTCTGATTCAGAGAGACCCAACAAGAAAAGCAATCATCAAAGGAAAACAGCCGAGACAGAAGAAGGTGAATTATCTTAACCAGTTCGAACTTCATGCTGTCCTTGCTGATTTGAAGCTTGATCCGATACCTAACTGGGACTGGTTGATACTGCTAGTGGCAAAAACCGGGTTACGTTTCTCCGAAGCATTGGGGCTTACTCCTGATGATTTCGATTTCGTTCACCAGACTTTGTCCGTCAATAAGACATGGAATTACAAGAATGGAGGTGGCTTTGTTCCAACAAAGAATGCTTCTTCGGTACGTAAAGTACAACTTGACTGGCAACTCATCATGCAGTTGTCTGTTCTGTTGAAGAGCTTACCCGGTGACAAGCCTATCTTCGTGGATGGCAAGGTATACAACTCAACCGCCAACGGTATTCTGGCCCGGCATTGCAAACAAGCCGGAGTACCTGTGATTTCAATACACGGATTGAGACACACCCATGCTTCACTCTTGCTATTTGCCGGCGTTTCAATTGCAAGCGTCTCTAAACGGCTTGGGCACGCAAGCATGAACACAACGCAGGAAATATATCTGCATGTCATCCGCGAATTGGAAAACAAAGACGTTGACATCGTGATGAGAGCCCTATCCACCCTTATTTAGCAAACCACAGACGCTTACGCTGATGAAGGGTGATGAGGTCGTCAAGATAATCAAATAAACGGGAGATAGCTGCTTGTTCTTCGACAGCGGGAAATGCCAAAAAGGTGTTCATGAACTCATCAACACTAATGCTGCGGCCATCGCGAATCCCATAAGTCACCGTCGATAGACCGGCAATGAAATGTTCGGACATAAACCAGTGCTTCCAGAATCGATCTGAATGCGATGTTGGTTCCTTCGCTCTAAAAACCGTGTATGCAGGCGACGTTATGCCCTCATACTGCGAATGTGCGAAGCCCCCTTGAAATGACCTGAGATGAACAACGAAGTCTCCGGGAAGCACACGCTTATATCCAATTTCGTTGCTCTCGTCATGCCCGATATATCGACCAGAATCATCGCGATATATCATGCCTTGATTCTGCGTCGCTGACAGAACAGGCAGTGTCGGATGGCCTCTATCATCAACGATTTGGAACACCTCACTGGCCTTACGCTGTTCCCAAGCGGGCATCGGCACTACATGAAGCAGGGCAGACGGGATACGAGTGGCTGGCCGAACATACGCAATACATCTACCGGCAACTTGGGCACTACCATTTCCGTTGTTAGCTACACTTATCGCGATAAGTGTAGCTAACAACGATTGAAGCGACACCTTACAAGCCATGAGAGGTAGAACCGGTCCCCTTCTATTTTGAAAAACTTGAATAAGTTAGTTTTTTCAAAATAGGGATGCGTCGAAAAGACGCATAAACGCACGAAAAATGCGGGCATCCGATATGCAGTGTTCATTGAATCACTGTATATCGGATGCCCGCAATTGTTTCAGACCAATTGAAGAGCCTTAGCTCAGCATCAGCCTCACGCCTTGGCGACCTCAACGGCCAGCTCGGCACCTTCCTTCACT
>OLVZ01002468.1_pt1 | contig 13676 bp, 13 predicted proteins | sample 1673341 | NCBI WGS metagenome assembly OLVZ01 (sample SAMEA3178944, study PRJEB25190) | human gut metagenome | biome: human gut; feature: human-associated habitat; material: faeces | place: Austria | collected 2013 | reverse complement strand
TGAAGAAGCTGCTGGACGAGAACCCGGACACCCCCTGCACCCTGCGCGGCACCGACTTTGCCGCCAAGGATGTCTTTGATGCCGCCCGTGCAGGCGATGCACTGGCCGCCCGTGAGGTGGACGAGATGACCGACATCCTGGGCATGGCGCTGGCCTCTATTGCCTCCACCACCGACCCCGAGATGTTCATGGTGGGCGGCGGTGTCGCCCGTGCCGGAGATGTCCTCTTCAACCCCCTGCGGGAGCATTTCAAGACCTATGCCTTCAGCTCCTGCCGCGAAACCCCCATCGTTGCCGCGACCCTCGGCAATGATGCCGGCATCTATGGTGCCGTGCGGCTCATCGTGGGAGAATAAAACCTGATATTTCATGGCCCCATACCTGCACCCTGAATGTGTGGGTATGGGGCTTTTTATAAGAAGGAGTTGAATCAATGAACTATACCCCTATTACAGAGGAAAATATTGAAAAAGCAGCAACGCTTTATATGAACCACTACAACCAACATTCTGGCGGGTGCTGGACTTATGAAAAGGCATATAAGCGAATCCATCAAATGGTAACGATGGAGGATTCCCTCTGTCTGATGCAAGAAGATGACAACGATATTCCAACAGGGCTTGTCATCGGTTTTTTGGAAAGCTACGATGATTTTACATTCTATTATCTCGACGAGATCCTGATTTTCGGGGAGTATCAGAACAAGGGGTATGGCAGACAGCTTCTCCAGGAAGTAGAGCGGCGTGTGCAGGAACGCGGCGCACAGATGATTGAACTGGTCTGTCCGGATGATGCGCATCACATGCACTTTTACGGCGGCTTCGGGATGGCGGAAGCAACGAACCTGAAGCTGATGAAAAAACGATTGTAAATCTGCCGTGGTTTCGTTATAATAAAAGAGAAGAAGGTGAGGTTGGTGTTCCTACAATACTATGTGACGGAATCGGCAACAGGAAACCGAATTGACATCGAAATTGAGGCCGCAACAAAAACAGAACTGGATATCACCCGGAATGGCTGGCAGACGGTTTGGGATACCGACTTTATTCTCGATTTGCAAAAGGAAATCTATGCGGCAAAAGCAGAAACTGGGGAAATTGTCGCATTGGGTGCCTACCGTGTTCAGCAGGGAAGCGTGGCTGTTTATATTGCCTATATGGAAAGCCAACCGGAAAGTAACCCAACGTTGACACAGTGCAAAAAGTATCAGGGAATCGGAAAAGCAATGATCGCATTTGGAATCCAGCTTTCGATTGACGCAAACTGCAATGGCGTGGTTATTTTTGAGGCAAAAACGGACGAACTGGAACAGCACTATCTCCGGGATTTTGGAGCGCATCCGGTTGCATCCTTACATCCTGGCGGGCCGAGAACATTTATGATTGCAGATCAGGCAGCCAAGGATATATTTTCATCGTATCTTTTTGAAGAATAGGGGGAAAGCAAATGAAACCATATGATAAGGATATCGACATTGTTTTTTCTCCAATGTCTGATGAAACCATGTCGTGGCTGGATGAACTGCTTACAACCTGTAAGCGGTTCGGTGTGGATTACTACAATGCCTCTGAAAAAGACCGTGCTTTTGTGGAAGCAGTGGCGCGGAAAAATTATGGAATAAAGCAGGCGAAAATGAATGGAGTATCTGTCTCCACAGTAGAGCCCTTCTTTGGGATTCATCGAGCAGTATAAAAAGAGAACAGAGGAAGCGTGACCTCTTCGGGCCGGGAACGTTTTTCTGAAATCATTGCAAAGCCCCGTGCCGGTGCGATATGCCGGACACGGGGCTTTTTCTATTTTTGAAATATAAAATACAAGACAAAAAGTAAATTATACTTGACATAATGTCTTGTGAGTGCTATTCTGTATCCAGAGGGAATGAGCTTGCCCTCACAGGAAAGAGACGAGGTGACAGGATGCCGAAGAATCTGAAACTGAAAGCTGCCCGCGCGGAAAAAGATATGACGCAGGGGGCATTGGCAGAAGCGGCTGGGGTCTCGCGCCAGACCATCAACGCGATCGAAAAGGGCGAGTACAACCCCACCATCAATCTCTGCCGCAGCATCTGCAAAATTCTGGGAAAAACACTGGATGAACTGTTCTGGGAGGAATGAGAAATGAAATTTTCACTGTACAGCAAGAAAAATGTTCTGGATGAGATGCAGGAGCAAACTCTGCGCAAAATTGGGGAACGTGGCTTCTGCTTGATGTGGGGCGGTCTGCTGGCCGCAATGGTGATTCAGCTGCTGACGGGCAATGCAGATAAAGCGATCGGAGAATGGGTCGGTTTTATGGCCGGATGTGTTTACACCGGTGCAGAGTGCATCCGGAATGGCCTGTGGGACCGCCATCTTTCTTCCAGTATGGGTGCCAATGCGGTTTGTTCTCTGCTGGCGGCTGTGGCGGTTACGGTGCTTCATGGCCTGACCTATGGCTATTGGATGGGCGCTGCGTTTACTGGTGTTTCGACAGGTCTGCTCTGCTTTGCGCTGCTCCAATTCTGTGCATATCTGGTGAAGAAGAACCGGAAAAAGCTGGACGATGAACCGGAAGAAAAATAACACCTGATTTTCCACAACAAAACGCGGAACCGTTGAAAACTCAGCGGTCCCGCTTTTTGTTGTTGCAATTATTTCTGATACCGGATGCTGTCTTTTTCGGTGATAGGCCGCAGCACCTTACAGGGGTTGCCCACGGCCACCACGCCGGAGGGAATATCCTTTGTGACCACGCTGCCTGCACCGATGACCGTGTTGGAGCCGATGGTGACCCCGGGCAGGATGGTGACATCACCGCCCAGCCAGACGTTGTCCCCCAGTGTGATGGGGGCTGTGGTCTCAAGGCCGCTGTTGCGCTCTTCCGGCAGCATGGGGTGGATGGCAGTGTACATGCCGCAGTTGGGGCCGATGAAGCAGTGCCTGCCCAGTGTGATTTTTGCGCAGTCCATCAGGTAAGCACCGTGGTTGATGTAGGTGCCCGCACCGATGAAGCAGTGATAGCCGTAATCCACATACAGGTGCGGCAGAATGACCACATGTTCTTCCATGTGGGGCAGCAGCTGACGCAGAAGCTCTGCCCGCTTTGCTTTTTCAGAGGGGCGGGTCTGGTTGAACTCGGTGTAGAGCTCCTCGGCTTTCTCTCGTTCGGCACAGAGCTCCGGGGTGTAGTTTGCGTCGTACCAGAGACCTGCTTCCCATTTTTCACGTTCTGTCATAAACGTTCTCCTGTTATAAGGTGTCCTCACCGGGCAGCTGGTTCCACAGGCGGTAGTACACGCCCTGCTTTGCCAGCAGCTCTTCGTGAGTGCCGGATTCCACAATGCCCTCGGAGCCAAGCACCAGGATACGGTCGTAGTTCTTGATGGTGGTCAGGCGGTGGGCGATGGTCAGGGTGGTGCGGCCATGGGCCAGTTTTTCCAGGCTCTGCCCCACAAGGATCTCGCTCTCGTTGTCCAGTGCACTGGTGGCCTCGTCCAGGATCAGGATGGGCGGGTTCTTCAGGAACACCCGGGCAATGGCGATGCGCTGCTTCTGGCCGCCCGAGAGCTTGACACCGCGCTCGCCGACCAGCGTATCGAGCCCTGCGGGGAGGCGATCGATGAACTCAAGCGCATTGGCGAGCTCGGCAGCACGACGAATCTCCTCGTCACTCGCATCGGGTCGTCCGTAGGCGATGTTCTCGCGAATGCTGCGATGGAACAGGAGTGCCTCCTGCGGTACGTAGGCAATCTGACGACGCAGACTTTGCTGCGTGCAGGTGGAGATGTCCTGACCATCCACGTAAATGTGTCCGTCCTGGATATCGGAAAGACGGAGCAGCAACTTGGTGAGGGTCGTCTTGCCGCTGCCCGAGCGACCCACCAAACCAACGCGTTGACCAGCGGGAATATGCAGGTTGAGGTCGGTAAACACATGGTCACCCTCAGCCGCATCGCTGTACGCGAAGCCAAGTCCCTCGAAGTCGATTGCACCTTCGCGTACCGTTAACGCGGGTGCACCCGGGGCATCCTCAACCAGACGCGGTTCGTCGAGAATGCGCGCCATCTCGCTTGCGTCGCCGATAGCGCGGTTCATGCGCTGCATCATGGAGTTGATGTAATTGAATCGCATGGAGAGCTGGTAGGTGTAGGTGAACATCATGACGAGCATGCCGCTCGAAATGCCGAACCATGCGTTGCCGCCTGCCACGAAAATGGATACGACCAGCATGATGACGGTAATGATGCCGCTCGTGGTAAAACCGCGCTGCATAGTGGCGCGCATACTGCGGGATTCCGCCTGCATGGCGGCAAGGTCCGCCTCGTCGAAGAGCTGCTTCTCAAAGTCCTCGCGTCCGCACGTCTTGACGGCGAGGATGTTGGTCACAGCATCGGAGAGCACGCCCGAAAGATGGTTTTGCGCTTTGGCCGTTGCGGCAGAAAGCGGCAAGATACGCTGATACAGGCGGGTGGCCACTATCACGTACACCACGAGCATCACGGCGAGCACCACCGCGTATGCGGGGACGGCAGGAGTCAAGGCGACAAACGTGCAGACGGTGGAGGCGATGGTGGGGATGAGCGAATACACCACGACATCGACCATCTGCGTGTAGCCGCTCATGAACTTGCTCGTCTGGCTTACGAGCGCTCCGCCAAAACGGCTGGTGTGGAAGGTCATGGATTGGTTGGAAAGTGTGTCAAAGCACAGGCGGGCAAGGTGGTAGTTGCCGTTTATCTGCAGCTTGTAGACAGCGTAATCCTGCAGTTTGGAACAGATTTGACCCACAAGGTTCACGACGAGCAGTGCCAAAATGTACGGGCCGAAGACCTCCCATACCTGCTCGGCTGCGACGGGAGATGCTTGCACTCGATCCACGATGAGGCCCATCAGCCAGGTGTTCACGAACGTGAGGAGCGCCACATAAGCCACGGACGTGAACACGGCGAGAAACGCCGCACCGGGTTTCATGCGGGTGACTTCCCAAAAACGCCTCAGCGTGCGCTTGATGGCGGGTTTTTCAAGTTTTGACACATTGCGTTGTGACATGGATGCTCCTTGGGGTATGTGGTCGCGCTTGTCCGTGCGGAGGCGTTTCGTTGCGCGCACAACGTTATCCCTTGGACTGCGCTCCAGGTCAAGCTTTCACATAAAAGCCCATGTTTGTAAGGAAGCCGTAATGGTTGCAAGAGGGTTGTAATGAAAGCGGGTGCCGCGACGGGGTACAATATCCCCATATTGCACGGGAACGGATGAATTGAGTTGTTCCATGAACCATGATGAGATTTTGGAAATGCTGCGTCGGGCGGGTGTTGAAATCCCGAGCGGGGCAGACGACGAACCCATCGACGTCGAGGTTGAGGTCGAAGACGCTGCATCGGATGCGGATGGGTCGGCATCATCCACCTCTGATGCTGCGAACGAGGGAAAAACCGCGCATTCCGGCAAGAATGGAAAGCAAAAGCGCACTAAGCGCCCACGTGGCCGCCATGCAAGGCGCGCGACTCCAGCTTTTATGCAACGGCTCGCTCAATGGAGTCGGCGCGCGCTCATCATACTTGTCGTTGTTCTTCTCATTGCCGCTGCGGTGAGCTATTGGTGGTTCCACCCCGCACTCAACCTGCAGAGTCCGCAGGTGTGGAACTGGATTAACACTGCCGCTATCGTGGCGATCGTCGGCCTCAAGATCGCCGCGACTCGCTCTGCACACCACGAAACCCTGCTCAATCGTTTGGTGGCGCTTCCCGCTGCTGTCATCGTGATGTTCTTCGTGGGCGTGCTCATGGGCGCGTCGTTCATTCCCGGCAACGCCGAGCGCTACGCCACGGTGCTCAAGACGACCGAGGGCGACTTCTCCGAGGATATCGAAGAGGTCGATTACGCCGATGTTCCCGTGATCGACCGCGCGTCGGCACAGCTGCTCGGTTCGCGTGCCATGGGTTCCATCCCTGAGTACGTGAGTCAGTTCGAGATTTCCGATGCATATAGCCAAATCAACTACCGCGGACGACCCGTGCGCGTGAGCCCGCTTACGTATGCCGACTTGTTCAAATGGCTGAGTAACCGTTCTCGCGGCATTCCCGCCTACGTGCTGGTCGACATGGTTACGCAGGAGTCCGAGGTCGTGCGCCTGGAGCAGCCGATTCTTTACTCCGAGAGCGAACCGCTCGCCCGCAATATCGATCGCTATGCGCAGCTCAAATACCCCACCTATATGTTCGACCAGAAGAGCTTCGAGCTCGACGAGGATGGGGTGCCGTGGTGGGTCTTTCCGGTGCAGCGCCGCACTATCGGCTTGTTCGAGGGCACGACAATCCAGCGCGTCGTACTGGTAAACGCCTGCACGGGTGAGACCGCCGACTACGCCATCGAGGATTGCCCCGCATGGGTGGACCGCGCGTATCCGAGCGATCTGATCGTGGAGCAATATAACTGGAGTGGCGCTTACAAGAACGGCTGGCTCAACTCGTGGCTCGGCCAGCAGGGCGTGGTGCACACCACGCGCGGCACCGACGGCAACTTGGGCTACAACTATGTTGCGCAAGGCGATGACGTCTATATGTATACGGGAGTGAGTTCGGTAACGGCGGACAGCTCCAACATCGGATTCATTTTGGTGAACCAGCGAACGGGCGAGTCTCATTTCTATCCGGTTGCCGGTGCCACCGAGGATTCCGCGATGGCGTCCGCCGAGGGACAGGTTCAGAACCTCAAATATGAGGCAACGTATCCGTTGTTGCTCAATATCGCAGGTCAGCCTACATATTTCATGGCGCTTAAAGACAATGCTGGCCTCGTGAAGATGTACGCGATGATCAATGTCGAGCATTATCAAAGTGTGGCAACGGGTGCGACGGTCGCCGCTTGCCAGGAAAACTATCTGCAGCTGCTTGCGTCTTCCGGTGCCCTTTCTGAAGAGGAAGTGGAGCAGGTGGGTTCCGAGGTCGAGGTGACGGGAACCATCGCGAGTATGGCGCAGGCTGTGATTGACGGAAATTCGCACTTCTATCTCACGCTTGAAGGCGATAATGCGATTTACGACGTGGCGTTGCCCGGCTTGTTGGATATCGTGCGCTATCGTACGGGGGATTCCATCACGCTCAGCTATGCGAAGAAAACGGGCGAGGACGAAGAGCCCGCATCGGTGCGTACCGTAACGGCGATTTCCGGTTATCGCGCGACGCAGCCATCCCCGGCAGACCAGCCGCCTGCAGATGTGTCCGAAGATGGAGTGAATGACGAACCGGCATAAACCTGCCGGTGCCATTTCGCCCAATCAAACATACAGCGCGGTATCGAGCGCATTGCTCGTGCTCATCGCGCTATCGAACAAGGCCCGATTCCAATGTGGAGTCGGGCCTTTGTATATGTCTACCAAGTATGGGCCGTTCTTTTGTAAAAACGATCAAAGAAAAGCTTGGTATCGGTGAATAAAATTGCATCAAGGAAACAGATTCATGCATTCCTTTAGATGAAATTGAAACAGAAATGAAACTTTCTGCATTTTTTATTCTCTTGATGCAAATGCGTGTATACTGCCCCCTCAAGCAATTGCCGCTTCTATTCGATACTTTGTAAGAAAGGATAAGACCATGAAGAAGTTTGGAGCACTCGCCGCTTCTGTGGCGATGGTAGGGGTAATGGCGCTTTCCGGTTGTGGAGCTGCCGGTAACGCAGGTTCCGCCCCGGCTGGGGATACTACCGCTGAGGGTTATTCCCTTGTGAGCGAGGGCAAGCTCACGATCGGCACGTCGGCGGAGTACGAGCCGTTCGAGTACATGGAGGACGGCGAGTACAAGGGCTTCGACCTTGAGTTGGCTGGCATTCTCGCCGATAAGCTCGGTCTCGACCTCGAGATTGTGAACATGGACTTCGATGGCATCTGCGTGGGTGTTGCCTCTGCCACCAAGTTCGACATCGGCGTCGCCGCGATTTCCGTCACGCCCGAGCGCGAGAAGGAGATCGACTTTACGGATCCCTACTACATGGACGACCAGGCCATCGTAACCATGAAGGACAACGCCGACATCACGGGCGACAATTACACGGAGGCCCTGAACGTCGAGGGCGTGAAGATCGCCGTTCAGTCCGGTTCCACTGCCGAGGCATATGCCAAGGAGAACTTCCCCGAGGCTGAGCTGGTCCCCTTCAAGAACGCCACCGACTGCTTTGCCGCCGTCCAGTCCAACCAGGTTGTGGCGCTGGTGACCAACCGCTCCGTCGCTCTCCAGCTGGTTGAGAGCTCCTTCGACAACGAGCAGATCATAAAGTCCGTGTCGACGGGCGAGGAATATGCCATCGCAGTCAGCAAGGATAACCCTGCGCTCACGAAGGCCCTGAACGAGGCCATTGCCGAGCTCACCGAGGACGGGACGATCGACGAGCTTAAGGCCAAGTACGGCGTCTAAGCTTCGGGTTCAATCGCCCTCCTCGCAGGAAGCGGGGAGGGCATTTATTTGCCTTCGAAGTTGCACCACGAAGGTTAGTTGCCGCCGTACATGAAAACGGCTGCTTGATGAAAGGTAATGTCATGGGAAACGGGAAAACACAGGAGGCCAGTGGTCTCTGCGGAACATGGGCGCACGCATGCAACGTGTTGCTTCGTGTGTTTGTCGCCTGCTGTGTCGCTTGCGCTGCCATGAGCATGGCACCTGCTTCGGCTCAGGCGCTTGAGGTCGAGAAGCTCACGTGCCGCCCCAACGGCGACACGGGAAGCGACGTTCTCGGTGGCGTCGAGACACGCATTACCTGGGAAGTTCAGGCAGATGAAGACGAGGCACTCTCAGGACTCTCGCTCACCGTCCCCCAGGGGGCGACGTATTCGACGGAGAATCTGCGTCTTACCATGTTGTTCGGCGAAGACCTCATGGAGCGCGAGTTCATCGAGCCTGCCATTGAAGAGGATGGCGATACCCTGCATCTTGCATTCCCTGAAACGGCGCCAGCGGGGCGGTTCTTCCGCCTTGAGGTGTACGGCGTGGTGTTCCCGTCCGAGGGCGGCGATATGCAGTGCGAGGGAACCTATGTCCTTGCCGACGGCAGCGAACACGAGGTGGCGGGCATCCCAGCGGTTCATATCACGTCGGTAACCCCGTTTGACCAGTTCAAATCCTACTTGGAAGAGCAGCCTTGGGTTGCGTCGTGGAATTCGAACACCTTCCTGCGCCTGTTTTTCAACCCGGTTCTCGTGGTGAGCAGCCTGCCCATTATCTTTACAGGCTTCCTCATGTCGCTCGCCATCGTGCTGGCGGCGTTTCCGCTCGCCATTCCCTTCGGTTTCATGTTTGCGCTCATGCGTGTGTCCAAGTCGCGCATCCTGCGTACCCTTGCGAGCATCTATGTGAACCTCATCCGCGGCACACCGGCGTTTTTGCAGATTTACATCGCGTTTTTCGGCTTGCCGCTTGCAGGTGTGAACATCGATAACTACGTTTTGGGCGTCATTGTGATGGGCATGAATTCCTCGGCGTATCTCTGCGAGATTTTCCGCGCGGGCATCCAGTCCATTCCCAAAGGCCAGTCCGAAGCGGCGCGCTCGCTCGGTATGACTGCCACGCAGACCATGGTCTCGATTATCATCCCGCAGACCTTCCGCAACGTGATCCCTACGCTTACCAGCGAATTCATCTTGCTGTATAAGGACACGTCGCTTCTCGCCGCGGTCGGCGTGATGGAAATCGTGATGTACGCCAAGACGATTGTCGCTACCACGGGATCCATTACCCCGTATGTGGTCGCCGCCCTGTTCTACCTGGTGGTTACGCTTCCCCTGGCGCGCGTGGTCAGCGCTCTCGAAGAGCGGCTCACGCGTTCCACTGCGGGAACAAATGCCGGCAAGGTTGAGAAGAAGCCCGCAAAGAGCGCGGGGACCGTGGTTCCGACGCCGCCCGATCACATCGCCAATCTGTAAGGAGCGAGTCTCATGAGTGATATGACACATGTTTCGACGGCAGAGCCGTGTGCCCCGGAGGGTCAAACGAACGAGGTCGTTGTACAGATTCGCGGACTGCAAAAAAGCTTTGGCGATAACGTCGTGCTACGTGACATCAATCTCGATGTCCATCGCGGTGAGGTCGTCGTGGTGCTCGGTCCTTCGGGATCCGGCAAATCCACGATGCTGCGGTGCGTGAATCTTCTTGAGACTCCTACCTCAGGTGAAATCGTGGTCGAGGGCGTTGACATCACCAAGAAGGGCGTCGATATCAATAAGGTCCGTTCGACGCTCGGCATGGTGTTCCAGCAATTCAATCTGTTCCCGCATTTGTCCGCTAAGAAGAACGTGATGATCGCCCAGCAAAAGGTGCTCAAGCGTTCAGCCGAGGAAGCGGAGCGTATTGCGATCGAGGAACTCGGCAAGGTGGGTCTCGCTGAACGTGTCGACTTCATGCCCTCGCAGCTTTCGGGCGGACAGCAGCAGCGCGTGGCAATCGCCCGTGCGCTCGCCATGAACCCGCATGTCATGTTGTTTGACGAGGCAACGTCGGCACTCGATCCCGAACTTGTCCGCGACGTGCTGGGCGTCATGCGTGATTTGGCGCGCGAGGGTATGACCATGATCGTGGTGACGCACGAGATGGGTTTTGCGCGCGATGTCGCCGACCGCGTGATCTTTATGGACGGTGGCGTCATCGTGGAGGAGGGCACGCCCGAGGAGGTTTTCGATCACCCGAAGTCGGATCGAACCAAGGACTTCTTGGGACATATCGCCTAGCGTGTTTTCAATCATACGCGTCTTCCCACATGCCGTCCGTATCGCTGCCATGCGCGAGCGTATGACAGCCATGCATATCGTTTCAAGTTGGCCCATGTAACAAGCGTCCGTCGATGCGCGGACGCTTTTTTGTGATGGTACCCTCGCATTTCTTCTCTCAAAATCTTGCGTTTATCGATTTGATATGCCACTTTATGAGGAGGGAAAAGGGTGCGGGAGGTCGTCATGGCTGATCAAAACGTTTCACGTCGAGGAATTCTCGCAGCCACTGGATGCGCTGCAGCAACTTTGCTTTCAGGCTGCAATCACGAAGGTTCTGAACCTGGTCTGCAACTTGGTTCATCCGAACTATCCGATGCGCAGGATAATAAGCCCGAGCCAACGTTCGCCGAGAAAAAACTGTCGGAAATGACGATGGAACAAAAGGTCGCCCAGCTGTTCATCGTAACGCCTGAATCGCTGACGGGCGTGAGCGTGGCAACGGCTGCTGGAGACATGACCCGTGCTGCGCTTGAGACCTATCCCGTGGGTGGCCTGTGCTACTTTGGACGGAACATTACGGGAAATCAGCAGCTACGCGACATGCTTGCGAATACGCGCGAGATGGGCTGTGTCGCAGGCGCCGGTATCGCTCCGTTCTTGACTATCGACGAGGAGGGTGGTCCGCTCGTGGCCCGCGTGGCGAACAGCGGGTATTTTGACGTCGAACATTTCTCGAATATGGCCGACATCGGAGCTTCGGGAGATGTGACGCACGCGGCGTATGTGGGGTCTTCCATCGGCTCATATCTTCACGAGATTGGATTCAACGTCGATTTTGCACCCGATGCCGACGTGCTCACCAATCCCTATAACACGGTGATCGGTCCGCGTTCGTTCGGAAGCGACCCGCAGCTCGTTGCCGATATGGTCGCAGCCGAGGTTGACGCCATGCTCGATGCGGGCGTGTTGCCTTGCATCAAGCATTTTCCCGGCCATGGCGATACGGCGGGAGATTCGCATACAGGCGCCGTATATGCCGAGCGTTCCCGCGCCGACATCGAGGCATGCGAGTTCCTTCCTTTTATCAGCGGCATTGAGGCTGGCTGCCCACTCGTCATGGTTGGGCATATCGAGACACCGAACTTTGCGGCCGATGGCCTGCCTGCCTCGCTTTCGAAGACCATGATGACCGATGTGCTGCGCGACCAGCTTGGGTTTGGCGGTGTAATCGTTTCCGATTCGTTTGCCATGGGAGCCATTACCGAGAATTACACACCTGCCGACGCGGCGGTGCGCTACTTCCAAGCTGGTGGCGACATGCTGCTCATGCCCGAGAACCTTGAGGAAGCCTATAACGGCGTGTTGTCTGCAGTTCAGCTGGGAGACATATCCTCGGAGCGACTTGATGAGTCGCTTGCCCGCATTCTCGCGCTCAAGGAGCAGGTCGGGTTGCTGGCATAGACGCTCATTTCATTCATGCGACGATGTACTGAAGGCAATCGCCCCGATAAGCGATGGGCTCGTCGGGGCTATTATCGTTGACCGTCGTTTTACCCCGGTTTATCGGGGCGTTAGAAGTTTACAGCGCGCTTTCGTAAATGGCACGGGCATCATCCAACGTGAGTTTCTGGAACGATCCAAAGAGCTCTCCGCGATTGATGCGAAGTCCCTTGAGCAGCTGATCGATGTCTTCCGCATGAACACCCAGCTCAGTGAGGGTGGTGGGCATGCCGATGGATGCGAAGAAATCTTGCAGTGCGTCAATGGTCGCCTCAACGGCATCGTGCTCCGCGCGTTCCGGCGTGATTTCCTCGTCGATGTCAGACAGATCATCGACTTCGGGGTCGATCGGCTCAATGCCGAACACCTGCTTGCCGAATGCAAGGAAGCGCTCGGGATGTCTCTTCCATACGTAGCGCATCCAAGCCGGGAATATAACGGCAAGGCCTGCTCCATGGGTGATGGTAGTGTCGAGGGCGGAGAGCTCGTGCTCGAGTCCGTGGCAGCTCCAGTCGCCATCGCGCTGCCCCGGGACACCCAAGCCACAGCCGGCAAGACCGTTATGGGCGAGCGTTCCCACCCACATGAGCTCGGCACGTGCGTCATAGTTTTCCGGCTCGTCCATCACGATGTTTGCGGCGTCGATCGCGGCGCGAATAAGCCCGCAGGCGATATTGTCGGTGACGCCCACGGAGGGCTCTCCCGAGAAGAAGCGTTCCATGATGTGCGCCATCATATCCGTCACGCCCGCGGCGGTTTGGTAAGGGGGCAGCGTGAAGGTGAGTTCGGGATCGAGGAACGAGATGACGGGGCGATTGAATTCTGTGGTGCAGCCGCACTTGAGATTTTCCGCATCATTGCTTATCACGCAAGAGTTCGATGCCTCGGAACCCGAGGCGGGGATGGTCACCACTGTGGCCACAGGCACATGACGCTCGGGTTTTGCGCGCTTGCGCCAGAAGTCCCACGCATCGCCCTCATAGGGCGCTGCCAGAGCAATGCCCTTCGCGCAGTCCATCGCCGACCCGCCGCCTACAGGCAACACTATGTCGATGCTCTCACGGCGGACGATCTCGGCGCCCTCACGCACCAAGCCGATCTCCGGATTGGGGCGCACGCCGCCGAGCTCGCGGTATTCCACGCCAGCATGTTCGAGCGATGCCTTCACGCGATCGAGCGTGCCGGTACGAACCACCGATCCCTGTCCGTATACGATGAGTGCGCGCTTGTAGCCGGCGTGGGCGAGCTCTTCTCCAACGTGGTCGATGACGCCTTTGCCAAAGATCAATTTGGTGGGGGAGCAGAAGGTGAAGTTGTTCATGTCGGTCCTTTCCAGATAACGTGTTGCCGCCGGATTGTGATGGCTAGAATCCGAGTTGTTCGCCTACGAGAATGACGTGGATACGGTCGTTGTGGCGCGAATGGCGCGTGATGACCTCTTGGCAGCACATGCAGCCTTTCGCATGGCATTCGGCGCAAACTCCCGTGAGTTCACACGGGGTGTT
>OLVZ01002460.1_pt1 | contig 13704 bp, 7 predicted proteins | sample 1673341 | NCBI WGS metagenome assembly OLVZ01 (sample SAMEA3178944, study PRJEB25190) | human gut metagenome | biome: human gut; feature: human-associated habitat; material: faeces | place: Austria | collected 2013 | reverse complement strand
GAGCAGTCCAGTGCGGCTTTTGTATCCCGGGAATGGTTATGAGTGCCAAGGGGTTGCTGGATCAAAACCCGTCTCCCACCCGGGAAGAGGCCGCATACGCCATCCGAAACAACATTTGCCGCTGCACCGGATATGTGAAGATCATCGATGCCATTTTGCTGGCGGCAGAGGTGTTCCGGGCGGGCAAGGTGCCCCCGGCCCCCACCGACTGGTCTTTGGGCCAGCGGGTCCCCAGAGTGGACGTGGCGGAGAAAGTCACCGGCACCGGACAGTATCCCGATGACATTTATCTGGACGGCATGATTTACGGCAGTGCCGTTCGTTCCCAGTATCCCCGGGCCAGAGTGCTGGCCATCCATACGGAGGAGGCCAAGGCCCTGCCGGGCGTGGTGTGCGTCCTGACAGCCGCGGATATTCCCGGGCAGAACAAGGTGGGCCATCTGATGAAGGACTGGGACACCATGATCGCCGTGGGCGACATCACCCACTATCTGGGCGATGCCATTTGCCTGGTGGCGGCAGAGGACCCGGAGACGCTGGCAAAGGCCAAGGCGCTGGTGAAGGTGGACTATGAGGAACTCCCCATGGTCCGCAATCCCAAGGAGGCCATGGCCCCGGATGCGCCGCTGGTGCACCGCTCCGGGAACCTCTTGGCCCACAAGCATATCCAGCGGGGCAATCCCGCGGAGGCCATCGCCAAGTCCAAGCACGTCCTGACCCAGCACTTCTCCACACCCTGGACGGAGCACGCCTTCCTGGAGCCGGAGTGCGCCGTGGCCTATCCCGACGGGGACGGGGTCATGATCCTCTCCACAGACCAGGGCGCCTACGACACCCAGCACGAGACCATGGGGATGCTGGGATTGCCGGCGGAAAAAGTGAAGGTCCGCAACTGCCTGGTGGGCGGCGGCTTCGGCGGCAAGGAGGACGTGACGGTCCAGCACCACGCCGCCCTGATCGCGTACCTGACCAAGCGCCCGGTGAAGGTGAAGCTCACCCGGGCGGAGAGCATTCTGATCCACCCCAAGCGTCACCCCATGGAGATGGAGTTCTCCATCGGCTGCGACGAGAACGGCATCATCCAGGGCGTGGCCGCCGAGGTCATCGCCGACACCGGGGCCTACGCCTCTCTGGGCGGGCCGGTGCTGGAGCGGGCCTGCACCCACGCCGCCGGCCCCTACGCCTATGAGAATTTCGAGATCGAGGGCCGCGCCTACTATACCAACAACCCCCCTGCCGGGGCCTTCCGGGGCTTCGGTGTCACCCAGACCTGCTTCTGCACGGAGACGCTGCTCAACGAGATGGCTGATCTGGTGGGCATCAGTCCGTGGGAGATCCGCTACCGCAACGCCATCCGCCCCGGCGGTGTGCTGCCCAACGGCCAGATCGTGGACGATTCCACCGGCCTTGTGGAGACGCTGGAGGCTATCAAGCCCGCCTATGACGAGGCCGTCAAAAACGGCGATCCGGTGGGCATCGCCTGCGCCATGAAGAATGCCGGTGTGGGCGTGGGTATTCCCGACTGGGGCCGCTGCAAGCTGATCGTGGAGGCGGACGAGAAGGTGCATATCTACTCCGGCGCCTCCTGTATCGGGCAGGGGCTGGGTACCGTGCTGGTGCAGGTGGTGGTCACCAATACGGGGCTGCACCGGGACAACATCGTTTATGAGCGCAGCAACACATGGATCGCCCCGGACTCCGGCGACACCTCCGGCTCCCGCCAGACGCTGGTCACCGGTGAGGCCACCCGGCGGGCCTGCGAAAAGCTGTCGGCGGCGCTGGCGGGCAAGACCCTCCATGATCTGGTGGGGCAGGAGTTCTACGGCGAGTATCTGGCCAAAACGGACCCCCTGGGGGCCGATGTGCCCAACCCCGTCAGCCATGTGGCCTACGGCTATGCCACGCAGATGTGTATTCTGGACCGGGAGACGGGCCGTGTCAAGAAGATGGTGGCCGCCCACGATGTGGGTAAGGCCGTGAACCCCCTCAGCTGTGAGGGACAGATCGAGGGTGGTGTGGTCATGAGTCTGGGCTATGCGCTCACGGAGCAGTATCCTATCGACGTAAACTGCAAGCCTACCGCCAAATACGGTATGCTGGGTCTGTTCCGTGCCAACCAGATCCCGCCGGAAATTCAGGCCATTGTGGTGGAGAAGCCCGGCCTGAACGTGGCCGGAGGGGCCATCGGCATCGGAGAGATCACCTCCATTCCCACGGCTCCCGCCATTGCTGACGCCTACTTCCGGCTGGACGGACAGCGCCGCCTGACCCTGCCGCTGGAGAATACCCCCTACGCCCGGAAGAAGTGATTTGAATTTTTCTGCACCTCCTCCATGCAGTCCGCTGCATGGGGGAGGTTTTTTGGGACGCTGCTGCATGGGCCACGGGTTGGCCGTCCACAGGGATTCTTTCTGTGAAATTTATACAACGTTTTCCCCTTCGTTCATAATTTTTTCACACCTATGTGCTAAAATAAACTTTGTTAACGGAACGTATCATAAGGAGGCTTCTGTCCCATGATGATCGAAAAGAGCGGCAGCATCCGTCTCAAGGATATCCCCATTCCCTCCGGCGCTACGCCGGAGCAGCGGGAGCTGGCTCAGGGCATGGTACGGGTGAATCACCTGTACCGCAGCGCCCTGAAGGTGGCCGTGACCCAGATGGAGATCCTGGACGAGGAGTTCGCCAGTCTGTACGACCATTCTCCCATTCACCACATCGAGTACCGCATCAAGACGTTGGAGAGCATCAGCGATAAGCTGCGCCGCCGGGGCTACGACGTCACCATCGACAATATCTATGCCTACATACAGGACGTAGCCGGTATCCGGGTCATCTGCAACTATCTGGATGACATCTACTATCTCCGCAGCCTGCTGACCCGGTCCGAATCCTTCAAGGTGCTGCGGGAGGTGGACTACATCCAGCAGCCCAAGGAATCCGGCTATCGCAGTCTGCACCTCATCATCGACGTACCCATCGTCATCTCCGAGGGGACGCTGCATCTGCCGGTGGAGATCCAGCTGCGTACCATTGCCATGGATATGTGGGCCAGTCTGGAGCATGAGCTGCGGTATAAATCCGACCGCAATTTCTCCGATTCCGACGCCGCACGGCTGCGGCTATGCAGCGAGGCCATCAGCGAGATCGACCGGGAGATGCAGGACATCTATCAGGGTAAGGAACCCGGCTATCATGAGTAACGCAAAGGAGTGCTGCGGCTGTGCAGCACTCCTTTGTTTTGGATGGTTTTTTTGCGTGCCGACGGCATGCTTTTTCCGATAGCTTTTCCCTTTGTGCCTCCGGCGGCCCACTTTTCCCAGCAGCTGGAAAAGTGGGCAAAAGAGCCGTTTGAAACCGATGATTTCAAAACTTCCTTTCCTCTCAAGAGCTTCGTTTATTATAGGTCGTAACGGGAATTGACTCAGCAACAGACCCGCTGCCGCTCCCACTCAGTTGAAGGGGTAGGAGCTTCTGGTCTATGATATCATGCCCGGGACAGCAAATTTTTCTCCCTGATGCTGGCCGTAGTACGAATACTTGCAGAAAATCCTATCCAGATACTAAAAAAGCCCTCCTGCCTGAAGCAAGAGAGCTTTCGTCCGTCTCTGCGGAGCCGCCTACCTTACAGCGCCGCCCACTCCTCCTCCGTCAGCAGCGTGTTCAGCGCCTGCAAAAGGGCGTTGGGGGTCATGCGCTCCGGCAGACTCAGTTTCCTGCACAGCGCCTGCCGCCGGGCGGCGGAGTCGGGGCCGATCAGTCCCTTTTCCAACAGATCCGCCTTGGTAAGCCGCAAGGGGGCCGCCGGGGCCTCCTCTCCCTCCCATGTGGCGCCGCAGCGGCGCAGGGCTTCCAGCAGCACGGCGGGGGGCATCCCCTCCACGCCCAGCTTGCCCTCCTTACCGCCCTTGCGTTTGCGGCGCTCCTTGCCGTACACGTCCGGCACATAGGCCTGCAAGATCTGCTCCGGCGGCAGAACACCCTTCAGGTGATTGCGGATCACAAAGCCCGCCCCGTCCGGGTCCGTCATGAGGATGACGCCCCGGGCCGCCGCCAGACGGCGGAGATAGGCCAGCTTCTCCCGGTCGTGGAACACGGAAAATCCCCCCGTCTCCACGATCACGGCGTCCACCACCTGCAAGAGGGCGTTCTTGTCATACCGCCCCTCCACCACGATGACCTGCCGCACACGGGGCTTCACCGGCTGCCGGCCAGCTCCATGAGGAACAGCTTCAGCTCCGCCTCGCTGTCCATATTCTTCTCGCTTTTCATCCGCCGATCCAGCCTCTGGCATCGGATGACCGCCGTTTGACACCATTCGTGATCCACCTTTCCTGCCGCCTGCATCAACAGCTTGGCGGGATAATCGGAGCTCATGCTCCACAGCTGCTTGAGCCAGAACCGGTCCTTCCCGGCATCCAGCGCCATCCGGGCCGTATACAGCCGCCTCAGCTCCTTGCCCACCGCCGCCAGTATGATGATGGGCTCCGTCTGCATCCGCAGCAGCTCCCCCAGCACCTGCGCCGCCTGATCGTACTTCCCGGCGGTGATGCTGTTGGTCATGTCAAAGACCCGTGCGTCCAGCACCGGGTCCGCCACGGCGTTGATATCCTCCACCGTCACCGCCCGGCCCTTGGCATAGGCGGCGATCTTCCCGATCTCCGGCACCAGCTCCGTCATCAGGGAACCGCAGGTGAACAGCAGATGATCCGCCGTGGTGTCGTCGATGTCGTGTCCGGCGGCGGCAAAGCGGCGCTTCACCCATCGCAGCAGCTGCGCCCGCTCCTGCTGGCGGAACTCCACCTCGCACACGGACTTGTCCAGCGCAGCGCACAGCTTTTTCATCTTGCCGTCCCGCTTATAGGGCAGCAGATCGTATACCAGCACCAGCGTGCAGTACTCCGGAAAGTCCGCCAGCAGGGCCATCAGCGCCGTGCGCTGCTGCTCATCCAGCCGGAAGATGTCCAGATCCGTCACCACCACCATGGTGTGCTGGGCCATCATGGGCATGGCCTCCGTCACCTCTGCCAGCTCCTGCACTGTCAGCCCCTTGCCGGAGAGCCGGTGGTAGTTGAACTCCTCGAAGCCCGCCGGGATCAGGAGCCTGTGCAGCTCCTCCAGATAGTAGCTTCGCAGATACGTCTCCTCTCCGTAGAACAGGTATACGTTCTGTGGGGTCTGTGCCTTCAGATCCGCCCGCAGGCGATCGAAGCCGTTGTTCTTTTTTTCAGCCTTAGGGGGCATGGTCAGTCTCCTCCGTGTACGGTCACTAAAATATTTCCCTGCCGGTCGGTGCGGTAGATCTCCGCTCCCGCCTGGCTCAGCCGGTCCATGGCCTCCTGCGTGGGGTGGCCGTAGCTGTTGTCGCCCACGCTGATGATGGCCGTCTCCGGCCGCACGGCCTGCAAAAGCTCCTGCGAGGAGCTGTATCGGGAGCCGTGGTGGCCCACCATCAGCACCTCGATATCCGGCAGATCGTACTGCCCCACCAGCTTGCGCTCCGTGCTGCCCGCCATGTCGCCGGTGATGAGCACGTCAAAATCCCCGGCGCTGCACAGGGCCGTCAGCCCCTGCTCATTGAGGTCGCCCTCCCCCACCGGGGGATAGAGGCTCAGCACCGCCCCGCCCAGCGGACACTCCACCGTCCGGCGGACATACACCACCTCGATGCCGTTCTTCTCCGCCAGCCGCAGCAGCCGCTCCCTCACGCCGTATTCGTCCTCGATATCCGGCAGATACAGGGTCTGCACCTCCAACCGGGCCAGCAGCTGATACAGGCCGTTGGTGTGGTCGGCGTGATAGTGGGTCACCGCCACGGCCCGCAGCCTGTGGATACCCATGCTCTCCAGCTGATCCGCCGCACGGCTCCCGGCATCCACATAGCTGTTGCTGGAGCCGCAGTCCACCACCACCGCCTGATCCCCTGCATACAGCAGGGTACACTGTCCCTGCCCCACATTCACCGCCATGGCGTTCATCTCTCCGCAGCGGCTGAGCCGGACATTGAGTCCCACCGTCAGCAGCAGGGTCATGGCCGCCAGCGCTGCCGCCACGGCGTATTTCCGCCGCCGCTCCCCGGTGATGGCGCAGGCGGTGAAGAGGGCGTAGGCGTACACCAGCCAGTATTTGAGATAACGGTTGGAAAAATACAGCGCATGGCCCGGCAGACGGGTCAGAGCCGACGCCATCCACAGGACATACCGCACCAGCGCCCACACGCCCCAACCCAGCACCCGTGCCGCCGGAAGCCAGAGAAAGCCCGCCAGCGTCGCCACGAAGGCCAGCATGAAGCTCCATCCCGCCGCCGGAAGGATGAGCAGATTGCTCAGCGGCGCTATGAGGGAAAATGTGTTGAAGTAACAGGCCGTCAGCGGGATGGTGAACACCATGGCCGCCAGCGAAGCGGAGAGATTGGCGGCCACGAAGGACACCACCGCCCGCACCGGCCGCTTCTTCCCCCGGTACAGCCCCTTGAAAAAGCCGCTCAGCCTTTGGGAGAAGCACACCAGTCCCAGCGTGGCAGCGAAGCTCAGCTGCAGGCTCACCCCCGCTGCAGCGAAGGGATTGGCCAGCAGGATCACCAGCAGCGCCGCCGACAGGCTGGTAAGCCCGTCGCTCTCCCGGCGCAGCAGCGGAGCCGCCAGCAGGAATATCTGCATGATGCAGGCCCGGACCACCGAGGGGGTCAGACCCACCATCACCATATAAAACAGCAGCACCGCCATAGAGAGCCCCGCCCCCAGCGCCCGCCGCCGGACGGGGAGCAGCAGCCCCAGCAGGGACACCAGAAAGGCACAGTGCAGCCCCGATACGGCGAACAAATGGGCCACCCCCGCCTGCGTCATGACGGCAGCGTTCTCCTCCGCCATACCGCTGCGGTCGCCGGTCAGCTCCGCCGTGACGAAGGCCGCCGTGTCGCCGTCGGGCCATATGGCGGCGATCTTCTCCCGCAGTGCGTACACCGCCCGCTGGGGCAGCCACCGGATGCTTCCGGCGCTGCCCTCCTCCGCCGTCAGCGGTCCACGGGCATACAGCAGAGCGAACACGCCCCGTGAGGTGAAGGCCGTCACATCGTTTTCCCGGATGCGGGCAGCGTCCTGCCATTGGGCCGTGCCGGAGAGCTGCTGCCCCGGCTCTAAACCGGCATATTCCGCATCGGCGTAGACCTCCGCCTTGGCCGCCGAGCCGGAGAGGCGGATGGTGACACGGACGCCCCACTCCGTCTCCACCGGGCGGGAGAGCACCGTGCCGGAGAACTCCCCCGTCTGCCCGCAGCGGGCTGTCACCGGAGCCTGTACCAGCGCCTGAAACAGCGCCGTGTACACCAGCGCCCCGCACAGGGAAAAGAGGATCAGCATCCCCCGCAGCCGCAGCCGGGCGGGCATCGTCCGCTTCAGCCCCAGCAGCACCAGTCCCGCCAGCAGGCAGGCCCCTGCCGCCCACAGCTGCCAGACGCCCACGCCCAGCAGCACGGCGGCAAAAACGCCCGCCGCAAAGGACAGCGCTATGGTGGCCAAGGTCCGCATCCTCTCTCCCCCCTCCCTGCTGCTTTTCGTCTTATTATAGCAAACCTCACCGCCCCCGGCAAGGCCTTTCCTTGACAGGTGCCTCATGCGTGTGATAGCATCCATATATGCTATCCACTCTCACATGAGAGGGAACCATGAAGCTTCTGGTAAACGATCTGAAGCTGTACTTCGGTCTGCTGTTCCTGCTGCCCCTGACGCTGGCCGGTCACAAGCTGCACCCGACCCTCCCTGCGGGCAGCTTCTTCCACCTTCTGGTTTTCCTGACCCTCATCGGGGGGCTCTCCAACAACAACGTGATCTCCTCCGACCAGGACAAATACTACGTCGTGTTCCTGCTGCTGGTTTACCGGCTGGCTCCCCGCACCTTCCGTCTCCGCATCTGATTTCACGAATTATAGCAATGGAGGTTCTGCACCATGACTGATCTGGAACGGGCCAAGGAGGCCCTGACAACCATTGACTGCACCTGCGCCCTGTGCCGGGACGAGGAGGTCCGCACCACCCAGCTTCGGGGGGTAGCGCCCCTTCTTAGCTGGCTGGAGGAGGGCCTTTCCGGCTGGAGCGTGGCCGATCGGGTGGTGGGTGCCGGAGCCGCATGGCTCTATACCCTGCTGCACCCGGCGATTGTCTATGCCCCGGTGATGAGCCGCCGGGCCACGGCCATTCTCACCCAATACGGTGTTCCCTATACCTGCGATGAGGTGACAGATGCTATCCTGAATCGAACCGGCACGGGCCTCTGCCCCATGGAGGAGGCCACCGCCAATGCCGCCGACCCCCAGCAGGCACTGGCGGCCATCCGGCAAAAGGTGCAGGAGCTGAGGGCCATGTCCGGCCGCTGATCCCCCCGCTGCCCCAGCCCATGCCCGCACCGCAAACGGCGCAAGCCCCACAAACAGCGCAAGCCCCACAAACAGCGCAAACCTTGCAAATGGTACAGGCATCTTACCCCCGCAAACAGCGCCCCGGCCGCATGGCCGGGGCGCTGCTTTTCCGCAATGTTCTTCCGTGCTGTTCCCGCAGGGGTATCCTCACGCCGGGAAACACCTCTCATTCGGGAAAAATCCCCCTTCGGAAGCACACTTTCCCATGAGGAAATGCCCGCCGCAGGCCGAAGCCTGCGGCGGGCACGCTTTTGCAGTTGGTGCTTATCCTCTCATGTGACGGTCACGCAGACCTCTCACAGTGAGTGATTCAGCGAGCCTTACGCTTCAGGACCACCGCAGCGGCGGGGATCATACCGCAGCTGATAACGGCCACAGCCACCCACAGCATCACGTCGCTGGTGTCGCCGGTCTCAGGCGGCGTAGTGGGCTTGGGATCGGTGGTACCGGAATCACCGGGCTTAGGATCGGGCTTGGGGTCGGGGTTGTCGGGCTCAGGATTCTCAGGCTGCTGGACACCCTCGTAAGCGACGGCGCTCAGGCTGCGAGAGAAGATGAAGTTGCTGATGAAGGTGAATTCATCCGTCTGATGGATCTTGTGGTTCAGTACATTGGCAAACAGAGCGATGTCCATGTTGCCGGACTGATACTCGAAGCCCACCACACCGTTGTTGTAGGTCTCGAACTGCTCCACCAGACCGTCGTCGGTCAGGCAGATGCAGCCCTGCAGGGGATCCTTCCCGGCGTTCTGCACCAGAACGGTAGCGCCGTCGGGAATCTTGGAGAACCAATAGGTACCATACTCGTACATCACGTCGTCACCCTCGTTGATGTAGGTGGCGTTGATGAGAGTGTTGTTGGGATACACCACGCGGCCCAGGAAGTCGGTACCCATCTCGCAGGAAGAAATCTCCAGACCCACCAGCTCCCTGACCCGGCTAACGGCGGTGGCAGTATAGCCCATGTAGGGAGTACCGGCCTTGACAGCGCCCAGAGCCTCATCATTCAGAGCACGGGAACCCACGATGACGTTGGCAGCGGAGAGGTCGTCGGTGACGGTGAAGCCCATATTGGTCAGAGCCAGCCAGTCGAAACGATAGTTGTAAGAGCCGGAGCGCAGAGTGGTCTCCACGTAGCCGCTGGTGTTGTTGGCGGGCTTACCGGGCAGATACACGGTGGGGTTGTCGATGACGGCGGCCTTGTAGTTGGCGCCGTACACGCCGGTGGCGGTCACGACATACTCATCGGCGATGGTCAGGAAGTCCTCATAGGAGCACAGGAAGTTGCCCTTCTCCTCGCCCTCGGTGATCATGGCCACGGTCTTGCCGGCGTTCAGCAGAGCGTTGACGGCATTGGCGGAATCGTTGGAGACGTTGTCGATGATGACATCGGCGTTCTCGACACCGTCGAAGTCGGCGGTGCACTCAGCCAGAGCGGCCAGAGTGCCCTCATAATCGATGGTAGCCTGGCAGGACTGCATGATGGTCTCATAGGCGGCGGGCTCGGCCACGATGATACGGTCATAGCCACGGGCATGGCTGCGCTGGGCAAAGCTCTCGGAGTACAGGCCGGACCACACGCTGATGAAGGTGCCGTCGTACAGCTGGCTGTTGGCCAGAGAACGCTTGGCCTGATACATGGAGATGACCATGGTGCCCTCGGGATAGGTCACGCCGTCATAGACGAAGGACTCGGTGGCCACGTTGACCTTGACATCGTTGCGGGTCAGATACTTCAGCTCCGCAGCGGCGTCGAAGAGGTTCTTCTGGTTGTCACGATCCAGGGGGATGATGTAGCACTCGGGATAGAAGTTGCCGTTCTGGCCCTCGCCGTCGTACACGGGACGCATCAGCTCAGCCTGAGCACCGGTCTCGTCGTACTGGTTCACGTACCAGGGAGCCACATCGGCGTTGGAGTTGGTGTTGTTCACGCCACGGGAGAACAGCTTGGCCTGATTCTCCAGCATGGAGATCTTGTTGTCACGGATGAACATAGCCTGGGTCATCAGGCCGTAGGGAACCATGTACTCGGCGCTGATATCGCTATACACGGGCAGCTCCCAAGTGATGCCGGCGGTGCCGATCAGCACGGGATACTGAGAACCGTAAGCCGTAGTCATATCATCCCAAGGCTGGGTCCACTCCTTGCCGGTGGGGGAGGTCTCGTTGCCTCTCAGGAAATCCCGGAAAGGCATCTCGAAGCTGTTGTGATCTGGGTTGTTGGCAATGGCGCCGATACCGACGGCCTCGCCCAGCTTAATGAACTGCTCAGCGATCAGGTCATACTCGTAGTTGGGCTCGTGGGGAGGCGTGCAGGGCTCAATGAGGACGGCGTCCACACGGCCATGGATCTCGGTAAAGACCATGGGGTTGAACTTGTTCACCAGAGCCATAGCATTGGCATCCTCAAACAGGGTCTGGTTGGCCTCGTCACGGTTGGGGTCATAGCCCTGACCGCTGGTACGGGTCATGTGCTCATAACCCTCCACGTTCTGCTCAGGAACGATGACGACGAACACGTCGGTCAGCAGTTCCTTAATATTCACGGTTTCGCTCTCAACGTTGTAGTACTTCTCCAGATCCAACTGTCCGGAGTACAGGCCCTTGGAGGAACCGCTGGTGGTCCAGTGGTTGTAGCCGTTCTCGCCGCGGATGTAGCCCAGATAGGAAGCGTAATCCTTGATGAGGTCGGGAGTCTTGGCATTGTTTCTTGCCATTTCCTCTGCCAGAAGAGCCTTACCGGCATCCGTGAAGCTCGTCAGGGTCTTGACGTCAACGGTCTCGTTCTCCAGCAGCATATGGCCGAACTCCAGAATACCGTTGACGGCGGCATTCTCGTTGGAGTGGACGTTGGAGGCGAACATGGGGACACGCAGGTCATCCCACTTGCCTTCCTTCAGCTGAGCCAGGACCAGATCGGGATCCTGCTCCACCAGTTCGGTGTACTCCAGCCAGCGGTCCACGGACGCCTTCTGGTCGGCAATGATCACGTAGGGGATGTCGTAGCCGTCGGTGGTGGAACGGCCCATGGACTCACGGGAGACGTACAGATCGGTCTCGGCGTTGGCCAGAGCATCCACATCGTCGTACAGCTCATAGATGGTGCGGAAGGTGTCATAGGGAACGACCTTCGTAGCCACGCTGCCCACGGTCTTCTCCGCCACGATGGCGTTGAAGTTGAAGTAGCCGCAAACGTCCAGATACGCACCGCCGTTGTTGTGGGGAGCGCTGTAGTCAACGGCGCCGAAACGGGTGGTGTAGAAGTAGCAGTTGATGTCCATCAGGACGTTCAGATACACCTTACCGTCGTTGTCGGTCGCAACGCCCATCTCCTTGATGTCAAACATCCGGACGGTCTCTTTGTTGTTCTGGGTGACCCACTGATCCAGTGTGCCGCCCTCCCAGGGGTTGGGGAACTTCTCGGGGTTCAGGTACTGACGCTCGCCGTCACGTACCAGAGAGAAGCTGATGGACTGCGCCTCGATGGCGGCGGTCAGCTCGTCAGCGGTCAGGGATACGGGAACCCTCACGGTGACGTCCTTGGCGTCCTCAGCCAGAGATACCTGCCAGTCTACCGGCAGGTTGGGGTAGGTATTTGCCAGAGATTTGCCTGGAGCACGGGTGTCATCTGCCAGATCAGCCACGCTGGCGAAGGCAGACACAGGGAATACGAGGGAAACTGCCAGAACAAACGCGAGGATCTTCGCCATCAGGCGGGGTCTTCTGTGTTGCATAGTTGCCTCCTCTTTCTTCTCATATTGTGTTACTTCGGGTCTTGAGTCTCTGCTTGTGTCCTACGCTTTTCAAACGGTCCGGCCCTTCGTCAGTGGGCTTGTGCGCCTCCTTCCGCCAACTGCCACCGTCAGGATGCCTGTCCGCCCTCTGCCGGCAGACCTTTCCGTCCGTTAGCTTGAGTGTAACAAGTTCTTAACGTATTGTCAATATTGCTATACGTACATTTTGCGTAATATATTTTGTGTATTTCGCTGTCACTCCCGTCAATCAAATTGGCACGTCTCCGCTTTTTTCTGTATATACTGCATAAAAGCAGCCCTTCGATACATTGAGAGCTGCTTTTTAGCAAATTTCCACTTGTTTTTGTCAGAAAACCGTCATACAGATGTCTTGTCCCCATCCGGCGCACAGTACTGCTCCGCCAGACGCTGCACCAGTGCCTGCATCTTCTGCACCACCGGCTCCGGTGACACGATCCGCAGGTCGCCGCCAAGGCTCGCCACCCAGCCCAGGAACTGGGGGCTCACCGCCACATCCACGAAAGCCTGAAAGTGCGCCCCGTCCACCGGCAGCACCGGCACCTCCTTGCCGAACCGGTCGATGAGCACGCCCACCATCTCGTTCTCCCCCTCCAGCGTCACCCGCACCGGCTGACCGCCGTACATTCCGAACAGCCGCCGGGTGTATACAGCCGGGTCAAACCGAGCCATCCGCTCCTGCCCCAACCGGGGCGCCTCCAACAGGGTGATGCGCTTCATCTTGTCCACCCGATAGTGCTTCACCCGGTCCGCCTCGGCGTCGTAGGCAATGAGGTAGTAGTTCTCGTCGTCCCACCGCAGATGCCATGGGCTGACGCAGTACCACCCGCCGTCCCGGCGCAGCGCTTCCTTCTTCTCCACCGTCCACTGAAAGTACTGGAAACGGATCTGCTTCCCCTCTCCGATGGCGCTGTGGAGCTTGTCGATGTTGTAGTAGATACTCTCGTTCATGGTCTTGACCCGCCCGGCGATGAGTACCTGCCGCTGCAGCTGCCGGGCGTCGTGGACGCTGACCAGCGACTCCAGCTTTTTGATGAGACTGCGGGACTTGCTCTCCGTGATGAACCGGGAGGCCTGCACCGCATCCACCAGCAGCTTCAGCTCCGGCAGCTCAAACTCCCGTGACGCCAGCCGGTAGCGGTACTCCCGCCCCTCCTTCCAGCTGTCGATGTCCAGCCCGCAGCGCCGCAGCTCCTCCATGTCGGCGTACAGGGTCTTGCGCTCCGCCTGCACGCCGTAAGCCGCCAGACGCTCCGTCAGCTCCGCCAGTGTCAGTCCGTGCGCCTCGTCCGTCTCCCGGTGAAAGATCTCCGCCAGATAGAGGAGCTTCCCCTTCTGATTCCCGCTCTTGGCCATGTCTCCCGCCCTCCTTTTTTCTCCAGTGTACCACACTTTTTCTCATACGAAAAGCCTGACTATCCGTTTTATTGGACAGTTTCTCTTTTATAATAGCCTCAAGATCAAGGTTGATTGCAAAAGTGAAGGTAACATTTTAGGGGTAAAAAAGTGGTTATAGGGT
>OLVZ01002457.1_pt1 | contig 13712 bp, 19 predicted proteins | sample 1673341 | NCBI WGS metagenome assembly OLVZ01 (sample SAMEA3178944, study PRJEB25190) | human gut metagenome | biome: human gut; feature: human-associated habitat; material: faeces | place: Austria | collected 2013 | reverse complement strand
ACGGGGTCTTGTAACGGAAGAAGCACTTTTCCAAACGCTCTTCCGCTATTTCGGCTTCGTCGATGCCGTATTGCGTCATCAGCCTATCAAGCAGGGCGGCGGCTGACTGCTTTTCGCCGTCTGCGCCGCGGTTTGCAAGGGCTTGAACCTTGCGTATCTTCTCTAACAGGCGTTCCCGCTCCGTCATTGTCATACCTCCCATGTGTAAGGTTCCGTGCGGCACATATCGTAGAACGGGCAGAACGAACAAGCGTCGTCCGCCGTCCTGCGGTCGCAAATTTCCTTGATGACCCGCGCGGCCCGCTTCATTTCTTCGACTTCCTGTTCTTCCGGGGTCGGCTCATTTCTTCTCATATCTCGCAGATACCCCCGATATTGTCCAAATCGGCCCGGCTTACCGTGCGGCGTTTCAGAATACCCGCCATGACTTCGCCGTAGCGGTCCCAACGCGCCGTCGTGGTCGTGAAGTAGCGCAATTCCGGGTTGAACTGCGCCCGCATTTTCAGGCTTGTAAGGATTTCGCTTGTGATTTCGAGGTCTGCCGCCCCAGCACCATCTCCGGGTGGGTAAACGCTGACGCGCCCGCTTTCCTTGTCTACCTCCCGGCAGACGGCAAGCAGTTTCAACCGCTCCCGCGGCTTCGACGGCTCCCGCTCGATTGTGTCCTTGCAGTCGCAGGGTTCGGAAGCGTCAAGGTGTGCGCCGCAGTCCGGGCAGATTTTGAACGGCCTTGCCATATTGAACAGCCCCTTTCTTTACTCTTTCTTTCGCAATTTCAGGTAGACCGCCCAACCCGTGAAGTCGTTGTATTCGTACTGAACGCCGTAGTCATCGTCGGTCAAGGTCCAACCGGGATATTTCTTTTCCCAAAACTCACGGGGCGGGTGTTCTTTCGCCCACTTCTCAATCTGACGGCGATTGTACTTGCCGTCGTTCGTCCGGCTGTACGGCCTTTCGAGGTTATGCGAGGAATTCCACCGCTTTTTCCCGCCCCCCTGCTTCACAAGGTAGGTGCAAAGGGCGGCTATGCCGTTTTCGTCGGCTTGCAGGCGGTCGGCATTGCAAAAGCCGATTTTGTTGCCCTTTTTCTGCCCCTTGCGCCTGCGTTTCCTCCACAGGTCTTCCACAACGTCGCGGTCAAGCCCGCCGTTCATAATGATGTGGTGATGTATACGAACCGGGGTTTCGCTGTTCCGCTTCGTGGTGTAGGCGGTAACGATCATGTACTTTAGCGGCGGCAAGCCCTCTTTCTTCCGGCGGTACTGGACCCGGCGCAGGAAGTTTGTTGCTTCCTGTTCGGCCTGTTCCACCGTGTCAGGTAGGTATTTTCCGCTGTATGTAGCTGTGACGTGCAGGGCTTCCGGGTCAGAACCGAAATTCAGGTTCGCCGTCTGCGTGAAGTAGCGGCGGGCGTTCTTGTCATTCAGGTTCTTTTGCTTCGGCTCTGTTTCCTTGATTTTCTTTGACCTCTTCCCGCGCGTAGATGCTGTCAGTTGCGCGGCGGTATAGGGGTATATATCTACCTCCCGGTAATGCTTTCCGCAGTAGATTTTCTTTTCTCTCATAAAACTTCGCACTTGCTTCACTCCTTTTGCGGGTAGAGGAAGCGGGCGGGGCTTTACTTCCGGCGTGTGTAGTTGTCTATGCAGGCAGGAAGAACACCAGATAGGACGTGTCTTTCTTCCTGGTCCTGCTGTCATGCGTGACAAGGCTAATCGCAGGAACGTTAATACCCATTACAAGCCCGCCACGCCGCGCAAAAACGGCGTTATTTGTTGACTTTTTCCGCCGTTTTTGATATACTAACGGTAGGTTGATAGCTGATATATTTTCATCGGCGGAACCCGCTTCGCGTCTGCTCTCCCAAGCAAACGCGGGGCGGTTTTTCTTTATCCAGTTTTCACGACGGCGGGGGTTCAGACCTCCGCCGCTTTGTCTTTGTCTTCCTGCGCGATCTGCGCCGCGTCCTGCTTCGACGTGATCAGAGAAGCCACAGTCGCGCCCAGCGCTTCGCCCCAAACTTCCACGGGGTATTCATTCAGGGCATTCAAAATTCTGTCGCTTGCGATAAGAACAAGCTGTGCGCGGTCCTCTTCGGCGACTTCAACGTTTTTCTCTTCGTCGTCCTCTCCGGGGACAGATACCAAGATTTCGGATTTCAGATAGCAAAGCGGGCGAACGCCGTAGTTGCCGTAGTAAGCGATGTACCAGTCCATCGCGCCAGAGGAATAGACGATGCGGACGCTGTAAGAGTATTCGGGGTCGCACGTCCACGGGGTCAGGTTCCAGCACCACGCGTCCACGCGCGGGATAATGCCGCGGAACATTCGATACAGCTTGTCCGACAGCAAAGCGATTTTGTCGGTGGCTGTCCCGTAGTCGGTCATGCCGTCATCGGCGGTCAGGTCACTTTCCCAATCAAGGAACGCCGCCCGGTCCGCGCCCTCTGCAACCAGCGCGTCGAGGAACGCGCCGTTCAGTTCGCGGCGCAGGGAAGAAGAACGCCAATCGTTCTTGTTGTTTTCGTCGAAAGCGCGTTCAAAGACGGGTTCGGCGGAAATCGCAACGGTTCCGTCGCCTGCGTACAGCTTGACCCACTCAACGCCGCCGTACAGAAAGCGCCCGCCCGTTTCGATCTGCGAAATTTTCTTCATGGTTTAGTCCTCCTCATATTCCGGCTTGAAGCCGTTCTTTATGTCCGTGATAAGGTCCCGGACCGTCCGGGAAAGGCAGTAATAGAAAACCGGGAGGAAGAGGGCGAAAACCTCTCCGCCGACGGCAAAATAGCCACGGTAGGCCAGCGCACGGGCCGCACCCTCACGGAACAGCATAATTCCGGCAATCGTCAGGGCCGCATACTTCACGATAGCCCACACGGGGACTGGGCGGCGCAGGGCGATTTTCCGGGGCTTCCGCCGGGCGGTCATTTGCCCGGCTTCAACGGTGATTGTGATAATCTCTTGTGTCATTTCGGTTCCTCCACTTCGATTCGCTCCGCCGCCGCGATCATAACGGCACGTCCGTTCTTGTCCAGCAGTTCGCCTTGTACCAGCAACCCGGTTTTGTCCGGTGTCTTGCGGTAAATCACCGCTGTTACTCGCTGGTAGGTGATGCCGTTGTACCGTACCGGGCGTTCGTCCATAAACGCCCGCTTCAAATCAGCCGTTGTCACGGGGCGCACCGCCTTTCCGGGAAATCTCGTATTCGGCCCCGAAACGACGGCGCTTACACCGCCAACAGGTGATTTTCATATTCACGCCGCCGCGGACGCGCTCAATATCGTGTTTCCCGGCTTTTTTGATTTCGAGGAAGCAGGGCAAGCAGAATTGACGTTTCATGCTGTCACCGCCTTTATGACCCGCAAATAGAACGCTTCCGGTGTTTCATCGGGCGGAACCGTCAGGCTGATTTTGTGGAACTGCTTTCGGCACTTCGTACACTCCCTGCGCTCAATCGCACCAACCGTCCAAATGTTCACGCTTCCGCCGATTCCAAAATGGTTGTTCATTTCGCCGCAGAACGGGCAAATCTCCAACAGGCCGTTATGTATGATCTGTCCGGCGCTGTCATAAATAATGCCGTTTGTTGCTTCTTTTGCGATGCGCTTCCCGTTTCTCTCCACGTTTTCAACCTCCTTGTCCCCAAATCGCTTCAACCTGCTTCCGGCAGTATTCCGGGCCGTTCAGGTTGACCCAATCACTGATAATGGCGCGGTCTTCGTCTTCACGGTGTTTGTCGATAGCCTTGAAGTTCTCTTGCAGGGTGTCCGGGTCAAAGTATTTCACGCTGGAACCCGTACCGTGGGCCAGAACCACGCGAACAGCAATACAAGCCGCGTCCGCGCAAATTTCGATACGCAGGTTTCCAAACTCCATGAAGTACGCGCCGACGAATGACGTACTTTTCGTCAGGCCGCGGGCGGTTCCGAACTCCTGCATTGCAAGGGCGCGGGCTGTCTTCGCCGTCAGCTTGACCCCGCCGGGGTACTGCTTCTTTTTCGTCATGTTGTTTCCTCCCGCTCGAACCTGATTTTCATTTGTGCCGGGCAAAGGTCCACTTTCGGGCGACGGGTCCCCGTCCACCGCAGGCCCCCGGCTTGTCCAACGCATTTCCAGCCAGCGGCCCGCAGGCTTGCGCCGTTTTCTGTGTCCAGAATATAGGTGACTACTCGTTTATAGCCCATCGCCCGCGCCGCTCTCCACGCCGCGGCGTAAAGCATTGAACAGGCGTTGCGGGTCCCGTCCGTGCAAAGTCGGTTGACTTCCAATGTCCAACCGTCGTCAAGGTGGCGCGATACAGGACGGCCCACAATGGCAACCCCTACGATTTTTTCACCGTCAGATAGCCCAATGGAAAACTTATGCCCCACGGTTGCCCCGTGGTGTCGGTGGTTTTGCTCGACAAACGCGTTTGCTTCTCTAAGCGTCATCGGTACGATTTCAAGCACGTTGCGTTCCCTCGCTCTCCGCCGCTTCCTGCGATAACCACCAAAGCGGATTGTTCCGCTTGTCCTCATACGGGCAAGGGCTACCATCGTCACAACTGACTTTCCCGCACCCGGCACAATACTTCCGCTGGAATTCTTCGTCCCACGGCGCTTCGATGACGGGCAGGCCCCGCAGGAAAGCGCCCAGCGTTTCCGGGGTTTTCGTGATTTCTTCAAAATTGTTCACCGCGAAACCTCCTTTACGAATTGACCGCGGATTTGCCGCGGCGTTTGAAGTTCTCTTGTACGCGCTGTTGTGCAAGAACGGGGTTGTATTCTTTCCGCAGGTTGCGGTCAAGCCCGCCCGTTTCTCCGCGCTTCAACTCCCGGTAGACGGTAGCCGTTGTCACGCCCAGCCCGTCGGCGATGTCCGCCACCCGGTCGCCGTTCAGGTATGGCGTGGAAATCTCCTTGCGGTCCTGAAAGTCTATGTATCTGTACTGCCGCACCATTTCACCCCGTTTCTTTTCACCGTTGCGGCTTATTCTTCGCCTTTTGCTTTTTCGACACGCGCTTTCAGTGATACATACCAGCAATAGGCGCTTGCGACGTGCGTAATAATCCGTACCAAATCCGGCTTTGTTGCCGATTTTGTCAGCTTTTCGGCGATTCTGTCCGCCGCCATGCTGTCGAAAAATGCGCCATCAATCAACGAAAGAACCGCCGCCGTTTGGAAACTGTCTGAAATCGGCGTGTAATAACCGTCCAGCTTTTCCCACATTTCCGCAAAGAAAACAAGTTCGTTTGGTAGTTCTTCATCGTTTCCATAGTCGGCGTGTTCGTCAGGATAGCAATATTCGCTTATGAAGTTCCTGATTGTTTCAAGCGTCAGTTCTCCGCGCCCGCCGTCTATGTCCTCCCACGAAAGCGCTTCCGGCTTAAAAATACAGCCCATGCCTTACCACCTTTCCGGGAGGGGCGGCAGACTTTCGCCGCCCCTCCGTTTTTTATTCGTAGACGGGATAGAGGGAAGCGTCTTTCATCAGCCAACACCGCCCGGCGCAGTCAAACCGAATGAAATTCCAGTCGGTCGCGTCGTAGTACGGGGTCCCGATGATGCGGACCCGGCTAACCTCGAATCCGAATTCTTCGCAAACTGCGACGCGGGCTTCCGCTTCTGTGATTTCCTGCGAACAGTTATTGACCGCCCATTTCTGGTGAACCGGCGTGTCTTTGCCCGTTCCGATCTGATACGCGATAATTGCTTCCGGCTTTCTCAAGCACCACATGAAATACGCGTATTCCATCAGCGCACCCGCAGTCAGCCGCCCGGCCTTGATGTGTTCCGAAATGACCCGGTAAACCTCCGGCAAGGTGTCCAGTTTGCGGCCCCTGCATTCAGCTTCCGCCGTAAACTCTTCCAGCGTCAGGGCGATTCCGTGGTTCGCTTTCCACTTGCGGTCATACCCGGCTTTCAAGTCGGCTTCCGTTGCGAACATATAGCCGCGGTCAAGAACGAACTTTTCAAAGTCGGTCAGCTTCGACGCATCGGCGTTCGCTCTGATTTTCTCCGCCAGCAAATCGCCGTAGCCCCAACCCGCCTTTTCGTCCGTTTCGGCGGCCCGCTCGTTTTCGTCGTAAATCCGGCTTTCGGAATGCTTGTCGCTCCAAAACTCGACGCGGCCTTTGTCGTTCACCTCGTAGAACGTGCCGTTCTCTTCGGTGGAATAGGTCTTGTGAATCACGTTGTTTTCCATCGTGGATTTCTCGACGTAGTGAACCCCACCGATGATTTCGGCTTTCGCGGCTTCGTACTCTTCAAAAGAAACGTGCTTCATTTTCGCGTCCTCCTTGTGCTTTCGGGCTTTTTATGGTAAAAAAATAAATGCGATAGAACGCGTACCCGTCATTCGACGTGGTATTTGTTCTTTCGCATTTAATATTACAAGCCGCCCTGCCCGGCACTGCCTTAAAAAAAGTCTTGACAACAGCGGCTCAGAGGTCTAATATAAAAACATATTGATAAAGGTGATGAACGGGTAAAGTAATTGTCACCCCTGTCCGCAGAGAGTTGCCGGTTGGTGTAAGGCAGCGTCAGGAAGCAGTGAAACTCGCCCGGGAGCTGTCCGCTGAAAGTCCTTCGGACCGGTAGGAGGGAACGGATACCCACCGTTACAGGGGAGCGCATTGTCAGATGTGCATAGAGGGGTCGCACCATACTGCGGCAACAAGAGTGGTACCGCGGAGCTTTCGCTTCGTCTCTTAATGATTGGATTAAGGGACGGAGCTTTTTTTGTCCCTGTAAACCCGGTAAAATTCTGAATAGGAGAGGACAAGATACCATGGGAAGAACAGTTAAGATTTTTGATACGACGCTGCGTGACGGTGAGCAGTCTCCCGGCTGCAGCATGAACCTGAATGAGAAGATCGAGGTTGCAAAGCAGCTCGAAGCCCTCAAGGTAGATATCATTGAAGCGGGCTTTGCGGCTGCTTCTCCCGGTGATGCTGCTGCTATCGCAGCAATCGCTGATACCGTGCGCGGCGCTACCATCTGCTCGCTGGCACGCTGCCGTGAGCAGGACATCGAGGCGGCATGGAACTCCATCCGCCGTGCAGAGTCTGCCCGCATTCACACCTTCCTGGCAACCAGCCCGGTACACATGGAGTACAAGCTGAAGATGACGCCGGATGAGGTGCTGGAATCCGTAGCGCACAACGTAGCCTTCGCCAAGAAGTTCTGTTCGGACATCGAGTTCTCCGCTGAGGATGCGACCCGCTCCGACCTCGACTTCCTGTGCCGCGTCGTTGAAACCGCCATCAAGGCCGGTGCTACTACCATCAACATTCCGGATACCGTCGGCTACATGATCCCGCAGGAGTACGCATCCCGCATCAAGTATCTGCGTGAGCACACCGAGGGTATCGAGAACGTAATCCTGTCCTGCCACATGCACAACGACCTCGGCATGGCCGTTGCCAACTCGCTGGCAGGCGTTGAGGCCGGTATTGACCAGATCGAGTGCACTATCAACGGCATCGGCGAGCGCGCAGGCAACGCCTCGATGGAGGAGTGCGTCATGGCGCTCAAGACCCGTGCTGACCACTTCGGCATCGGCTGCAACATCGAAACCACCCAGATCTACCGTGCAAGCCGCATGATCCAGACCATTACCGGCGTTGCTGTTGCACCGACCAAGCCGATCGTCGGTGCAAATGCGTTCGCACACGAGGCGGGTATCCACCAGCACGGCGTGATGGCCAACAAGGAAACCTACGAGATCATGACTCCGGAATCCGTCGGCATCCCGAAGAACGCCATCGTGCTCGGCAAGCATTCCGGCCGCCATGCGTTCGAGGAGCGCCTGCATGAGCTGGGTTACACGCTCGATCACGAGAAGCTCGAGAAGGCATTCGAGAAGTTCAAGATTCTGGCTGACAAGAAGAAGGTCATCAAGGACCGCGACCTCGAGGGTCTGATCGGTGCTGTTCCGGTTTCCGGCGAGGAGCGCTACACGCTCGACCGCTTTGTTATCAACTCTGGCAACACCATTACCTCTACCGCGGTTATCCGCGTCAAGAAGGGCGACGAGATGTTTGAGCGCGCTGCCGCTTCCGACGGCCCGATCAACGCATCGTTCCATGCAATCGACAAGATCATCGGCAAGGAAATCGTTCTGGAGGACTACTCGCTGCGCGCACTGACCGACGGCGAGGACGCACAGAGCGAAGCTATTGTCAAGATCCGCGTAGACGGCAGCAACGAGGTTGTTACCGGCCGCGGCGTATCGGTTGACGTTATGGAGGCGTCCATCAAGGCGTACATCAACGGCATTAACAAGTATTTTAACGACTAATTCAGCAGGAGGAACGCTGTTATGGGTATGACAATGACGCAGAAGATCCTCGCAAAGCATGCGGGTCTGGAAAGCGTAACGGCAGGTCAGCTGATCGAGGCAAACGTAGATCTCACGCTGGCAAACGATATCACCGGTCCGGTTGCCATCCGAGAGATGGAGAAGGCGGGCTTCGATAAGGTGTTCGACAACACCAAGATCGCACTCGTAATGGACCACTTTGCACCGAACAAGGATATTAAGTCCGCTGAGCAGTGCCTCGAGTGCCGCGAGTTCTCCAAGAAGTACAACATCGTAAACTTCTTCGACGTTGGCGCAATGGGTATCGAGCACGCGCTGCTGCCGGAAAAAGGTCTGACCGCTCCCGGTGAGCTTATCATCGGCGCGGACAGCCACACCTGCACCTACGGTGCACTGGGCGCATTCTCGACCGGCGTCGGTTCTACCGACCTCGCGGCGGGCATGGCGACCGGCAAGGCATGGTTCAAGGTGCCGAGCGCCATCAAGTTTGTGCTCACCGGCAAGCTGAGCCCGTGGGTATCCGGCAAGGACGTTATCCTGCACATCATCGGCAAGATCGGCGTGGACGGCGCGCTGTACAAGTCGATGGAGTTCGTTGGCGAGGGCGCACACGCGCTGTCCATGGACGACCGCTTCACCATCTGCAACATGGCCATCGAGGCCGGTGCGAAGAACGGCATCTTCCCGGTAGACGACAAGACGATGAATTACATCAAGGGCCGCGTAAACCGCGAGGTTACCGCATTCGAGGCCGACGCCGATGCCGAGTACGAGCAGACCATCGAGATCAACCTGTCTGCACTCCGTCCGACCATCGCGTGCCCGCACCTGCCGGAGAACACCAAGACCATTGACGACCTCGGCCATATTGAGGTTCAGCAGTCGGTCATCGGTTCTTGCACCAACGGCCGCATCGACGATATGCGCGTTGCAGCCGAAATCCTCAAGGGCCGCAAGGTAAATCCGAATGTGCGCACCATCATCATCCCCGCAACACAGGAAGTTTACCTGCAGTGCATTGAGGAGGGTCTGACCAAGATCTTCATTCAGGCTGGCGCTATCGTTTCCACGCCGACCTGCGGCCCGTGCCTTGGCGGTCATATGGGTATCCTGGCGCACGGCGAGAAGGCGGTTTCCACCACCAACCGCAACTTTGTCGGCCGTATGGGTCATATCACCTCGGAAATTTATCTGGCAAGCCCGGCCGTCGCTGCCGCAAGTGCGGTAGCAGGCTATATCTGCGCACCGGACGACCTGAAGTAAGGGAGGAAACACATACCATGAACGCAAAAGGCAAGGTTTTCAAGTACGGCGATAATGTCGATACCGACGTTATCATCCCCGCACGTTATCTGAATATCGCAGACCCGAAGGAGCTGTCCACCCACGCAATGGAGGACATTGACGCGGATTTCGTAAAGAATATGCACCCGGGCGACATCGTTGTCGCGACCCGCAACTTCGGCTGCGGCTCCTCCCGTGAGCACGCACCGCTTGTTCTCCGTGAGAACGGCGTTTCCTGCGTTATCGCGTCCTCGTTCGCGCGTATCTTCTACCGCAACGCCATCAACATCGGTCTGCCGATCCTCGAGTGCGAGGCAGCGGCGAACGGCATTGATGCAGGCGACGAGGTAGAAGTAGACTTCGACACCGGCGTGATCACCGACGTTACCAAGGGCGAGAGCTGGCAGGCAGCTGCATTCCCGCCGTTTATCCAGAACATCATCAAGGCGGGCGGCCTGCTCAAGTCGCTCAAGGAGAGAGAGGCATAATCCCATGGAATACAATATTGCTGTTGTCAAGGGTGACGGCATCGGCCCGGAGATCGTATCCGAGGCTATGCTCGTGCTCGATAAGGTCGGCGAGAAGTTCGGCCACAAGTTCAATTTCCAGGAGGTCCTCGCAGGCGGCTGCTCGATCGACAAGAACGGCATCCCGCTGACCGATGAGACCATCGAGATCTGCAAGAATGCGGATTCCGTGCTGCTCGGCGCGGTAGGCGGCCCGAAGTGGGACGATGTTCCGAGCGCAAAGCGCCCGGAGAAGGCACTGCTCGGTCTGCGCGCCGCACTGGGTCTGTTCGTCAACCTGCGCCCGGCGCAGATGCACAAGGCACTTGCGGATGCGTGCCCGATCAAGCCTGAGATTATTGGTGACGGCTTCGACATTCTCGTTTGCCGTGAGCTGACCGGCGACGTTTACTTCGGCAAGCACTACCGCCGCGAGAGCGACAAGGGCTGGGGCGAGACCGGCGCGGACGACATGAACTACTCGGTTTATGAGGTAGAGCGCATCGGCCGCCGTGCTTTTGAGATGGCGATGAAGCGCAATAAGAAGGTCTGCTCGGTAGACAAGGCAAACGTGCTCGAAACCAGCCGCGTATGGCGCGAAACCATGCACCGCATCAAGGACGAGTACCCGGAGGTCGAGTACACCGATATGTACGTTGACAACTGCGCGATGCAGCTTGTCCGCAATCCGGGTCAGTTCGATGTTATCGTAACCGGCAACCTGTTCGGCGATATTCTGTCCGATGAGGCTTCCATGATCACCGGCTCCATCGGTATGCTGCCGTCCGCCTCCATGAACGAGAGCGGCAAGGGTATGTACGAGCCCATCCACGGCTCCGCGCCGGACATCGCGGGCAAGGGCATCGCGAACCCGATCGCGACCATCCTGTCGTGCGCGATGATGCTGCGCTACTCGTTCGGCCTCAAGGCCGAGGCAGACGCCATCGAAACCGCTGTTGAGAATGTCCTCAACGCAGGTCACCGCACCGCGGACATCGCCGCAAAGGGTGAGAAGGTACTGTCCACCTCCGAGATGGGTGCACTGATCCGCGAACAGCTTTAAGAATAATCAGGAATGAGTAATCCGTAATTATTACTCCGTGAATTTTTCCTATCAAGAAACCCGGTTGCGATTAGGCTGCAACCGGGTTTTTCGATAGTCTTGCGGCTTCGGTTTTTCGAAGCCGTTTTTGTTATATGGAGAATCGGCTTTACGCGTTCTCGCTGTTTCTCTCGCTCTTGGCATAGCTCTTGAACGAGTGGATAACGATCGTCAGACCGAGCACGATCAGCAGTACCGCAAGGATAAGCTGCAGACCGTTTGCGATGAATACCGCGCCCCAAGTGGTCTCACCGGCCGGAATAGCCGTTGAGGCGGCAGCAGAGATCGCCTTTACCATAGCGAGGAAACGCTGCACCAGCGCGGTGAAGGTAACACACAGCATGATGATCAGCGGCGGGAAGATCATCTTGTTGCTGCGGCCGGTAACCTTGAGGAATACGCAGAGCGTGATGAGCACCAGAGCGCTCAGCAGCTGGTTGGCAGAACCGAACAGCGGCCAGATATTGGCATAGCCGATCTTGGTGAGCAGGAAACCAAATGCCAGCGTGATAACCGTGGAGAAATATACGTTGCAGAACAGCTTGCGCCAGCCCTCGGCATGCTCCATGTCATCGACGGAGAACAGCTCCTGAAAGCTCATGCGGCCGATACGCGCAACCGCGTCCAGACTGGTCAGCGCCAGTGCGGAAACACACATGGTCATAAATGCAGTGGCAACATAAACCGGAACGCCGAACATCTCGAAGAAGCCTGCGACACCGCTGCTGAATACCTGGAACGGCGTGCCCGCTGCCGGCGTACCGTCAGCTGCTGCAGCAGCACCGGCAACGCACAGAGCCAGAACAGCCAGCAGGCTTTCCAGCACCATTGCGCCATAGCCAACCTTGGGCATGTCCTTTTCGTTCTCGATGGTCTTGGAGGACGTACCCGAGGAAACCAGGCTGTGGAAACCGGAAACCGCACCGCATGCAACGGTTACAAACAGGATCGGGAACATCGTACCGAGCTTCTCATTGGTAAAACCGGTGAATACCGGCAGGTTCATAGTCGGATGTGCAACAACCAGACCGACAACTGCGCCTGCGATCATGCAGATGAACATGAAGGTGGTCATGTAGTCGCGCGGCTGCTTGAGCAGCCACATCGGAAGGACAGCGGCGAAGAAGATATAAACGAAGGTGATATAGCTCCATGCTGCCTTGCCGAAGATAAGCGGGCAGTTCATGCCGATTGCAAAGGAGGCAACGATGCACACAATGCCGACAACGGCTTCCTTCCAGCCGGTCAGGTTAAACTTTTTCTGGATAAGGCCGAGCACAACCGCGAATACCATAAACATGATGGAGATCATGCCTGCCGCACCGTTGGTGGTTGCGGCAGCAGCCAGCTCGGTAACGCCTGCGTCAGTGACAGTGTAGGCGTTGAATGTGCCCGCAACCATATCTGCGAATGCCGCAACAACGATGCAGCAGAAGATCCACGAGAAAATCAGGAACAGCTTGCGGCCGGTTTTGCCGATGTACTTCTCAATCAGCATACCCATCGACTTGCCCTTGTTCTTAACCGAAGCGTACAGTGCGCCGAAGTCGGCTACCGCGCCGAAGAATACGCCGCCGATCAGCACCCACAGCAGTACCGGCAGCCAGCCGAACGCCGCAGCCTGAATTGCGCCGGTTACAGGGCCTGCGCCCGCGATGGAGGAGAACTGGTGACTGAATACCGTCCAGCCGTTGGTCGGTACAAAGTCCTTGCCGTCATTAAATTCAACGGCAGGCGTCTTGGCTTTCGGGTCGATACCCCATTTGTTCGCCAGCCAGCGTCCGTAGAAAACGTACGCGCCGAACAGAACAACAGCCGCGATCAGCACAATTACAAGTGTGTTCATGTTTTTTCGTCTCTTTCTTGAAATGATTTGCGATTCCGCAGCCAAAGGTACGCAAAAAAGCCTTCGTCCATGCAGGAGGATCACGAAGATGATCCTGCAAAGACGAAGGCATATACATTATTGCTGTATTTACTTCCGCGTTACCACTTTGCTTGCCGACAGTACGCTGCCGACCTCTCATTGCCGCCCGGTACCGCATTCTTCCGGAGGGCTTTTCCTGTTAACGGTGGATATCCGGCCTCGACTACTCGGCATTGCCTTTGATCGAAGCTGCTCGCAGGGGATAGCGAACCCGTGCCTTGCTGCCGTCTTGCACGACCGACGGCTTTCTGTGAGCGGTGATATGAAGAAGTCATTTCCTGTTCTTCGCATTTGACTGTTGATTTGTACATTAAAATATTCCTTTGTTGATAATTTGTCAATAAGAAAATTAAATATTTCTTAAGAATTCTTAAATTTCTTAATAAAATTAATATATTATATTGAATCTTCGCTTATACTTTTTCAACTTTTCTTCGCGCTGCCTTTCACTCTGTTTTTTTCTCGCCGTTTTCCCTTTTTCATAAAACGGCTTATCCGGCCGTACATCCTGGAGCACCCCAATATGGTCAACGATATGGGCCGGATAATCAAACCACAGGTTCACCGGAGGAAACTTCGGGAACTCCCTAAG
>OLVZ01002437.1_pt1 | contig 13773 bp, 8 predicted proteins | sample 1673341 | NCBI WGS metagenome assembly OLVZ01 (sample SAMEA3178944, study PRJEB25190) | human gut metagenome | biome: human gut; feature: human-associated habitat; material: faeces | place: Austria | collected 2013 | reverse complement strand
TTTTCAGACTTACAAAGCTGTATGCTTAATCCCCCAGGTTTATCGGGTGAGCCGTGGTGCGCTGCCAGAAACGAAAGCGGTAGAGGCTATCAAGCATGTAGCAGCCGCACTGGAGTACATACATTCAAAAAGCATAAATCATCTTGACGTAAAACCGAACAATATAATGCTCTCCAATGACGAAGAGAAAATCATTCTCATTGATTTTGGTGTAGCGAAACAATATGACGAAACGACAAAAGAAGGAACGACTACAACACCAGTTGGCGTTAGCTGTGGCTTTTCACCATTGGAGCAATATAAGCATAATGGTGTAAGTTCATTTTCGCCAGAGTCTGACATCTATTCCCTTGGAGCCACACTTTATAAATTGGTAACAGGAATCACCCCACCGGAAGCAATAGAAGTGGCACAAGAAGGATTGCCGAAAATGCCGTCGCATCTATCGGATGCTTGCAAATCTGTCATTCGAAAATCAATGATGCTCAACAGGGCAGACCGTCCCCATAACATAGCTCAGTTCTTGGAAATTCTGAATTCAAAGTCGCAGGCACCTGCATCTTCTGTAGAGTCAGCATCTTCTGTAGAAGAAGAGACTATGCCAGTTGTGGAAAAAGAAGAAACCATTTACGGTGGTGCATCTGTTGATGAGCAAGAAAGCCTTGGACACGATAAAATTGATGATAATTATATTACAACTTCTAAGGACGAAAAATCAAACCAGCTAATCACGAAACAAAAGAAGAAAGGCATAAATTGCGAGTATTTAATTTATGTAGTAGGGGCAATTATATTGTCATGGGCGTTCTATGTGTGGTGGATCAGTTATAGTAACAATCTTGATTTCGTTACTGGGCTATTGTGTTGTATAATCATATTCTTCTCTATCATTATTCTGGCTAAACCAAAGAGGGTTGTAAATTCTCCTTCTTGGTGGTATGGCGTAATGCTACCCTATGTGGCTTTCGTAATTTATTATGAAACGTTCTGGGCCCCTCGCATTATGGAAAGTCTCTTATGGGGAGTGTTGTTTTTGTCGGTTTTTGTTGTGCCATACGGCCTGATTATTAAATATTCTAGAAAACTATCGAAATGGCATTGGCTCTTTGCAATAATATCAATGATAATCCCATTATACTTGACTTTGACTTATATGGTATATATGGTAACAACGGAGCCATGATCTTCGAAGCGAGACCCTAGAGGCCGCGCGATGGTGCTGGTCCGCCACGGGTCTCTATGGTCTCTATACATGTTTTTCTACCGCTTCACGAGGTGGCCGATCACCTGCTGGCGGTTGCGGCCCGCGCCCCGGTAGCCGACGTGTATCCACTGGGCCTGGCCCTTGGAGGCGGTCTCCCAGATGAGCTGGTCAAACGGGAGGTTGTCCATCATCCAGGCGAACCACTCGCGGCCCGTCTTGGCGTCAGGGACGAAGATGTCGGCGGCGCAGCCGCGCGTGTGGTCCGAGGTTTTCACACCCCCGACGGCGGCGTTGAGCCTTGGCGAGCGGTAGCCGCTGTTGATGCGGACGGCGTGGCCGAGGTGGGCCCGCAGCGGCTCCAGGACGTGGAGGCAGAGCTGCTGGAGGTTGCCGACCGCCGAGAGCGGCGGCGTGTTGTCTATGCGCCGCGTGACGGCGACGAGGGAGGTGGTAAACTCCGTGAGGCGGAAGTGTTCTGATAAGATAATTGACATGTTCTTGATCATTTTTTGTTCTTGAAAATTGTTTGACGACAGTTTTTTGAAGACTGATTTATGACTGGAGAGCCCGAAGTGGGATGCGCGAACTCTTAATGTAAGTTCGTAAGTTTGTAAGTTCGTAAGGTTGTTGGTATGGATTACAACACCTCTTGCCTGTACGATTTCTTATACACCCCTCTGTCGAGTCGCTCGACCATACCCTGCTGCTCCCATCGGCTGAGCATGGTACACACCCTTCCTTTCGTTACTTCGAAGCCCCTCACGCTAATGGAGGTATCATAGGCCTCCTCTGTGGTAAACCTGTCGGCCAACTGCTCGTAGATGGTATCGTTTTTGGTTCGGCGGGAGCGAGGCTTCCCCGACGGCACGTAGTCGGGCGAATGAAATGCCGACTCGATGCGGTTGCGGAAGAAGAAGATCGTATTGTCGATCATGTAGTCGGCGACCACGTTGAAGGCTTCGAGCATCTGCGGCGTCTGCTGGCGCCTAAGCAGTTTCTGCCATAGGGTGGGCTCGGCCTTCAGCCGCGTTTCCGCCCCCTGCATTCCGTAGTTCTGGATGAGCTGCTCGGCCACGCGGCAGAGCATCAGGCAGGTCGTCATGCGCATCGCCGTGGGGCAGGTGCGGAAGCGCTGGCGCGCCAGTGTCTTGTCGTCGTTCTTGATGCCCTCCAGTCGTATCTGCTCCAGCCATTGGCGGCCCTTCTCCTCCAGTTTGGGCAGCTCCACGTCGCCGATCATCAGCGGCAGCAGGTGGGCCACTTGCTGGATCTTCGTCTCCTGCTCCGGCGTCAGACGGTAGAGGCTTTCCGAGAGCGGCGTGAAGGTGTTGTCGGGTGTGCGGGCCAGGGCCATTCGGCTCAGAAAACCGTCCGTGTAGTTGGTCACGACGCGGTAGAGGGCGTCGGGCGTTCCACACATCACGACGTTCCACAACAGTTTGTCGATGTGTACGTTGACGGCGTCCGCCGACTTGGCCTCGCGGTCGTAGGGCGTGCCGTCGTAGGCCTGTCGCAGCATCACGGAGAAGTCACACATGGCCGTGCGCCACTTCTGTGCCACGGTGTCGGCCTCGGGCGTGAAGGAGAAGGCGTGTTTGCCCCGTGTGTTGGCCAGTCGGTCGGCGAGATTGGCCACGGTGTTGTTGAGGGTCAGGCAGCGCACGGGATATTTCGGTTCTTCCGGCTGCTCCTTCTTGTTTTTGGCCGCCCGCTTTTGCGCGCGCCACTCCTCCTCTTGCAGCAGATAGCCCTTGTCGATCGCCTTTACCTCCGAGAGCCAGGCCGCTACCACGGGGTCGATGCTTCCCTTGCCCGAGGCGAAGTCGCCGGCGATGTAGCTGATGAGGTTGAGCTGCGAGGGTTTGCCGTGGATATCGACGCGCACGCCCGTGGCGAGCATGCCGATAGCCGGCGCGATGGCGAAGATGACGGGCATGGCGAGGTGCGGGCCCACGGCGCTGATGCTCTCCCTCACGCCTTGCGGCATTTTGGGCAGCGCGTTATAATAGAAGAGGTCGTCCTGCTCCATAGCCTCGTCGATGGAGTCCACCTCCCTGCCCTCGACGATCATGTCCTGGCGCACGGCCTCGATCACGTCCTTCAGCCGTTTCGGCATCTGCGTCTTTCTCTCGCCCAGCGCCGAGTCGATGCAGGAGAGCTTTTCGGCCTCGGCAAATCCGTCGTAGCAGGGGATGACGCGGTCGAGCACGGATCGGTCGAAGCCGCAGATGTGGCGGAGGTTGACGGCCAGTTCGAAGGTCAGCGTGTTGCGGTTGGACCGTATCGGGTGCTCGCCGTCGTTGTAGAAGGTCCACCATTTCTCGATGATGCGGTCGTAGGGAATGCCCTTGTAGCGCAGAGGCTTCTCCTCTTCGCTTTCTTCTTCCGTGGTGGTTTCGTCCGCTTCCTTGCTCGTTGTTTCACCTTTCTCCGTTTGGCTCTTCTCCTCGCTTTGACCGTCCGGTTTAGAGACCGTCTCAGAGACCGCAGAAGTCGTTTCTGAGGCCATGGGAGCCGTCGGGCCTCCCGACTTCCGTTCGCCCTTTTGCGTTGTCTCAGAAGCCGTAGCGACAGCCTCCGTGGCGGTTTTAGTGGCAGCTTTCGTGGCCGTAGCAGAACCCGTAGCCGCCCCGCACTCTGTATTATCAAAGAGGTCCTCATGGAGATAGAGCAGGTCCTCGGACGTAGTGGCGAAGAAGACGCGGGTAATGTCCTTCGCCCCTGCGTCGTACTCCACACCCAGCAAGTCGGAGGCCCAGCGCAGGTTGGCCTCCTGGTCCATCTCGGGATGGCGGCGGAAGACGACGTGGAGGCCGCCTCCGCGGGCGCTGCGCTCCAGCATGAGCAGGCCCAGTTCGTCCTTCTTCTCGATGGCCGTGGCGGCGACCAGATTCACCTCGTCTGCACTCAGATGGTCGATGTCCATACCTACCGACTTGCTCAGCCGCTTCGCCCCTTTGAGGCAACCGTCCTCCGTGGGCAAGCAGGAGTAGTTGAACTGCACCAGCTTGCGTTTCGCTGCCGATACGTCGGTCTCGGGCTTCGGATGGCGAATCGTTTCCACCCAGCGCTGCTGCGCCTGGCTGTCGCGATAGCGACGATAAGCCTCCTCCGTCGCCACGGCCTCCATCATCTTGTGGCCCTGCTGATAATATATCAAGTGTACACTCATGATTGTTTCTTCCTCCTTTCTTTGTTATTTCGTCAGTTGCTCATTGAGCAGGGCGTCGATAGCGTCCTGCGCCTCGTCCATGATGGCCTGGGCGATGACCACATTCTCCGTGCGGAAAAACTTCAACGTCAGTTGTACTGCGTCGTCCTGCGTCCTGCTGATGCGCCCGTGGGCCAACTTCCTGATGAGCACGCTGCGGGTCTTCGCTTTCGCCCTTGGCACGAAGTCAAACGTTCCGTCAGACATCTGCTGGCCTACGCCCGCCTTCCGAAAGCTCTCCACGGCCTGCGGCACGGGTGCGTCGGGCGAAAAAAGAAAATACTTGCGGTCGTCGTAGTAAGCTTGTCCGCCGATCTGTACGTGCTGGCAATGGTTGCCATGGTTCTGATTGCTGTTGATGTTTTTATTATTCTTATTCATAACTGTTTGTTTTTTGTTTCATCCTGGGGACGGAGGGACACCGAAGGTGGATCGACAACGTTGTATCGTGTTGTTTCGATGCAGCCTGCTGAGTAGGGAAAACAACTAAAACAACTTTTACAACAAGTAACAACTCTTTCGATAAGCCATGAGTAGAACTGAGCTTGCTCAAGTTATGCCATGGCGAGAAAGAGTGCCATGAAATGGAACAGCTTCGCGAGGACAAAACACGCTACGCGTGTATACAATCCTTCTGCAAGGTAAACAACCAAAAACAACAGCTTCGCGAGGACAATATTGAAACCTGCTTCTCCTGCAAAGGTAACTTGGTTGTAAAATCTTGTATAGGTTGTATTTGTTGTTTTCTTTTTATTCCCCTAAGTCCTCCATTTTTCGGATGATTCTTTTTTGTGCGAGAAGAGACGTGGATTGTTGCGCGCTTTACCATGGAATATCCTCCTCGTACTCAACTCAGATTTTTACTTTTCCTGTTCACTAAATTGGCCCTTGGGCCAATCCTATTAATGATGATTAATGTTTCGATTAACGATGATTAATGTTAAAAATAAATCACCGATTAGTGTTTCGATTAATGTCTTAAAACGAATCACCGATTCAAGCGATGGATGTCCGCCACGAGGATGTCCTGGTAGTGGCGGCCCTCATACTCGTTGACCGTGAAGCGGAGGCTAACGGCCACCAGCTCGTCCTGGGAGAAGCGGCAGGTGGCCGCGTTACCCAGCATCGTACAGGCGTACTGGTCGGCGTACTTCCCGCCCAGCTCCTGCAGCAGGATGTTGCACTTCTTCACCTGTCCCGTCTCGCTCTTCTGACTCTGCACAGCAAAGACCTCGCCCTGCTGCACTACTCGCATAATTTTTGCTTCCATAACGCTCTTCTTACTTTTCTTTTTTACTACAACTCATACTGAGGCTAAACAAAAACCTCCAGACTGTGAAACTGAAATACATACTCATAACTCTCGTTTTACGTCGCGCCTTCTCGCGACCTTTTATTATTATTTTGTTAGCTTGCCATCGTCGGCCTCGCGTGCCTCGAACTGACGGTGCAAAGGTAGAAAGGGGCGAGGAGCCGCACAATCGTTTTCCCAACATTTCCCGAAAAAACCCCTGTTTTTGGGAAAAAATGGCCCTTTTTTGGGAAAATCAAGGAAATATGAAATTGGTACAGTTTCAAAAGAGTGAGAAATCGTGTTTTTTCCCCGTTTTTTCCCAAACTTTTCCCAAAATGAGGGGAAAATTTGGGAAAACGAGGGAAAATCAAGGAGAAAAGAGTTCGTCACGCTGCTATTTTTCTGTAGCGGTCCTTCTCCTTTAGCTTAGAATAGAGGCTTTCTGCTATCGAATAGTCGGGGTCGGTCTCCTTATGCCAGTAGAAGAAATGTTTGTTGTGGTTCATCTTGTTTTCTTGTTTTCTAAAGGATTCCACCTCACACTTTACCTCCGCATCCTTGAACATCAAATTCATGCGGACTGCAAAATCGCTCTTGTCTTGGCCCTCCCGAATGATGTCGAACGAATATTTCATGATGCACCAGACAAGGTACCATTGCTTCTTCGTTTTGATGTTGGCCTTCACCCAGAGTCTAAGTATCTCCTCCAGCTTATAAGGATCGACCCAGTGAACGAAGAGCGGGTCGCTTTGGTGGTCTTCGTCGTTTCGCTTGCAGATTTTCTCGATCAGCATGCGGTGCTCAGCCTGATACATGAAAAGCTTCTCAAAGTCTTCTTTCCTAAATGCGCGTTGGCTCAGTTCGTGGGCAAAGGCCTCCGTTTCCTCCTCTTGCGGAAAATCCCAGTCAACCCATAGTTTGCAGATCGCATGAGGGGCGTAGCGCTGCTCCGTGCGGTTCAGCAGCTCGCGCAGCATGCTCATGTCGGCCTCCGCCTTTCGGTTGTCCAAGTAGTGCGAGTGGCGTATCGCCACCCGTGCGAGGTGGGCGTCTTGATGGGTTTCCTCATACTGCCTTTTGATATAATGGTAGATAATAGCCTCTTCGGCCTCGCTGCGAAGCTCCCGTGTGTGACACAAAGCCGTCTCCGTCACTTCTATCTCCTTTGCGGTTCTGCGCACATGGCGTATGCTCTCCGTCACCCTCTCGACGGCCCGTTTTTTGAGGCCCTCGTAGTCAGCAGGGGTGGCGCTTTCTTCTTTGCCTGTGCTGCGTCTCCCCACAATGTCCTCCAAGGCGGAGGCAGAACAGGGGGCGGCCAAGTCCATGAGACTTTTCTGAATCTTCTCCTCCAAGGTCACAAACTCCGTCAGCGTGGGGCTCAGTAGGTGCCACATTTGCTCCACCTGCGCGTCGTAGATGTTGTAGAGGGTGACGTAGGCCCTGCTGCGAAGGTCCTTGACCAGCTGGCGGTATTCGTCCAGGCTCGCGCTGAGTATCTGAGCGACGTGGAATACACACTTGAAGGCTATCCGTCGGTTGCCGATGTGGCAATTGATTTCGTCGATAGTCCTTTGCGCCTCCTCGCGCATGAGGAGGGTCTCCGTCTCAAAGAGCCGGTAGTCCTCGGGGGTGAAATATCGGTAAGTCTTTTTACCTGTGCTCGCGTCGAGCGTGAGCAAGTCTTCTTCTGAGGCGATTATCATGTCGCCCCGTGTAATCTTTTTTTTTCATGTTCATTTAGGTATAGGTTGGATGGTATGAAATCAAAAGGATATAAAACCGGCATGAGCCTACTTGCAGCACAAGCATTCAGCACCTGCATATGCATTGACAAGTACAAAAAAGCAAAAGCCCACGCCGTGGAGGAGTGGACGCCTTGCTGTCACTGTCTTCTTACTGAATTTGAATTTGCAGGTTCTGATTGTTGTAGAAGTGCCAGATATCAGCGTCTATTCTTTCTATGTTTACGTTTCTTCTTTTTTCTGTTTCTTACTTCTTTTTTTTGAGCGTTTACAATACGTTTTCGTCGTCGTCCGCCCAGTGGTCGCACTGTCGCATGACGGTTTCGAGCGCCTTCTTTGCGCCCTCGGGCGGATACTTATATTTCTTGAGAAGCCGCTTCACCAGCACGCGCATCTTGGCCCGTGCCGACTCCTTGCGGTTCCAGTCGATGGTACGGTTGGTGTGGAGCACTTCTGTCAGCTCCTTGGTCAGCGCCACAAACTCCTCGTCGCTGTAGGCCTGGCGCACGCCCTCGGGGGTGGAGAGGGCGTCGTAGAAAGCCTTCTCCTCGCTCGTGAGCCCCAAGTCGTTGCCCTCGTCCTCGGCATGCTTCATCTGCTGCGCCATCTTTAGCAGCTCTTGTATCACCTCCTCGTTGGTGAGCAGCCCCTTCAGATAGTTGGAGAGGCTTCGGCTCAGCATGTCGGAGAAGAGGTCGCTCTGGGTGATGTTGGTCTTCTGCTGCTGCCGGATGCGCTCCTTCAGCAGTTTGGTGAGCAGCTCCACGGCGAGATTGCGCTCCTTCATGTTCTTCACCTCCTGGAGGAAGGCCTCGTCGAAGAGCGAGAACTCTATCTGGCGGTCGCCGAAGAGATTGATCACGCCGTCGGTCTTCACGCTCTGCCGCAGCAGGTCGCCAATGCGCTCGTTGATCTCGTGGCGGCTGATCTTGCCCTTCTGCGAGAGTTTGAGCATCATCACGCGCAGGGCGTCCATGTAGCAAACCTCCGTCTTCTGGCGCTCGTCCAAGAGCGAACGACAGAGCGTGGTGGCGTTGTGGAGCAGGGCGCTGTGCTCCATGAAGTCTTTCTTCTTCTGCAGCAGGGCTGGAGCCGAGAGGTAGTTGGCGCCCGCCGTGATGGCGGCGGCTCGCTTCGTGTTGTCCTGCGCGAAGAATCCCGTGTAGTCGAAGCCATGCAGCTGGTCGCGGCAGACCTCCATCTCCTCCCTCCATTTCAGCAGGGCCGTCTTGGCGATGTCGGGGTCGCCGAAGCGGTGGCGGTCGCGGTTGGTATATTGCTGCATGGCGCTTTTCAGCGCCTGGGCAATGCCGACATAGTCAACGATCAGTCCGCCCTCCTTGCCCGGGAACACACGGTTCACGCGGGCGATGGCCTGCATCAGGTTGTGGCCGCTCATGGGCTTATAGACGTACATCGTGGCCAGCGATGGCACGTCGAAGCCCGTCAGCCACATGTCTCTGACGATGGCTATCTTCATCGGGTCGTCGTCGTCCTTGAACTTGCGGGCCAGCTCCTTCTTGTAGGCTTCGTTGCCAATGAACTGTTGCCAGTCTTCGGGGTCCTGGTTCGAACCGCTCATCACCACCTTCACTTTCTCCGTCCACCCGGGGCGGAGCTCCAGTATCTTGCGATAGATCTTGATGGCGATGGGGCGGGTCAGCGCCACGATCATCGCCTTGCCCGTCAGCTCCTGCGCGCGGTTGTCCTCGTAGTGGTGGACAATATCCCTTGTCAGCGTGTCGATGGTGGCGTCTTCGCCCAGCAGCACCTCCAGCCGACTGTGCTCCTGCTTGGCCTTTCTGATCTGCTCCTCGGTGGCGCCCTCGTCGCCGAGGTGGTCAAACTCGTCGTTGAGCAGCTTCATCGTGTCGTCGTCGAGGCGGAGGTTCACCACGCGGCTCTCGTAATAGACGGGGCGCGTGGCGCCGTCGTCCACGGCCTGGCTCATGTCGTAGATGTCGATATAGTGGCCGAACACCTCCTCCGTGTCCCTGTCGCGGTCGCTGATGGGCGTGCCCGTGAATCCGATAAACGAAGCGCCAGGCAGCGCCTCTCTCATCTTCTGGCTGAATCCCTTCTTCATGCGCTGGCTCTGCGCGTCCCAGTGCTCCTCGCCATACTGCGAGCGGTGGGCCTCGTCGCTCATCACGATGATGTTGCGGCGGGGAGAGAGGGGCGTGTCGCCCTCCTCAAACTTCTGTATGGTGGTGAAGATGACGCCTCCGCTCTGGCGGCCCTGCAGCAGGCGGCCCAAGTCGTTGCGGCTCTGAGCGTTGACGGGCTCTTGACGAAGGAAGTCCTTGCAGCGGCAGAACTGGCCGAAGAGCTGGTTGTCGAGGTCCTTGCGGTCGGTCACGACCACGATCGTCACCTCGGGCAGCCGCTGCACCAGCTGGTGGGCGTAGAAGACCATCGAGAGGCTCTTGCCCGAGCCCTGCGTGTGCCAGAACACGCCGATCTTGCCGTTGCCCTCCACGGCCTCCTTCGTGCGCTCCAGGGCCTTGCCCACGGCGTAGTATTGATGATAGGCGGTCAGTATCTTGGCGTATCGGCCCTGGTTCTTGTCGAAGCAGATGTAGTTTTGCAGGATGTCGAGCAGCCGCCGCTGCTGAAACATGCCGAGGAAGAAGATGCGGTAGTCGGCGATGAGGGTCGATTCATACGAGCCGTCCACGGTCTTCCACTCCATGTAGCGGGCCTCCTTGGCGGTGATGGTGCCGGCGCGGGTCTCGCTCATGTCGCTGATTACGTTGAAGGCGTTGTAGCTGAAGAGGCTGGGCACGGACTGCTGATAGTTCTTGATCTGCTTGTAGGCGTCGTCGATGGTGGCGTCTTCGGAGACGGCGCTTTTCAGTTCCACCACCACGAGGGGCAGCCCGTTGACCATCACCACCATGTCGCAGCGCTTGTTCTTATATTCTTCCACGCGCCATTGGTTCACCACCTTGAAGAGGTTTCTTTCGGGATGGTCGAAGTCGATGAGCCGCATCAGGGCTGTCCGTTCTTCGCCGTCCTGCAGGTAGCCGACCTCCAGCCCGTTCTGCATCCAGAGGGTAAACTGCTCGTTGTTCTGTTCTAAAGTACCGATGCTGATGTTGGTGATTTGCTTGATGCCTTGCTCCATCGCATCGGCTGGCAGACTGGGATTCAGCCGACGCATCGAGGCGACCAAATCCGCACGATAGAAAGGCTCCCTGTAGTCGCGCTCCACCTCGTAGCCGCACTCGTAAGCGTAGCCCAGCTCGTCCCGGAACAGGGCAATGAGCGTTTGCTCGTATGCGTCTTCGGTGAATTTCTTGTCGTCTGCCATATTGTTAATATTTTATATTTCTTTCTCGTTATTTTCTTCGTTGCTCTTCTTATTCCGGGACTTCCAGCTCGCCTGATATTAAGCGAGGGAGAAGGGTGTCACGGAGAGAGGAGAGGCGGGAGGACTCCAACCGCAACGAAATCATCTTGCTCAGAATAGGCTCAAATAGTTCATGTGCCTTTTCCATTGAATCATTATCAGGAATAGCAACCATAGCCTCTTCTAAATGACCTCGCTTGATGTGTCCCATTGTAACCGCCTTATCTTTAGCGATATGAATAAACTCTCGCAGATGATGTTTCGTCCAATAATAGTAAAACCATTTTGGATAATCTTTCGAAGTAACCTTGAATAGGTGTTGATTTAAGCCACAATCTCCACCACACCAAACATCAACCAAAAGCGTTCCCGACCATGAGAAAATCACATCACCGTCATGAATTTTACATTCATCTTTAATGTTACAAGAACATCTGTCGCTGTCGGTTCCACAGAACCCTTGACCAAGTTCTTTTATTTTAAGAACTGGTAATGAGTCCTCGTTGTTTTCAGGAGGAAACTTCTGCATAGCGAGACCATTCATATAAGAAGCAATCTCTGTTAGTCTTCCTACTTTCCATCCTTCCGGAATCATTCCCAATTCACTATCCACGAACTTACCATCCTTGAAAGGCTCAAAGTCAACGAACCAATTCTTGAAAATAGCCTGCGCCATCTCCTCCAAATCAGCATTGATCTTGTTGTTCAACTCTATCTTGCGGTCGAGAGAAGAAAGGATGGAGGCAATTCTATCTATGTGTGAAGGCAACTCTATCTCAATATTTCTTAAGTTCTCTTGGTTGAGCTTTGGTTGTGCACACCCTGTTACATAAGGGCTTATATTTATATTGTTTAATATAAAACCTAAAAGATTAAGTGGGCATTTTCCGTTATTCCCCAGTACATGGGCGTGGTTGTTTACCCATATTTTCCCCTTAGCAATATTAGCAATAGGTTGATTTCTTGTTTCTAAATTAGCACCATCTTCTGCAACAAGCAAATATTCACCATCCAATAAATATTCATCCAAATGGTCAATTATTCCTTGTGCTCCATAATAAGGATAAATTCCTTGTTTTTTGGCCCTTTGTAATGCAGACAGAGGCTTTCTTTTGGAATCAAGAATTTCACAAAGATCAGAAAGTTTATATGTTTCCATACCTTACACCTCCCATCCAATTTTCTTCAACTGCAATCTGATTTCTTCTTCCTGCTTCTTGCTTTCCTCAAAAAGCTGCTTCAGCTCTCCGGTAAGATTCGTCATTTTCTCCTCGAAAGGTACTCCGTCGCCTTCGTCTTCGGCGATTCCTACGTATCTGCCAGGAGTCAGGATGAAGTCCTGAGCAGCAATCTGCTCGGTGGTGCATACGGCACAGAAGCCCTTCTCATCCTCCAGCGTTCCCTGCTGGAAAGCATGGAAGGTGTCAGAGATTTTCTTAATATCCGTATCAGGCATCAGCTCACGAAGCTTGCGGGTAACCATCGTGCCCAAGTTGCGGGCATCGATAAACACGGTCTTGCCCGCCTGCGCCTTGTTGCGACTGATAAACCAAAGGGTTACTGGTATTTGGACGCTGTAGAACAACTGGGAGGGAAGGGCCACGATACCCTCGACGAGATCGGCTTCGATGATCGCTTGACGAATCTGTCCCTCGCCGCCACTCTGACTTGAAAGCGCACCATTCGCCAGCACCAAACCTATCTTTCCGTTAGGTGCCAGATGGTGAATCATGTGCTGCATCCACGCAAAGTTGGCGTTGCCAGCTGGTGGCAAACCATACTGCCAACGCACATCTTCCTGAAGCGCACTCTGCCCCCAGTCGCTGAGATTGAAAGGAGGATTGGCTAGAATGAAATCTGCCTTCAACGTAGGGTGCTGGTCATCATAGAATGTGTCGGCAAAGACTTTTCCTAAGTTCGCATCCAAGCCACGGATGGCAAGGTTCATGTGCGCCATCTTCCACGTATCAGGGTTTGCCTCCTGACCGTAGATGCTGATCTTGCGCAGGTTTCCCTTGTGGCGCTCTATAAACTTGGCGCTCTGCACAAACATACCGCCGCTTCCGCAGCAAGGGTCATAGACTCGGCCCTCGTAAGGCTCCAGTATCTCTACCAGCGTGCGGACAATGCAGGAAGGCGTATAGAACTCGCCACCGTTCTTGCCCTCCAAACTGGCAAACTGCTGCAGACAGTATTCGTAGGTTCTGCCCAGCAGGTCTTTCTCCTCACCCGCATCGTGCATTGCTACATTCGTAAAGAGATCCACCACCTCGCCCAGGCGGCGCTTGTCGAGCTCGGGGCGGGCAAAGTTTTTGGGCAGAATGCCCTTTAGCCGCTGGTTCTCACGCTCGATAGCGCTGAGCGCGCCGTCGATCACTTCGCCAATCTCGGGCCTGTGGGCAGCCGCGCTGATCTTGCTCCAACGCGCTTCCTGCGGCACGAAAAAGATGTTGTCGGCGGTATATTCGTCCTTATCCTCGGGGTCGGCGTAGTCGTCGCCCTGCAGCTCCTGAAACTTCTGGTCGAAGCGGTCGCTGATATATTTTAGGAAGATAAGGCCCAGCACCACACCCTCGTATTGCGAGGCGCTGAGGTTGCCGCGCAGGATGTCGGCGGCCTTCCAAATCTTCTCTTCAAATCCGATGCTGGTCGTGTCTTTTGCCTTCTTTGCCATGGGAATGTCTGTTTTTTTTGTGGGTTTAGATCGACATCGATAGGTTCGCTATCGCAGGTGTCAAAATCGAAGCTCGAACCCTGGTTGCCGCGTGTAGTGGTGTCGATAGGGGCCGATTCCTCGTCTTCATCAGTGAGGTTTATGTACTCGTATCTTGTGCATCCGGTGGCAAATAACGCAAAAAAGACGGCAATTATCGCCTTTGCGCACGATAAAAGCCGTCTTTTTGTAGAGGTATGAATCGGGTAGGAGGTAAATGCTAATCATAAAAGGCATTCACCTTCTATTTTCAC
>OLVZ01002428.1_pt1 | contig 13822 bp, 14 predicted proteins | sample 1673341 | NCBI WGS metagenome assembly OLVZ01 (sample SAMEA3178944, study PRJEB25190) | human gut metagenome | biome: human gut; feature: human-associated habitat; material: faeces | place: Austria | collected 2013 | reverse complement strand
TCCGTACAATTTCAATAACATATTCAAAAAACCATAGACGGCATTCGTCGGGTGCCCCTGGGCATCGGTGAGATGCGGGATGGCATAAAATGCCCGATAGAGCAGACTGCTGCCGTCGATGATGACGATATTTTCTTTCATAGAACCTCCCTACGCCCACTCACCGATGCAACAGGGAGCTGACGATGCTGTAGATACAGTAGATGACGAAGATGCCCAAGAGATAGGGCATGGCCATGATGATAAAGCCCAGGGCGCCGATGATGACGGCGACGATGCAGAAGACGATGAAGCCCAGGGCCAGTTTGACACGCCACGAAAGGCCGGACGTGACGATGTGGATGCCATGATGCGCTTCCTGTTGCTGACGCAGCCGTTCTTCATAGAGGGACTTCTGGTCTTGGACCGTCCCATCTTCATCGATGGTCTGGCCGCGGAAACTATCCCGTTCGTGATCCGAAAGGATTTTTGGGTCTTCTGAATTCATAGATACTTCTCCTCCTGATTAGTAGTTACGGCTCTTCATGCGGCGTTCGATGTCGCGCTTGGCTTCTTTTTCGGCCAGGGCCTGCCGCTTGTCGTAGAGCTTCTTCCCTGTTACCAGGGCGACGGTCACTTTGACCTTCCCCTTCTTGAAATAGAGGTTGAGGGGGATGAGGGTATAGCCTTTTTCCTGGATCTTGCCCAGGAGCTTGATGATTTCATATTTATGGAGCAAGAGCTTGCGCGTCCGCAGGGGATCGTGGTTGAAGCGGTTGCCCTGATCATAGGGACTGATGTGCATGCCCAGGAGGAAGACTTCGCCGTTCTCGATGCGGCAGAAGCTGTCCTTCAGATTGACCTTGCCCTGGCGCAGGGACTTGACTTCCGTCCCCGTCAGGGCAATGCCGGCTTCATACGTTTCATGGATAAAATAATCGTGACGGGCCTTGCGGTTGTCCGAAATATATTTCACACCCTTTGTCGGTGACGTTGCCAAAACGAATTCCTCCTATTTCTTCTTCTTTTTGCCGCGGCGGCTCTTGCTGCCCTTGCCCTTGCACGCGGCTTTGCGGCCGGATTTCTTGTCCTTGCAGCCTTTCTTATCCTTCTTGTCTTTCTTGCCCTTCTTGCCGATGGCTCCGGCGAACCAGTTGTGCTTGGTGTCGGTGTCCTTCTTATCGCTGTGTTTCCGTTTATGGCGCCGTTCGGCACTGGCCGCCATGAGCTGCTGCACGTCTTCCAGCGATTCGTAGCGGCCCGGGACGAAGTCGATTTCGCATTTTTCCACATTGACCTGAGCCAGGGTGACTTCCATGGCATCGCCTAAGCGGTAGACCTTGCCGCCGTGCTGGCCGCGCAGGGTGTACGACGCTTCGTCGAATTCGTAGTCGTCGTCAGTGAGCAGGGAAATGTGGACCAGGCCTTCGATGCCGTTTTCCAGGCCCACGAAGAGGCCGAAAGACGTAATGCCCGTAATGTGCGCTTCAAAAGGCTGACCGATGAAGGGCAGCATGTACTGGCACTTCTTGAGGTCGTCTGTTTCCCGTTCGGCTTCGACGGCAATGCGTTCGCGCGAGCTGGCCTGGTCGGCGGCGATGGTATGGTACGACAGGGGCTGCTGCGATTCTTCCTCGGTCAGCTTGCCCCGGCGCTGGTACTGGCGGATCAGACGGTGGACCATGAGATCCGGGTAGCGGCGGATAGGCGACGTGAAATGGGTATAACATTCCGAAGCCAGGCCGAAGTGGCCGGCATTAGTCGTCGAATAGCGGGCCTGCTGCATAGAGCGCAGAGCGATGGTCTGGACGACGGCGGCTTCATCGGTGCCCTTGGTCATTTCCAGGAGCTTCTGGAAGTCTGCCGGCTTGACCGATTCCGTATCGGGCATGGGCAGGTTGAAACTCGACAGGACGGTGCGCATCATATCCAGCCGTTCCGGTTCGGGCAGTTCGTGGATACGGTAGACCGACGGGTTTTCGCTGTCCCGGAGATAGCAGGCTACGGTTTCATTGGCAATGAGCATGCTTTCTTCGACGATCTGTTCGGCAATGGTCCGTTCCCGTTTTTCCAGACGCAGCGGTACGCCGTCCGGATCAAGGATGACTTTGTATTCAGGGAAATCGAAGTCGATGGCCCCGCGGCGGAGGCGCATGTTCTTGAGGATCGTCGACAAGGCCCGCAGTTCGTGGAGCATGGGCATGAAGGGCTGCAAGTCGTCAGGCACGATGCCTTCCAGGAGGGCCTTGCGGATTTCGACGTAGTTGCAGCGCCGTTTGACGCGGATGACGGCCGGGCCGATGTCGGCCTTGAGGACCTTGCCTTCTTCGTCGATTTCCATGACGCAGGTCATGGAGTAACGGTCTTCATTGGCGTTGAGGCTGCAGATGCCGTTGGACAGGACCGTCGGCAGCATGGGGATGACCCGGTCGACAAGGTAGACGCTGGTGCCGCGGTTATATGCTTCCTGGTCGATGGCCGATCCCGGGCGGACGTAGTAGCTGACGTCGGCGATGTAGACGCCCAGTCGGAAATGGCCGTTGGGCAGGCGGACGACGTCGATGGCATCGTCCAGGTCCTTGGCATCTTCACTGTCGATGGTGATGAGCTGGCGGTCGCGGTAATCGCGGCGCCCTTCTTCCAAGGTGACCGTCGTGTCGATCTTGGCGGCTTCCTTCTTGACGTCGTCCGGGAAGTCGAAAGGCAGGCCGTGGCGGGCCATGATGACCTTGATATCCAGGTCCTTGTCGCCGTCATAGCCGAGGACTTCCGTCACTTCCCCTTCGGCTTTGCGCCCTTCTTCGGGCCACTTGGTGATTTTGACCAGGACGCGGGCACTGCTGCGGGCGCCGCCGGTCTTGTCGAGGGGCACGTAGACGTCTTCGCGGATGCGTTCGTCGTCCGGCGTGACGAAGGCGCTGTGTTTTTCCAGCTGGAACGTACCGACCAGGGTCTTGTTGGCCCGTTCGACGATGGATACGATTTCCCCTTCCTGTTTATGACGGCCATCGCCGCTGTGCAGGATGCGGACCGTGACCTTATCGTTATTCATGGCCGTATGGCGGTTCTGTTCGGCAATGTATACGTCCTCCGTCAGGTCCTGGCTGAGGACGAACCCGAAGGTCGGCGTATAACCTTTATAAATACCGGTGATTTCCTGGGGCTGTTTGGCCGAGATATACCGGTCTCCTGCGATTCTCATGAGCTTTTCACTCCTCACTAATTCTTCAAATGTGTCAAATACGTCAGCCAGCCGGGCGCCGGTGATGCCGAGCTGTTCGGCACAGTCTTCGACCGTTGCGCCGCCGCTGTCTTCATTACATATACTTATTATATCATGAGCCAGCTGTAAATCCATAGTTCCCCTCCTCAAATCGCCGTTCTGCAAAGGATAAAAAAGGAGCCGCCGCATATGCGACAGCCCCTAAGAATTCATTAAAAAGTATGCATCAGTCTGCCTAACAGCAATGTACAAATGGCAAATGCTATCGACAGGACGATAGTCAGTTTGGAAAGCAGGGCATCCATGCCGCGGGCCCGGCTCCCGAACAAGTCTTCGGCACCGCCGCCGAAACCGGCGCCCATGCCCTGGGTCTTGCTCTTCTGTGCCACGACGACACCGATGATGAGCAGTGCCAAAATGACAACGATGATTTCTAATGCTGTGATCACGTTAATCCTCCTCACACAATGACGCTAACAGTACTATTGTACACTCATTTAGCTTTTCTATCAATAGGTTCTTTGGCTTTCTCATCGGGTTCCGTTTCTTTTTCGGCATTGCGCGTTTCCAGATAATGTTCCAGCTTGCGTTTGACCCGCTGCAGGGCATTGTCGATGGACTTGACGTGCCGGTGCAGCTGACGGGACATCTCGTTGTAGGATTTGCCGTCGAGATAGGCTGTCAGGACCTGCCATTCCAGATCGCTGAGGATCTCATTCATCTTCAGTTCGATATCATTGAATTCTTCGCGGCTGATGACCAGCTCTTCGGGATCGCTGACGCGGATGCCGGACAGGATGTCCTGCAGCGTCCGGTCCGATTCGTCTTCATAGACGGGCTTGTTGAGGGACACATACGAGTTAAGGGGTATGTGTTTCTGCCGCGTCGCCGTCTTGATGGCCGTGATGATCTGCCGGGTAATGCATAACTCGGCAAAGGCCCGGAACGACGACAGCTTGTCGCCGCGGAAATCCCGCGTCGCCTTGTAGAGGCCGATCATGCCTTCCTGGATGATGTCATCCCGGTCGGCGCCGACCAGGAAGTAGGCGCGGGCTTTGGATTTGACGAAGTTGCGATACTTGTTGACGATATAATCGGCCGCTTTGCCATCGTGCTCTTCCTGGGCGATGCGTACGATTTCTTCATCTGTCATGCCTGCAAAGCGGTCATGTTTTTCTTCTGCATTGGACGCTGCCTGCATAATCGTTACCTCGCTTATTTTAAATTATTCGCCTGCCTGCCGCTGCCGCACGACTTCATACATGAGCAGGGCCGCTGCGACGGAGGCGTTGAGGGAGTTGACGTGGCCGAACATGGGGATCTGGACCAGGACGTCGCACGTCTCCTTGACCAGGTGCGAGATGCCCCGGCCTTCACTGCCGATGACCAGGACGACCGGGTCCGTCAGGGAGCTGTGGAAATAGTCCGTCTCGCCGTCCATATCGGCGCCGATGACCCAGAAACCGCGCTTCTTGAGCTGCTTCAGGGTCTGGGCGATGTTGCCGATCTGCACGAGGGGCATGTATTCGACGGCGCCGGCCGACGTCTTGCCGACAGTCTCATTGATGGGCGCCGTCCGCCGCTTGGGCAGGAGGACGGCGTCGACGCCGGCACATTCCGCCGTGCGGATGATGGCCCCCATGTTGTGGACGTCTTCGATGCCGTCGAGGAGGACCAGGAACGGTACCTTCCCCTTTTCATCAGCAGCGATGAGAACGTCTGTCAAATCGGCGTATTCCACGGGCTTGGCAAAGGCGATGACGCCCTGGTGGCGGTTCCCCGGTGCCAGGTGGTTGAGGACCTTCAGGGGCACGTCTTCGACGAGGATTTCCTTCCGGCCTGCCAGGTCGCGGATGCGCTGCAGCGGCTGCGACTCATTGCCGGCAGCGACGTACAGCTTGGTGATGGACCGGCCGGCCTTCAGGGCTTCGGTGACGCTGTTGCGGCCGATGATGATATTTGCCTCACTCATTCCATTCCTCCATGTTTTTCGTTACAATAGGCTTTCGTTTCTTCATAGACCTGGGCCATGACGGCGTCCAGGCGTTCCGTCCGGCCAGCCATGACCAGGTAGCCCACCAGGGCTTCCAGGGCCGTGCTGTCGTGGTACTCGGCGACGGTGGCGCTCTTCGGCGCCAGGGTATAGGCATTGCGGGCCCGCTGGCAGACGGCCTTTTCGTCGTCCGTCAGGCCGTCGTGGATGCGGCGGTAGACATAGGCCTGGGCCTTGGCGGATACGAATTCTGCCGCCAGCGTGTGCAGGACCTGGACGTGGGGGATGCCCGTTTCCACCAGGCGCCGGCGCAGGGTCAGGGCGTAATAGGCGTCACCGACGAAGGCCAGGTTGATCGAATCGAGATGGGCCGCATCCTGGTCGGGCACGTCCAGGCGCTTGCCGTCGGCAAAGGCCTGGTAGGCCCGTTTCTTCAGTGCTTGCAGTTGTTTGAATTTCACTTTTTCCAGCGCGCTCCCTGCGGCGAATCTTCGATAGTGATGCCAAGAGCGGCCAGTTTATCGCGGATGGCGTCGGCCAGGGCGTACTGTTTCTGGGCGCGGCATTCCTGACGGATGTCGAGGATGGCCTGCATGAGGTCGTCGTAGTCCTTGCTGCTGGCGTCTTCCTTCTTGCCGGTCCAGCGGTCTTCGAGGATGCCGAGGATATCCGTGAAGGTCTTGAAGACGCGCTTGACTTCCGACATGGCTGCCGAATCGACGGGGACGCCGTTGTTGACGACGGCATTCTTGAAGATGTTGACGTTCTTGGCCAAATCGAACATGGCCGCGCTGGCCAGGGCCGTATTGAAGTCGTCGCACATAGCATTTTCAAAGTCTTCTTCGTCCTTGTGGGCCGTTTCCAGGAGCTGCTGGGCTTCCGGCGATTTAGCACCGGCCGGCATAGCCAGGAGTTCCAGGACGTTGTCGATGGCCGTGCCCAGGCGTTCGAGGCTGCGCGTCATTTCTTCCAGCCGTTCGTCGCTGAAGTCCAAGGGGCTGCGGTAGTGGTTGGAAATGAGGAAGAAGCGCAGGGCATCGGGGCTGTAGTGTTCCAGGACGTCCTTGACCAGGAAGAAGTTATTCAGGGACTTGCTCATCTTTTCCGAGTTGATGGTGATGAAGCCGTTGTGGAGCCAGTATTTGACCATCGGTTTCTTGCCCGTAAAGGCTTCGGACTGGGCGATTTCGTTTTCATGATGCGGGAAGATGAGGTCGCTGCCGCCGCCGTGGAAGTCGAAGGTATCGCCAAGGTACTTATTGCTCATAGCCGAGCATTCGATGTGCCAGCCCGGACGGCCTTTGCCCCAGGGGCTGTCCCACGACGGTTCGCCGGGCTTAGCACCTTTCCAGAGGGCGAAGTCCATGGGATTGTGCTTGCGGTCGTCGACTTCGATACGGGCGCCGGCCATCATGTCGTCGAGGCTGCGACCGCTCAATTCGCCGTAGTCGGCGAACTTTTCGACGCTGTAATAGACGTTGTGGTCGATGACGTAGGCATAGCCTTTGTCGATGAGGGTCTGGACCATGTTGATGATTTCATCCATGTGTTCCGATACGCGGGGATACTTGTCGGCCCGGCGGATGTGGAGCTTGTCCATGACGTCGAAGTACGATGCGATATAGCGGTTGGAAATGGTATCCCACGTGACGCCTTCGCCGTTGGCAGCGTTGATGATCTTATCGTCGACGTCGGTGAAGTTCTGGATGTGCGTGACTTCATAGCCCAAGTGTTCCAGATAGCGCTTGATGACGTCCCACGTGACGAAAGGACGGGCATTGCCCATGTGGGAATGGTTGTACGGCGTAATGCCGCAGACATACATCTTGACCTGGCCCGGCGTAACGGGCACGAAGATTTCTTTTTTACGGGTCAATGTATTATATACTTTCAGTTCTCTCATACGGTAACCTCCCTGAAATTTGAACAAAAAGGCCACCATCCCCTATGACAGAGACGGTGGCCCGTGGTTCCACTCTGTTTTTACGGCAGTGCCGTAATCTTTACTGCGCAGTAACGGGCGCCCCCCGGACCGGATTACTCCTTTCACCCGGCCTGCTCACAAAGGCAGCATTGCAGTTTTATGACCTGGAAAGGCTCTCAGCCATGACCCTTCTTCTCTGTCGGATGCCACTGCAACTCATTTTGATCATCGCAGATTCTTATTTGATACATATTATTAGTTAATACGTATGTATATAGTACCCAATAATCGGGCTCATGTCAAGCCCTTTATGCCAACGTTTCGTCCAGACGGGCCAGGACTTTGTCGCGGCCCATGAGGGCGACGATGACGTTTAGGTCCGGGCCGTGCATGACGCCGGTGACGGCGACGCGGATAGGCATGTAGACGAACTTGCCCTTGACCTTGAGGCCCTTCTGGATTTTCTTGAACAGGGGCTGTACCGTGTCGGGCGTGACGTCGTCGAGGGCAGCCAGTTCATCGCGGAACATCTTGAGGACGGACGGAGCCGTTTCTTCTTTGAGGACTGCTGCGGTTTCTTCATTTTCCGGCGCATAGTCGTCGGTGAAGAAGACCTTGGCAGCGTCGACGATCTGAGCACCGTACTGGACGTGTTCGCGCATGGCGGCGCAGATGGCTTTCAACCAGGCAGCTTCCTTTTCGTCCGGATTTTCGCTGGCATAACCTGCCTTCTGCAGGTGCGGCAGGCAGACGGCATAGAGCTGGTCTTCATCGAGCTGCTTCATGTAATGGAAGTTGATCCAGTTGAGCTTTTCGATGTCGAAGACGGCCGGGTTCTTGGCGACGCGGTCGAGGGTGAACTGTTCGATGAGTTCATCGCGGCTGAAGATTTCCTGATCGCCTTCCGGCGTCCAGCCGAGGAGGGCCAGGAAGTTGACCAGTGCGTCGGGCAGGTAGCCCATATCGCGGTACTGTTGGACCGATGTAGCGCCATGGCGCTTGCTCATCTTCTTCTTGTCGGCGCCGAGGATGAGCGATACGTGAGCGAACTGCGGGGCTTCAAAGCCCAATGCCTTGTAGATGACCAGCTGGCGCGGCGTGTTGGACAAGTGTTCTTCCGCACGGATGACGTGGGTGATGTGCATGAGGGCATCGTCGAGGACGACGCAGTAGTTATAGACCGGGATGCCGTCGGATTTGACGATGACGAAGTCGCCGACGTTGTTGGAATCGAAGGATACGTGACCGCGGACGAGGTCGTCCAGTTCAATCGTTTCGTTCTTCGGCGTCTTGATGCGGATGACGTGGGGACGGCCTTCCTTGAGGTACTGTTCGACCGTTTCTTTGGGCAGGTCAGCGCATTTGCCGGAGTAGACCGGCGTTTCCCCTTTGGCCAGCTGAGCCTGTTTTTCCGCTTCCAGTTCTTCCGGCGTGCAGAAGCAGTAGTAGGCCTTGCCTTCGGCCAAGAGCTTTTCCGTATATTTCTGATAAATGCCCAGGCGTTCAGTCTGGCGGTACGGGCCATCGGGACCGCCGACGTCGATGCCTTCATCCCAGGTGATGCCCAGCCATTTCAGGGCTTCCTTGATGTTTTCTTCCGATTCCGACGTCGAACGCTTGCGGTCCGTATCTTCGATGCGGACGACGAACTTACCGTGGTTGTGCTTGGCAACGAGGTAGTTGAACAGTGCCGAACGGGCACCGCCGATGTGGAACGGGCCTGTCGGGCTCGGAGCAAAACGAACGCGTACTTCCTGTGACATAAAAAATTCCTCCTAAAGACTATATATATGTATTATTGATAGCTAAGGACCATGGCTGCCGCCTGGGCGGCCATTCCTTCTTCCCGGCCGACGAACCCCAGTTTCTCTGTCGTCGTCGCCTTGACGGAGACAGCAGTCTTGGGGATACGCAGGGCCTCGGCAATATTAGCGATCATCTGCGGCACATAGGGCTTGATTTTAGGCCGTTGTGCCAATAAGGTCACGTCGAGGTTGACGATGCGGCAGCATTTCTCCCGCAGCAGATGGCGGACCTTTTCCAAGAGGACCAGGCTGGAAATATCCTTGAAGGCCTGGTCCGTATCGGGAAAATACGTCCCGATATCGCGGAGCCCGGCGGCTCCCAGCAGGGCGTCCATGATGGCGTGGATGACGACGTCGGCATCGGAATGGCCATCGAGGCCCCGTTCAAAGGGAATCTCGACGCCGCCCAGGACCAGGCGCCGCCCTTCTTTCAGGCGGTGGACGTCATAGCCCGTACCGATGCGCTTGACTTCCCTCCCCTTCATGTACAGGGACAGGATGGGAATGTCGTCGCGCGTCGTCACCTTGCGGTTCTTCTCGCTCCCTTCGAGGATGACCACGGGTATACCCAGGGCTTCGACGAGGGATGCGTCATCTGTCGCCTGGATGCCCTCGGTCCGGGCGTGCTCATGGGCTTCCATGAGCAGGTCGCGGTGAAAGATCTGCGGCGTCTGGGCGGCGACCAGGCGGCTGCGGTTCAGCGTATGGAGCCGGCCGTCGTCGCCGCGGACCTTGACCGTATCCTTGAGAGGGATGCCGTAAATGGCAGCTCGGGCCGTTTCCATCATGGCCGCGCCCTGGTCATACCAGTCCGGGCCGGCAAAAGGCCGGGCGCCGTCGTGGACCATGACCACATCCACGTCGCGGCTGACGGCCATGAGGCCGTTGTAGACCGAATCTTCCCGTTCGGCGCCGCCCAGGGCGTAGCGTACGGGCTGGATAGGATGGAGGTCATCGACGAGGCGGCGGATTTCCTTCTCATCGACGCGGGAATGGACGATGACCACTTCACTGACCGACCGGGCCGCGAAAATGTGGCGCAGCGTATGGGTCAGGACAGGCTCGCCGCACAAGGGATAGAAGAGCTTGTTCCGCTCGTAGCCGAAGCGGCTCCCTGTGCCGGCCGCTACGACGATGACAGATACTTTCACACATTTCACCTACTCATTTGCAATCTTAACGAATATCATGCGCCCAGCCGACGTCTGCAGGACAGACGTCACCGTAACGGGCACAGTAGAACCGATGTATTTCTGGCCATCTTCGACGACGATCATCGTGCCGTCATCGAGATAGGCGACGCCCTGGTTCTCTTCCTTGCCGGCCTTGACGATGAGGACGTTCATGTGTTCCCCAGGGATGCGGGCCGGTTTCAGGGCATTGGCCAGGTCGTTGATGTTGAGGACGGCCACGCCCTGGAGGGCGGCGACTTTATTCAGGTTATAGTCGTTAGTGACGACTTTGGCATTGATCTTGCGGCCCAGGCGGACGAGCTTGGAGTCGACGCCCTGGACGTCGTCGAAATCGTCGTTGATGATGCGGACTTCGACGTAATTATCTTCCTGCATCTGTTTCAGGATATCCAGGCCGCGGCGGCCCTTATTGCGCTTCAACAGGTCCGACGAATCAGCGATGAGCTGCAATTCTTCCAGGACGAAGACCGGCACCAGCAGCGGCCCTTCCAGGAAGCCGGTACTGCAAATCTCGGCGATGCGGCCGTCGATGATGGCACTCGTATCGAGGAGCTTGCCGGAAAATTCCATGTCCTTATGCTTGCTGCCGTGATCCTTGCCGGACTTGCCCAGGCGCAGATTGCCTGCCAGGGCGATGATTTCGCTCTTCTTGCGGATGGCGATGCTCATGCCGGCGTAGCCGAAGACGATGCTGAACACGATAGGCCCGTAGGCCCCGATGATCGGCAGGCGTGCGAACGCTAGGCCAATTAAATTCGCAATGATAAGTCCAAAAAGCAACCCCAGCGTCCCGACGATGATGTCCTGGCTCTCGAAATCATTCAGGCCCGATTCGATGCGGTGAATCGCTGCCCAGATGAGGCGCAGCACGAACGGCGAAATCCCATAGCCCACCAGGGCCCCGACGATGATGCCGACCGACGCGACGGTCATGATCACATAGCGGGGCGCCGCTTTGGAGCCTAAGGCCGAATTGAGAAAATTCACCGCGTCGTTGGAAACACCGACGACCAGCCCGGCCACGGCCAGAACCAGCATGATGACAACGATGGCAAGATACAGATCCATACGATTTCGATTTAAATGCGTTTCGGGGTCATGCGAAAAACCCTTGTCCCGGCCCTCTCTTCCGGCCGTCATACCGGTCATTTCCCGTACCTTAGCGGCCTGTCCCTCTCAAATTCGGCAACAAAAATAGAATAAAATGGCATAAACTTGCAACAATCGGGTCAAATTTACCCGCGCGACGCATCCGACAAAGTTCCTTACAGGCGCTTGAGCGCTTGTCTCACGAGCTCCTCGACCGTAGCCGCAGGCATCTCTTTCCGCAGCGCGCGGAGCGCCTTCTCGCTGGCCTGCCGGGCAAAACCGAGCATCGTCAGGGCCGAAAGCGCCTCGTCGAACGTTCCGTCGGCCGCCTGCCGCAGCGGCAGCGCCTCGTTCGCCGGGCAGACGGCTCCGATCTTGTCCCTCAGCTCGACGATGATCTTTTGGGCCGTTTTGATACCGAGTCCTTTGACGCTCTTGAGCACGTCGGCCTGTCCGGCGGCGATGACCGTCCGTACCTCGTCGGCCGTGAAGGCGGAAAGAATCATGCGAGCCGTATTGCCTCCGACGCCCGACACGCCCAGCAGCGCCCGAAAAATGTCGCGCTCTTCCCGGCTGAAAAAGCCGTAAAGCACCTGCGCATCCTCGCGCACGACGAAATGCGTGTACAGCCGGACCTCGGCCCGATCGCCTATCTGCGAAAAAGTCTGCAGCGATATGTTCAGCCAATAGCCTATACCTCCGGCCTCCAGAACGGCCGCCGTCGGCGAGAGCGTCTCGACCCGACCCGTTATGTACTCATACATAATCCTTTCCTATTTTAAGGCAAAATTAGTCAAACAAAAGGAAATATTTATATATTTGCACAACAATAAACCGGGGACGGTCGTGCGCCGGCCTTTCGGCAGCGGAAACGGCGGCGTCCCGGAGATTTCAATAAACCACAACAACCGAACATGAAAAGAATCTTGATCGCCGTATCAGCCGCACTTCTTCTGGCTGCCTGCAACAACAAAAACAGCGCCTCGACGGCAGGCGGGACCGTAACCGGAGCCGACAGCAGCCAATCGACCGTCGCAGCGGGCGGAGACATAGCGGTGGCTGGTGCCGTGGAAGCCGTAGCGGCGGATGCCGTATTTTTCAAAGTATTCGTGTGGGATTGCGTACAGGTAGGATTTTTCATCCATGCCCATACCAAAGGTGGTATCGAATACAGCAACGTTTGGTTTGCCTGGGCATACTTTTTCGCAAGCTTCAATACCGATCAGGTTTGCAGGGTTGTGCAGAGGACCCAGGTCGAAGCACTCGCGGATAGCAGCTTTAACATCGTCGTTGACAACGATGGATTTGGTGAACTTTGTGCCGCCGTGGAGTACGCGGTGACCGATTGCGTTGATTTCCTCAACAGAAGCGATAACACCGTGGTCTTTGTCGGTCAGGGCATCCAGAACCAGTTTTACAGCTACGGAATGGTCTGGCATTGGGGTTTCAACAACATAGTTGTCTTTGCCCGGAACTTTGTGGGTCAGAACGGAACCTTCGATGCCGATTCTCTCACACAGACCTTTTGTCAGAACGTGCTCGTTCTCCATATCAATCAGCTGATATTTCAGAGAGCTGGAGCCGCAGTTGATGACCAGTACTTTCATAGTTGATTACCTCTCTTTGCTATTGTCAAATTGAGATGCGAATAGTAATATTAGCACATACATATTTATTGTATCTCTGTTTTGCCCAAAACGCAAGAGGTTTTGTACATTTGCGGCATGGACGGCAGGGGCGAAGAATAATTCAGCAGCGATGGAGGTATGAGCATGGTGATCGCCGGCATTGTAGCCGAATACAACCCCTTCCACAACGGGCATGAGCACCACATAGAGGCCACGCGCGCCGCCCTGGGCGCGGATACGGGCATAGTCTGCTGCATGTCCGGCGACTTCGTCCAGCGCGGCGAGGCGGCGCAGTGGTCCAAATTTGCCCGCGCCGAGTGCGCCGTGCGCTGCGGGGCCGACCTGGTGTTCGAGCTGCCCGTGCAGTGGGCGCTCTCCTCGGCGGAGGGGTTCGCTCACGGCAGCGTTGGCCTGCTCGACAGCCTCGGCGTGGTGGAATACCTCTCCTTCGGCAGCGAGTGCGGCAGCGTGGAACCGCTTGAGCGCGTGGCCGAGACGCTGCTGGACCCCAAGGTCACGGCGGAGATACGCGCGCTCTGCTCCGAGACGGGCGAGAGCTACGCCGTCGTGCGCCAGCGGGTGCTGGAGGGCCGCCTGGGCGCGGAGGCGAGGCTGGTGGAGACGCCGAACAACATCCTTGCCGTGGAGTATATCAAGGCCATATATGACCTGGGCTCGCGCATCAGACCACTGACGGTGCAGCGCGCCGGGGCCCAGCACGACCGGCCCGGGGAGGGGCGGGTGCGCTCGGCCAGCGAGCTGCGCACCATGACCGGGGCGGGCAAACCAGTGGAGCCGTACATGCCCCGCGCGGCGCATGAGATCCTCGAGCGGGAACGCCGTCAGGGGAGGGGCCCCGTCCTGATGCGGGAGCTGGAGCCCGCCCTGCTCAGCCGCCTGCGTATGCTGAACAAGTCTGACTACGCCGCCCTGCCTGACGCCAGCGAGGGGCTGGAGAACCGCCTCATGGCCGCCGCCCTGGAGGAGC
>OLVZ01002412.1_pt1 | contig 13887 bp, 13 predicted proteins | sample 1673341 | NCBI WGS metagenome assembly OLVZ01 (sample SAMEA3178944, study PRJEB25190) | human gut metagenome | biome: human gut; feature: human-associated habitat; material: faeces | place: Austria | collected 2013 | reverse complement strand
AGGAAGATGCAACGAACGAGGAGATCGAGGAAGCGCTTTCGATTGCACAGGCGGAAAACAGCACTCCACAAGATCCGGACGGAGATCCTTCTATATACCTGTGCTCAATGATCAAGGCAATCGAAAAGGCAATTCCAAAAAAGCGAATTACCGAGCTCTGCGACCGAATCTTAGGCGCTCGTATGGTTTACACCACAGGCGGCGGTTTGAGCTCGCCTCCCGCACAGATGCTCTCACTAGAGCTTCTCAAATATAATGTTCCCTGCTACAACATTCCAACGGGCGGCGAAATGGTCCAAATGCACACCGCCACGGCTGAAGATTTGCTCATCATCTTTTCAACAAAAAATGACACACAACGACTGTTGCTAAACGTCTTGCAAGAGACCCCCCATAAAAAACGTCCGCGTACCATCATGATTACGCACACGTCAGCACATCCCCTCAAGTCTTTGGTGGATGAAACTTTCGTGCTGCCAACATGGCAAACCGAGCGTTATCCGATTTATTTGGAGCCGATGACATCAATGCTGTTTTTCTGCAGCCTGTTGATGATTTCTGTATCTCAAAGGATCGGGAAGGATCCCGTCATGCTTCCTCCCCTGGTGGGCGGTAAGATCTCAAAATAAAATTGATCCGGTTCATCTTATTAAATCTGCATCGTACAAAACGGGCGTCCGACCACTGTGATCGGACGCCCGTTGTTTTGCCCTGTCATACGAGCTGGATAATCACTCATTCACGGGGAATAGCTTCAAAAACTCCCATGCAGAATACGCTTTAACCCATGGACGCGCAAACGCAGTGCGATCGCGCGTGATGATGAAGTTGATAGAAACCACAAATCTTCTCGAGGTAGTCCTCACGCTTGAACAGACGCATACTGGCCCCAATCTCTCGACTGAAGCCAGCATTGCAAATACCTTAGTTATCGGGGTAAATTATGCTATTTCGTCAGTTTATTCCCCCATAACTTATAAATTTCTTACTCGAACTCGATCGTACCGCAAGGCTTCGGGGTGAGATCGTACAGCACGCGGCAGATGCCCGGGACCTCGGCGGAGATGCGGTTACCGATGGTCTTGAGCAGCGCCCAATCGAGCTCGGGCACCTCTGCGGTCATGGCATCGACCGTGTTGACAGCGCGGATGAATGCCGGCCAGCCATACAGGCGTTTGCCCTCGCGCACGCCGGTAACGCGGAAATCGGGCACGCTCACAAAGTACTGCCACACCTTGCCCTGAAGACCGGCGTTGGCAAACTCCTCGCGCAGGATAGCGTCAGCCTCGCGCAGCGCCTCAAGACGATCGCGAGTGATGGCGCCAAGGCAACGGACACCCAGGCCAGGACCGGGGAACGGCTGACGCTCAACCATGTTCTCGGGCAAACCGAGCTCGCGGCCAATCACACGCACCTCGTCCTTGAAGAGCAGCTTGACGGGCTCGCAGAGCTCAAACTGCAGGTCGTCGGGCAGACCGCCCACGTTGTGGTGGGCCTTCACGCCGTCAGACTCGAGAATGTCAGGATAGATAGTGCCCTGAGCGAGGAAGCTGACTTCGTCGCCCACCTTGCGGGCTTCCTCCTCGAACACGCGAATGAACTCGGCGCCGATAATCTTACGCTTGCGCTCAGGCTCCTCAACGCCGGCGAGCAAATCAAGGAAGCGATCGGTGGCATCGACATACACCAGATTGGCATCGAGCTGGTTCTGGAACACGTCGATGACCTGCTCGGACTCGCCCTTGCGCATGAGGCCGTGGTTCACGTGCACGCAGATGAGCTGCTTACCAACAGCCTTGATCAGCAGTGCGGCGACGACCGAGGAGTCCACACCGCCCGAAAGGGCCAGCAGTACCTTCTTGTCGCCGATCTGCTCGCGGCAGGCAGCAACCTGCTCGTCGATGAACGCCTGAGCCAGCTCGGGAGTCGTAATGCGAACCATGTCGTCCGGACGCTTGTTGGAATCCATGATGCCTCCTTGAAAACACACGTTTTATGCAGGTCTGATTGTATCCGATAGCTACGCGGTAATGATACTGAGACGCTTATTTGCACATGTCATCTATATGCCAGTTTTTCATGTCGCATCTTCTCGCGCACTCGTCGCGATCCCCGCATCACACGCCATTGCCCGCATCTCTCACGCTCGAGTTCGCATCGCCCCCGGGCTCTTTGCACGAGGCGCTCTACTCAATTGTCCCAATCATTCAAAGCCGCAGCCTTCCTCGCAACTCCGCACGCAGTTTCGCGCTTACTCCTCGCTCGACTCCTGCCGCTTACGCGCCTCATCCAACGCAGCCTTCATGGTGGGATTTCCGCGCGTAAGTTTGCGAATGGTAAGGTCCTGTGCCTTGTCATTGGCCAAACGCAGGTTGTTTCCACTCGAAAGCAAATTGCTCTTCACCTTTTGCAGATGCTCGATGGTTTTGTCGATTTCCTCAACCGCCGTTTGGAACTTGCGGCTTGCCAAATCGTAATTGCGCGCAAAACCCGACCGGAAGTCCAGCAGCTTCTCCTCGAAATTCGTCACGTCAACATTCTGCTGACGCACCAAGGCGAGCTCCTGCTTATATGCCAGTGAATTCATAGCGGCATTGCGCAGCAGCGTGATAATGGGAATGAAGAACTGAGGGCGAATGACGTACATTTTCTCGTAGCGATAGCTCACGTCCACAATACCCGCGTTGTACAGCTCGCTTTCGGGTTCGAGCAGCGTGACCAGAATGGCATATTCGCAGCGCTTCTTCTTACGATCGGAGTCAAGCTTCTTGAAGAAGTCCTCGTTCTTGTGCTTGGTGGCGGTCGTATCGTTTTCGTTCTTCATCTCGAACATGATGGAGATGATCTCGTTTCCGTTCTCGTCACGCTCGCAAAAAACGAAATCGCCCTTGGTGCCGTCCACGACATCATTGTCTTTTTCGAAATATGCGTTGGGAAACGCCGCCATGCGAATCTGGTTGAACTGGGTTTCGCAGTGCTGCTCGAGGGTCTCGCCCACCATCTTGGTGGACAGACGCGCCTTCATGTCACGCAGGCGCTCGATTTCCTCGTCTTTGTACCGGATGAGTTCCTGCGAGTTTTTGCGAGCCTGTTCCAGCTCGAGCGCGTGCGCAGTCTCGATTTGCTGCTTCTCCACCGCGCGCGCCTCCTGTTCAGCTGAACGCGCGTCACGCTCACGTGCAAGGGCAAACTGGGCAGCATCGAGCTCGTGTGCAAGCTGCGTGCGCTCCTCGTTAAATGCCGTGCGCTCCTCAGTAACAGCCTGCGCCACCTCAAGATCACGACTCTTCCCTGCGGCCTCAAGCTTCGCCTTGAGCTCGGCAATTGCAGCGTCGCGCTCGGAAATGTCCTTCGAAAGCTCCTCGCGTGCCGCGGATTCCGCAACACGCATCGCAGCCTCGCGTTCCGTAGCGGCAGCGTCGAGCTTTGCCTGCAGCTCGACAATCTGCGCATCGCGTTTGGCCTCGCTCTGTTGATGGGCCTGCTGTTGAGCGGCAAGTTGCCGATCAAGTTCGGCCTGTGCCTCGGTGCGCGCCAACTCGACCGCCTGCGCACGCTCGTGCTCCATCGCCTCCATGCGCTCATGCAGCTCGTGCGTGAACTGCTCGTCACGCACCTGGCGCACGATGCTTTCGTAGTCGCTTTCATCGACCGAAATAACCGTTCCACACTTGGGGCACTTAATCTCGTTCATGCACGCTCCCTCGCTTCGTCGCCGATTCACCCGGCAGCCTTTTGCTCTCCCCAACTATATCCGTTCGCGCGGACATCTTGCGCAAACTATATGATGTCCTGCGGATCGCAATGGGCCGTTCCGAACGTTTGGGCTGTCCTGCAATCCCTCACCAAGACGCCGATACGCACCTGTTCCCAAGGGTCATTTTCTGGCGCCACCTGAAGCACGCGACACTCGAACACGTCTCTATGCCCAAAGTAGCACATGGCGGAAAGCGGTCCTACAAGATGGGCGGGGATGTACCCCGTCATGATTCCATTGTATTTAACGGCAACCACCTCAGGATCGTGCGGATTGTCCGGCACTGGAACCAAGTCGAGCGTCATCCCAGGCTTAAGCTCAAATAGGACAAGCGCCCCGTCGTAGTATTGAAATCCGGCGATATGGCAGGTAAACAACGTGCGTGACGGCTCGAACATGATGACTCCCTTCAGGTCATATCTCACCTCGAAGCGTTGTACTTCTTTTCACGTGAGTTTATTGATTCGTTCGGACAAAAAAGAAGGCCGCATCGCGCGCCCATGACGCGATGCACCATGTCGTGACACGCCGCACCCATCCAAAAGCAGTTTATGTCCTTGTCTGTTTCTTTCTCAATGGAACGGCCGATCTCGCCCCCGCCGAACTACAATGAATCCTGCATGTCCCCCACCGCTGCAAAGGATTCACCCATGGCAAACAATTTCCTCATCGTCGTCGATATGCAAAACGATTTCGTCGACGGCGCCCTCAGCACGGCAGAAGCCCAGGCAATCGCAGGCGCTGTCGTTGAGCACGCACGCTCGTTTGACGGTACCGTCGTGTTCACCAAAGACACGCACGGCGACGACTACGCCTCCACGCAGGAAGGTCGCAACCTTCCCGTTCCCCATTGCATCCGCGGCACGCAGGGCTGGGAGCTCATTCCCGCGCTCGAAGATGTTCGCGCTGAACACGACGCCACCGTCTTTGAAAAGCCCACGTTTGGTTCCCTTGAACTCGCCCAGTGGCTCGTTGCACAAAACGACGCCAACCCTATCGACTCCATTGAGCTCTGCGGCCTGTGCACCGACATCTGCGTGGTGAGCAACGCCCTCGCCATCAAGGCACATCTCCCCGAGATCCCGCTCATCGTCAACCCCGAACTTTGTGCGGGCGTTACTCCCGCCGCTCACGAGGCGGCACTTACGACCATGCGAAGCTGCCAGGTTAGCGTACTTGATGCCTAAAAGGTTGTGGACTATTTGAGAATCGAGCTACAAATGTTATCCGATTGGAATCATTTTTGTCGGGGTTTTGACATACTATAATCATCCTGTGCGATTCCAAGTCAAAAGCAAGGAACGCGTAAAGTGTCATATGTTCGAAGGAGAACAACATGAAGTTCGTTTGCCCCGTTTGCGGTTATGTTGAGGAGTTCGATGGCGAGGAGCTGCCCGCCGATTTCAAGTGCCCCCAGTGCGGCGTTGCCGGTGAGCGCTTCACCAAGCAGGCTGGCGAGATGACCTGGGCTGCCGAGCACGTTGTGGGCATCGGCCACGACGAGGGCGTCTCCGAGGATATCATCGCCGACCTCCGCTCCAACTTCGAGGGCGAGTGCTCCGAGGTCGGTATGTACCTGGCCATGGCTCGCGTTGCCCATCGCGAGGGCTACCCCGAGATCGGTCTCTACTGGGAGAAGGCCGCTTACGAGGAGGCCGAGCATGCCGCCAAGTTCGCCGAGCTCCTGGGCGAGGTCGTGACCGACTCCACCAAGAAGAACCTCGAGATGCGTGTTGACGCCGAGAACGGCGCCACCGCTGGTAAGTTCGATCTGGCCAAGCGCGCCAAGGCTGCCGGTCTCGACGCCATTCACGACACCGTGCACGAGATGGCTCGCGACGAGGCACGTCACGGCAAGGCGTTCGCCGGTCTTCTGAAGCGCTACTTCGGCTAAGCCGCAGAAACGCCGCGTAGCGCGAAAAACGCGCCGCGCACCTGCATTAACCTGCGAAAAAGGGCGGGCTCGAGAAATTCGAGTCCGCCCTTTCAGTTGAATGTGCAAGCCAGTTGCGCAGACGCTCACGCTATCGCTCAAAACGCATTTTGCTTGCCAGCCACGCTTCCATGCCGCAAGTCCAACGCAATCGGCACCAGAAGCTATGCCTGGCGATACGTCGCAAAGAACTCGGCAAGATCTTCCATCGACTCGCGCAGGACCTCCATGCGCGGCAGATATACGATACGGAAGTGGTCGGGCTCAGGCCAATTAAAGCCACCGCCGCGCGTGATGAGAATGCCCTTCTGGTGCAGCAAATCGAGCGCAAATTGCTCATCATCGTGAATATTGAACTTCTTGATGTCCATCTTGGGGAAGATGTAGAACGCCGCCTTGGGCTTAACCGCCGTGATGCCGTCGATGGCGTTAAGCGCCTCGTACACGTAGTTGCGCTGCTCGTACACGCGACCGCCTGGCACCACATAATCCTTGACCGACTGATGTCCACCCAACGCCGTTTGTACGATGGACTGCGCTGGCACGTTGGAGCACAGGCGCATGTTGGATAGCATGTTCACGCCGTACATGAAGTCTTCGCCGAGCTTCTTGTTGCCCGAAATGACCATCCAGCCAATACGATAGCCGGCAATCATATGTGACTTCGACAAGCCGGAGAAGGTCACGCAGAACAGGTCGGGAGCAAGGCTCGCAATGGAGATGTGCTCCGCGTCGTCCATGCACAGGCGGTCGTAAATCTCGTCAGAGAAAATCATCAGCTGGTGCTTGCGGGCAATCTCAACGATTCCCTCGAGAATCTCGCGCGCATACACCGCGCCCGTGGGGTTATTCGGGTTGATGATGACGATCGCCTTGGTGCGCGGCGTGATCTTGGCCTCGATATCCGCCAGATCAGGGTTCCATTCCGCCTGCTCATCGCAACGATAATGCACCGGCGTACCGCCCGAAAGCGTCGCGCACGCCGTCCAGAGCGGATAGTCCGGGCTGGGAATCAGAATCTCATCGCCGTTGTCGAGAAGCGCCTGCATGCAGAGGTTGATGAGCTCGGACACGCCATTGCCTGTATAAATGCCGTCCATGCTCACATTGGGCAGGTTCTTGATCTGCGAATACTGCATGATTGCCTTGCGAGCCGAGAACAGACCGCGCGAGTCGGAATATCCCTCACAATCGGGCAGCTGATCGCGCATGTCCTGAATGACCTCGAAGGGGGTGCGGAAGCCGAACGGCGCCGGGTTACCAATATTGAGCTTGAGGATATGAGCGCCTTCGGCCTCGAGGCGATTCGCCTCGTCGAGTACGGGGCCGCGAACGTCATAGAGAACGTTATCGAGTTTAGAGGACTTCTTAAATGTGCGAACGGGCGTGGTCATGTTTGAGTTCCTTTCGATGGATGCATTGCTGATGGATAGAGGAGAAGCGGCGGCAGGCCGCGCCGTGGCTCGTTCGACGGCGTGTGTGGCGGTTGAACTCGTCTCCCCCGCCTGAGCACATGCCTGCTCAATGCCGATGCCATCTCCCGATGCTCCATGTTCAACGACCCATGCATCACCCATGAGCCACGGAAGCTCGACCCCAAGGATGTCGGCAAGCAATTCAGCAACCGCCGGACGAGGGACGGTCTTTCCGCTCACATACTGGCTGACCTGGCTTTTTCCAAGCTTCTTTCCTCGGGAACCGGCTTCTTGAATGAGATCGGCTTGCTTGAAGCCCTTTTGTTCCATTGCCTCTTTAAGGCGATTGGAAAAGACCTGTTGCATTGCTCAACCTCCTAAGTTCAATTTCAATTGCAAATTCTGATATTGATTTGAACCTTAAGTTCATTTTTGTAGTCTAGCACAGTATTGAGTTCAATTTACAATGACTCTCCAGGTGACCGTAATCCTTATGACCAACACAAAATGAACTACGCAACGACACCAATCCATACAAAAACGCCCCCAGTTCAAATGAACCAGGGGCGTGAGTCATCACATCTCAGAGAAGCACAAGGTGTCGCAGCTCAAATACGATAGGCCTACCGCACCTTCAAATGCTCCAATATTCGTATTAGTAACGGGAGCCGCCACGACGATCGCCATAGCCACCACGGCCGCCGCGATCACCGAACCCGCCACGACCGCCGCGATCGCCACCGCGGTCAAAGCCACCGCGGCCGCCGCGATCACCGAAACCGCCACGGCCACCGCGGTCACCAAAGTCCTTGCGCGGGCCGCGATCGCCACGATCACCGCCGCGGCCACCGCGGTCAAAACCACCGCGGCCACCACGATCGCCACCGCGACCGCCAAAGTCCTTACGAGGACCACGGTCGCCGCCGCGGCCACCGCGATCGTCGTTATCCAGACCCATAGCGGTCAACGGCTCGATAATCTTATCCATGAGGGCGACAATGTCCTCAGCGTCAACCTCGGAAAGCTGGGCCACGAGCTTCTTACGCTTAGAACCCATGTTGCTGGCAAGCTCCTCGGCGTTCTCGTTGGCCTGAACGAGCACGATGCGCATGTCCTCGTCCTCAGGCTTGACGCGCGTCACAACGCCGGCCTCCTCGGCTTCACGCAGGATCGAGTCGAGCTCGCGCAGACGCATGCCCAGCAGGTCGGACATCTCCTTCTGCTCCATCTGCGGCTTAAGCTCAAGAAGCTTGAGAGCGCGCTTGAGCTCGTTCAGGCGAGCAAGATCCTCCTCAGCCTCACGGCCCATGGCGAACTTACGGTTACGCAGCAGGCGAGCAGCGCGCTGAACCTTGTCGAACAGCTGATCATCGAGGCTCTCAGTCTCCTCCTCGACATCAGCCTCCTCGCCCTCAGCATCCTCATCAACGTCAGCAGACTCGACGTCCTCTTCAAGCTCCTCGGTCTCAACAACCTCGGCGGTCTCCAGGTCCTCTTCGACCTCCACGACCTCGTCCAACATTTCGTTGTCGTTTTCCATGTATTCGGACATCTCGTCCTCCTTCTGCGCCATTCTGACGCCTCCTGAGGTGCGTTCTCGCACCTTTTGTCGCCCCACATTGCACAGGGCTTCCCAACGCCTTCCGGCGCGTTCTGCGGCACGCTCCATCTGAGCCTCGAATACCGCCTCGCATAGTTTACGCGAACTCTCGCATGCCAAATCGTGCTGGTTTTATGCCACACACCGAACACAGATACCCCGCTTTATCAGGCAGAAGCGCGCAGCTGTGGACACCCACTCCCCTCGAAACAAAAACCCGGCTCGCGTAAACGAACCGGGTTTATCAATCCTTGGAAAGGAATGCAGCGAAACCGCCTACTCCTCCATGAAGTTGCGGGTAACCGCGGAGTCAACCTTGACGCCCGGGCCCATGGTGGAGGAGATGGAGATGCTCTTCACGTAGCGGCCCTTAGCGGAAGCCGGCTTGACGCGCAGGATCTCGGTGTAGAGAGCAGCGTAGTTCTCGACGAGCTTCTGGTCGTCGAAGGAAACGCGGCCCAGCGGCACGTGGCAGATGCCGTAACGGTCGGCACGATACTCAACGCGGCCAGCCTTGAGCTCGGAGACCATCTTGGCGACGTCCATGGTCACGGTGCCGAGCTTGGGGTTCGGCATGAGGCCACGGGGGCCGAGGATCTTACCGATGCGGCCAACCTTGGCCATCATCATGGGCGTAGCGATAGCGGCGTCGAAGTTGATCTCGCCCTTCTGGATCTGGGCGATGAGCTCGTCGGAACCGACAACGTCAGCGCCAGCAGCGGTGGCCTGCTCGGCCTGAGCGCCCTCAGCGAAGACGGCAACGCGGACGGTCTTGCCGGTGCCGTGGGGCAGGGAGATGGAGCCGCGGATGTTCTGGTCGGCCTTACGGGTGTCGACGCCCAGACGGAAGTGAGCCTCAACGGTCTCGTCGAAGTTGGCGCAAGCGACCTCCTTGACGACCTTCACAGCCGCGAGCGGAGTGTAGAGCTTACCCGACTCGACCTTCTCCGCAGCAGCGCGGAACTTCTTGCCATGCTTGTTAGCCATGTCATTACCTCCTGTGGTACATGCGGGCACGCGGCCCTCCCACATCGTTCACACGCCCTTATGGCGTGCGAGTTACTAAATACAAGCCGGAAAACCCAGCGAGCCGAGCTACTCGGCGATGGTCACGCCCATGGAACGAGCGGTACCGGCGACGATCTTCTTGGCGGCGTCAATGTCGTTGGCATTGAGGTCGGGCATCTTGATCTCGGCGATCTTGGTGAGCTGCTCATCGGTGAGCTGGCCGACCTTGTCGCGCTGGGGAACAGCAGAGCCACCCTTGAGGCCGAGCTCCTTCTTGATGAGGTGAGCCGCGGGAGGGGTCTTGCACACGAAGTCGAAGGAACGATCCTCGAACACGGTAATGACGACCGGGATGATGTCACCCATCTTGTCCTGCGTGGCAGCGTTGAACGCCTGGCAGAACTGCATGATGTTGACCTGAGCAGCACCCAGGGCGGGGCCCACGGGAGGAGCCGGGTTGGCCTTGCCGGCCGGGATCTGAAGCTTGATGACGGTGGCGATCTTCTTCTCTGCCATGTCACACCTTCCTTAAACGTTACACGTTGAAATCTACTATATCGTCAGCACCAACACGCTAGAAGCACGGGAACCGATGAGCAGTCGGTCCCGAAGCGCGTAAGCGCGGACAAACAAACAAACGACCTTATGCGATAACCGCAATCTGGTCGAAACCAAGCTCGACGGGCGTCTCACGACCGAAGATGAGCAGGTTGACCTTGACCTTGCCGGCCTCGGCCATAACCTCGGACACCTTGCCGTCGAAATCGGCCAGCGGACCGGAAATGACACGCACGGAGCTGCCAACCTCAACATCGACGACGGCACGCTTGGGAGCGCCCTCGCCCTTGTCGGCTTTGCGCATCATCTTGTTGTACTCGTCGCGAGAGAGCGGAGCGGGCTTGCCGCTGCCGCCGAGGAAGCCGGTTACGCCCGGGGTATTGCGAACGCAAGTCCAAGCGTCGTCATCCATCTCCATGCGAACAAGCACATAACCCGGGAAGATCTTGACGTCCTTCTCGTCGCGCTTGCCACCCTCTTTAAGCTCAGTGACGTGCTCAGTGGGAATCTGGATGTCGAAGATGCGATCCTGCATGCCCATGGTCTCGATGCGGTGCTCGAGATCGGACTTAACACGGTTCTCATATCCGGAGTAAGTGTGAACAACGTACCAACGCTTGGACATCTTTACCCCCTCAGGCCAGCAAAGGCAACAAGGCCGGCACCGATAACGGCATCGAGCACAGCAATAACAACGCCAACCACGATGAGCGAGACGCACACCGCGATCGTGTAGTTGACGAGTTCTTTCTTGGTGGGCCACACAACGCGCTTCATCTCGGAGCGCACGGAACCCAGATAAGCCTTGATCGAACCGAAGAAGCCCTTCTTCTCGTTCTTCTTGGCCTTAGCAGGTGTCTTGGTGCTCTTCTTGTTTGCCATGTGACTTACCTCCGCGCAAAGGCGCTTATACGTTAGAAAACCGTAAGCCTCAAAAGAGGCTTACGGATTAAAGACTGGCACGCCAGGAAGGACTCGAACCCTCAACAGACGGTTTTGGAGACCGTTGCTCTACCAATTGAACTACTGGCGTGTATGCATAAGAGACTAGCGGGTCTCCTTGTGCAGCGTGTGCTTCTTGCACCAGGGGCAATACTTCTTGATCTCCATGCGGTCGGGCATGTTTGCCTTGTTCTTGGTGGTCGTGTAATTACGACGCTTGCACTCGGTGCAAGCCAGGGTAACCATAGTGCGCATGTCTTAACCTTCCTATACCGCCCCAACGGGCACGGTCGCTAACAATAGCATCTAGCTGTGAAACCTGTCAATGCAAACGGTATCACCGTGTCTGTTCTGCAAACGAGATACACATTTTTTTGCAACGCAGATGCGGAAATGCCGTTGCGAACCCAAACTGCGATAGAACTAGCATCGAGCAGGGTGAAAAAGGACCCGGCACCAGATAAGGCGCCGGGTCCTACAAGTACGCCTAGATCAGCGAGAACGAAAAGTTACTCGATGATGGTGGAGACGATACCGGAACCCACGGTGTGGCCACCCTCGCGGATAGCGAAGCGCAGGCCCTCCTCCATGGCGATCGGGTGAATGAGCTCGCCGGTGATGGTGATGTGGTCACCAGGCATAGCCATCTCGGTGCCCTCGGGGAGCTTGACGGTACCGGTCACGTCAGTGGTACGGAAGTAGAACTGCGGACGATAGCCATCGAAGAACGGGGTGTGACGGCCACCCTCGTCCTTGGTGAGGACGTAGATCTCGCCAGTGAACTTGGTGTGCGGGGTAACGGAACCCGGCTTGCACAGAACCTGGCCGCGCTCGATCTCCTCGCGCTTGATACCACGGAGCAGGATGCCGACGTTGTCGCCAGCCTCGCAGAAGTCCATGGACTTACGGAACATCTCGATGCCGGTGGCAACGGTGTTCTTGGTCTCCTTGATGCCGACGATCTCGACGGGCTCGTTGAGACGGAGCTCACCGCGCTCGACACGGCCGGTAGCAACGGTACCACGACCGGAAATGGTCATGACGTCCTCAACGGCCATCAGGAACGGCTTCTCGTTGTCGCGCTCGGGGGTCGGGATGTAGTCGTCGACGGTAGCCATGAGCTCGCGGACAGCGTCCATCCACTTCTCCTCGCCGTTCAGGGCACCAAGAGCGGAGCCGCGAACGATGGGCAGGTCGTCTCCCGGGAACTCGTACTCGGAGAGGAGGTCACGGGTCTCCATCTCGACGAGGTCAATGAGCTCCTCGTCGTCGACCATGTCGCACTTGTTCAGGAACACGACGATGTAGGGAACGCCGACCTGACGGGCGAGCAGGATGTGCTCACGAGTCTGGGCCATCGGGCCGTCGGTAGCGGCGATAACCAGGATAGCGCCGTCCATCTGGGCAGCACCGGAGATCATGTTCTTGACGTAGTCGGCGTGGCCGGGGCAGTCAACGTGAGCATAGTGGCGAGTAGCGGTCTCGTACTCAACGTGGGCAACGGAGATCGTAATACCACGCTCGCGCTCCTCGGGAGCCTTGTCGATGTTCTCGAAGGCGGTGAAGTCGGCCTTGCAGCCATCGGTCTCAGAGAGAACCTTGGTGATAGCGGCGGTCAGGGTCGTCTTACCGTGGTCAACGTGACCGATGGTGCCGATGTTAACATGCGGCTTAGTGCGCTCAAACTTTTCCTTGGCCATGAAGCCCTCCTTCTGAAAGGTCGCCCCCTTTTGGGGCAAATTCCCTATCTAACCCAAGCGGCCTCCTCGTTTCCTTGGAAGCCGCCATAAGTTACTGGTAGCGGCGACTGGATTCGAACCAGTGACAACACGGGTATGAACCGTGCGCTCTGACCAACTGAGCTACGCCGCCAAATGGAGCCTGCAACCAGACTTGAACTGGTGACCTCTTCGTTACCAACGAAGTGCTCTACCGACTGAGCTATACAGGCCTGACTGACTGGTGGGGATGATAGGACTCGAACCTATGAACCCAGAGGGAGCGGATTTACAGTCCGCCGCAGTTGCCGCTGTGCCACATCCCCGGTCTGTCAAACTCACTCCCGATGCAACCCACACAGGCATGCCTCGTTTGCAAGCAGATGAATATTAGAACGTTGCGCTATTCCCTGTCAACAAACTTTTGAAATACACGCGTCCGGGCGTATCGCTTTGCAGGAAAAACGCACAATTTATCTGTTTCTTGCTCTTTGAATATGCCCTTTTTCTTGTTCATTTTGTAAAGCTCCAGTAAGTACTTTATGCAGATGGAGTACTTGGAGCGTGACTGTGTCGCACGCACTCTAAAAACGCGGAAATCGTTTGTCCCTCAAGAGATTATTGAGTCATTTTCGACAAACGCGAGATGGCTCCCTTTGCTTTGTTCTCACGCATCTCATCTATGAGTCGAAGCGGGATTTGTCACGCGCAACTGTTTTTGAACCGAAGCGGGAGCGGGATTGGCCGCGCATGCCTGTTTTGGCCGCACAGGCCTGTTTGTGCAACCGGGTTCTCTGCTTGCCCCAGACTCAACCGTCCGCTATCCTAGAGAAGCTTTGCGCGCCAAGCGCCCAAAGTGCCAGCGTGGCTCAACGGTAGAGCAACTGATTTGTAATCAGTGGGTTGCGGGTTCGATTCCTGTCGCTGGCTCCATATAAGTTCGGGGGCCCGATGCC
>OLVZ01002410.1_pt1 | contig 13895 bp, 9 predicted proteins | sample 1673341 | NCBI WGS metagenome assembly OLVZ01 (sample SAMEA3178944, study PRJEB25190) | human gut metagenome | biome: human gut; feature: human-associated habitat; material: faeces | place: Austria | collected 2013 | reverse complement strand
TGTCGGGTCGGCAACAGCGTGGGAATCCGCAGCCGGAGGCTTGTGAATTTTCCGAAGGAGGCAAATCTGCCCTTTGAGCCGGATCACGGTTCCCTGAATGAGGATGGTTTTTTGTGCGTAAAGAATCATCATCTGATCGAGGCAGCAGGGATGAAGATTGCACCGTTGGAGGTTGCAAAATATTTTGCGCATGAGACGATGATTCCGGAGATTGAGGGGATCACACCCTTTGCGTTCCACAAATGGGCGGGGACGAACGCGCAGTATCCGAAATTTTAAAGCGGACAGCCGTTTGACGGTCTGATGGGGCTGGTATTCCGGAAGGAGCGGTCAGAGATGGTTATCCACAGGAAAGGAACAGCATGGCAGAGCAGATTGCACATACGAAAAATGGAAAAATAGAACAGTTCGGCAGGATCTGCTTTTATGCAGGGCTTCTTTTGGAACTTCTGATTGTCATCCTGGACAAGAGTTCGTGGATCAATCCGCTGGAAGGACAAATGTTCCGGGTCAGCTTTCTGCTGTTTGCCTGCAAGCTCTGTGTGACGAAGTATTCCAAAAAAGAATGGCTTGCTGTGCTGGCGGCAGGAATCATTGCGGGGCTGTGTTATCTCGGCTCGGATCGGGATGAGGCGGTTCGAGTGGTTGTGTTTGTTGCATCGATGAAAGGGATTGACCACAAAAAGGCACTGCGGGTTGTTTTTTATGTGACGCTTACCGGAATGGCAGTGCTGGCGATGCTTTCGCTGGCGGGCGTTTTGGGCGAGGTTTGGGACGCTGGCGCTGGCTATGGAATCAAAGAAGGCAGCAGGCGGCTTTGTCTTGGCGTCGGCAACAGCAATGCGCTTGCGATTATGATCTGGGCGCTGATGACGCTCGGCGTTTATCTGTTCCATGAAAAAATGAAGCCGGTGCACTGGATGCTTCTCGGCGTACTGACGGTTGGCGTTTACGCTGCGACGATGACGCGGACGACGTTTCTTATCATGGCGGCAACGCTGGTGCTGGCGTTTGTGATGGACAAGTCCTCAAAAATCCGCGAAGGCAGCGTTGTCTATATCGGCGGAATGGCAGCGGTTGCGGCGGGCTTTGTCTTTTCCTTGTACGCAGCGCATATTTCCAACTGGTATGAACTAATGCCGGCCTGGGTGGTCAGGATTGACAGGATCCTGACCGGGCGTATTTCCAGTATTTATGCCTTTGAAAACGGCGGCGGCGTGCTCAGAAACTGGAAGCTGTTCGGCGATCCGAACTATGTGGAATATTTCGATATGGGTTATGTACGCCTGTTTTTCTGGTATGGAATCATTCCGGGCGCATGCTGTATGGTGCTGCTGTTTCTCCTGATGCGTGTCTGCAGAACATTAAAGGATACCCAGGGCTTTGTCCTTGTGCTGTCCTTTGCGCTGTTTACGGTAGTCGAGGCGCATGCGGTATCGGTCTATCTGGCGCGCAATTATGTCTTGTTTTTGCTGGGAGCGTACTGGACGGCAATGCTTCCGCTGGGTGGGAAAGCAATCTGGTGGTGGCAGCTGCCGGGGGCTTTTTGGAAGCACGGTTCCAAAGCAACGGATGGCAGCTTTGGGAGGAAAGCGACGGTTGGCAATTGCTCCGAAGTACAGGAGAAGGCTGCAACCATAAAGGAGGCTGCGAGATGACAGAAAGAGCAGCCGGACGAAAAAATACAACGCAGTTTGTTTTTGCAGAGAACAGTCTGGATATTCTCCGCCTGTTTGCGGCGCTGCAGATTGCGATCACGCATTATCTGAATCTGACAATGCTCACATATGGAAAAGACGGACCGGGGGATGGACTGCTGCTTGGCTTTAAAAGAGCGCTGACACTGTTCCCCGGCTTGATTATTCTCTTTAGCATCAGCGGATTTCTGATGGGAGAGACACTGATGCGGACACAAAACCGAAAAATATTTGCCCAAAAACGGATCCTGCGGTTGTATCCGGCGCTATGGGTCAACATTGTGCTGACGATGGGGATGCTCTCTTTGCTTCCCGGCGTCGTTTCGGGGCATGGGAAAGATCTGCTGACCTGGGCAGTTGTGCAGGGCGTCGGTCTGGCCTATACGCCGTCCTTTTTGCAGGCGTTTGCGATAGAAAGCATCAACGGGACACTTTGGGCGCTGATGGTGGAAATTCAGCTGTACGTTCTGGTTGCGGTGGTCTGGAAACGGTGTCTTGCCTGGAAAGACCGTACCTGGCATGTCCTCTTGGTGCTGACTGTGCTGTTAAATCTCGCCTGCGGACTTTTAAAGAATTCGGGAGCGCTTCCCGGCGCGGCTGCTTCCCTGCTGGATCGAAGCTTCCTGCCGTATCTGGTCTGGTTTTTTGCAGGGCTATATCTGTGGCATTTTAAAGAGACAATTTTACAAAAACTGACAGGAAAATGGTTTATTCTGCTGATTGTATTTATCTGCTATAAAGTGTGCTGGCAGACCTTTGGCTGGAAGCTTCCGGGATATTATGCGGACCTTGTGACGAGCCTTTTGCTCCCGGTGGTTGTGCTTGCCTGCGCCTATGGCTGGAAAAAGCATCGCCTGAAAAATGATTTGTCCTATGGAATATTTTTATACCACTGGCCGTTGATCAATCTGGTATTTTACTGGAATCTGCCGAAAAAGATGCATCACATTCCGCTGTTTCTTTTGTATGTGGCAGGATTTCTTGCGTTGGCGTGCGCGTCGTGGTTTTTGCTGGAACGCCATGTGTTGAAACGAAAACGCTGAAACTTATGCAGTGGAAGCTGCATAACATCATGAAATAGGGTACAGCAAACCGCGCATAAAATAACTGGCGCAATGGGAGAAAACGTATGAAAGTTGTAATGCTTGGTGCGGACCGCAGCGTAAAGGGCGGCGTATCCGCGGTGGTCAATAACCTGTACGAGGCGGGACTCGATCAGCGTATTGACCTGACCTATATCGGGACAATGGTGGACGGAAGCACGGCTGCGAAGCTGTTAAAAGGTGTTCAGGCGCTGTTGAAATTTGTCACTGTGCTGCCGAAAGCGGACATCGTCCATCTGAATATGGCGGCGGATGCGAGCTGCTACCGGAAGCTGATTTTTATGCAGATCGCCCTCTGGTTCCGCAAAAAGGTTGTGATTCACGAGCACGGCGGAGATTTTCAGGGCTTTTATTATAAACGATGCAGCTCGAAACGACAGGCGTATATCAAAAAAATGTTAAACCGTGCGGATTTGTTTTTGGTGCTGACGGATGTCTGGAAAGATTTTTTCTCAGACATGGTGGATCGGGACAAAATCCATGTCCTGCAGAATGCGGTTCCGGTTCCGAAAATGCCGAAAACAGATTATAGCAGCCATACGGCGGTCTTTTTGGGACGGCTTTGTCCGGAAAAGGGAGTGGACGAGCTGTTGGACTGTGTAGAGGCGGTTTGGAAGAAGCACCCGGATTTTCATTTGGTGTTGGGCGGCTTCTGGGAAAACGGGACGGAGGAGCTGCAAAAGAAAGCAAAAAAACTGGAGGCGCAGGGAATTGTCGAATGCCCCGGCTGGGTATCTGCAAAGCAGCGCACCGAGCTGTTTGAGCAGAGCAGTATTTTTGTCCTGCCGACGTGGTTTGAAGGACAGCCGGTTTCTCTGTTAGAGGCGATGGCGGCGGGAATGTGCAGCCTGACGACTGCAGTTGGCGGGATTCCGCAGACCCTCGGGGAGCCGGAATGGAACAGTCTGCCGACCGGAAAAGACGGCTGCGGCGTGATGGTAGAGGCAAAAAACAGCCGGATGCTGACAGAGGCGCTGGAAGAACTGCTTTTGGATGAAAATTTGCGCCGCGAAATTGGTACAAAAGCGCGGATGCGGGTGCAGGAGTATTATGCGATAGATAATTATGTAAACCAACTGGTCAGCTATTACGAGAAATTGAGAAAAGAGGACTAATGTTGCATGGAAAAAAAGGTAAGTGTGATCGTTCCGGTTTACCGGACGTTGGAGTGGCTGGCACGCTGTGTGCAGAGCATCACGGGTCAGACCTATAAAAATCTGGAAATTATTCTGGTGGACGACGGTTCGCCGGATGACTGCCCGGCATTATGTGACGACTGGGCGCAGAGGGACGACCGAATTCGCGTTTTGCATAAGGAAAACGGCGGTCTGGTGTCCGCGTGGATGGCTGGCGTGTCGATGAGCACCGGCGATTATCTGTGTTTTGTGGACAGTGACGACTGGATTGACGCCTGCATGGTGGAAAAAATGCTGGATTTTTCGTCCGACTGTGGAAAAGAGATCATCTGCGGCAATTATGTACAGGAGGAAAGAAACCGCAGCATCGAAATTTATCAGGCGATGGAGCCGGGCATTTATACGGGGCGCAGCCTGCAGGATCGGATTCACGGAAAACTTCTGGGGCAGGAAAAACGTCCGATCACATTGTCCCGCTGCATGAAGCTTTTTTCCCGTACTTTAATTGTTGAAAATATGAAATACTGTGACCCGTCCATTCGAATGGGTGAGGATATGGTCATCACCCTTCCGGCGCTTCTGGATGCGCAGCGGATTGTGGTCATGGAGGGCGCAGCGTGGTATCACTACCTGTTTTTGCGGGAGTCGATGGTGCACAGTTATGATGCCGGAATGTATGAAAATATCCGCAGTCTGGATAAAATTGTTCGCCAAATCCTTGCAGACAAGCATGCGCCGAACGCCCAAAAACAGGCGGATCGGGAGCTGCAGCTTCTGATGTTTCTGGAAATCAAGAACGAGGCGAGAAACGGACGGGAAGGCTGGAAAGGGCGGCTGCAGAAGGAATGCAGGGAAACAGAGCTGCAGGAAGCGGTCAAAAGAATGCCGCTTGCTCCGACTGTCACGGAAAATAAGCTGATGTATCAGGTGCTTGCGCATCCGGAAAATACGGCAATGATGCAGCTTGTCCATTTTCTTTTGTGGGCAAACAGTAAGCGGCAGCGCTGAATGGAGAGTTGTATGGAATCAAAAAAGCAGGGACAGATCAGTATTATCATGCCGGTTTACAACGGCGTTTCCTGGATTGGGGAATGTATCGAAAGCATTCGGCAGCAGACGGATACGAACTGGGAGCTTCTGGTGCTGGACGATCATTCGACGGACGGGACGACGGAGCTGGTGCTTAAACTGGCGGAAGCGGATTCGAGAATTTTCCCGATTTTACGTCAGAAAAACGGCGTATCCGCAGCACGTAACGAGGGACTGGAAAAAGCGCAAGGGGAATTTGTCATGTTTGTCGATGCGGATGACAAGCTGGATCCGCAGATGCTCTCTGTGCTTCGGGCGATGCTGGGGCAGACAGAAAGCGACCTTGCGGTCTGTGATTACTATAGATGGAACGGTAAACCGGACGGAGTTTATAACCGGTCAGAAGAACTGTTGAAAACGGATGTAGAGCGGGAGGAAAATGCTGCTCGGGCAAAAGAAGTGCTGCGTGCAGACAGCGCAGAAAAAGCCGGGGCGGAAGCCGTTTCTCAACAACGCGCAGTTCGTGCGGAGGGCGTCCGTGTATACAATCGCTCAGAATACGTTTCGGACTATCTCCTGCGCGGAAATACCCGCTGCTGGAGCGTATTATACCGCCGCAGTGCGATTGGGCAAATCCGTTTCCGGGAAGACTTGAGCATCGGTGAGGATATGATGTTTCTGATGGATTTGCTGATGCAGATTTCCAGCGTGAGCATCACAGAGTATCGCGGCTATTTTTACCGGATTAACGAGCAGGGCGCGATGCTCAAGCCCTTTAAACCGAGCTACATGGATGAAATCAAAAGCTGGGAGCTTGCTTGCAGGCTTGTGGAAAAAGAGTTCCCGTCCCAGAAGGGGCGGGTATACAGTATTCTGGCGGTTTCTGCGATGCTGGCTGTCGGAAAAATTGCGCGCCTGTCCGGTGCTGAACGGAAAAAATACCAGACGGAAGTCGTACAGTGCCACAGTGCTGTCCGGAAAGGACTTGCTGCTTCCGGAGCAAAAGAGGAGCTGCCGAAGGGCTATCGGATAAAAACGATGCTGTTCACCGCCTGTCCGGCGTTGTATCTTGCGCTGTATCATCATTGGAAAGGTTGAAGTAACTGTTCCGTAGGTCTGCGCATTTACTGCGCTGACCGTAAGAAAACTTAGACTAGAAGGCAAAAATCCTATCGGCATAGCCGATTTGAAATGGATTTTTGCGCGTAACTGCGAGGGTACGGAACAGTTACGAAAAGAGCTGTATCGCTGTCTGCTGTGGTCACAGCGCGCAGCGGCAGCGTGTGCATATTTTAGGCAGCGGTTTCATAAGGTATAGTAATTTCTGCTTTGCAGGGAACCTATGGAACTGAGCAAACCGTTTCACCGCAAAAAGATCGTCGTAATTTTTCTGGCGTGCATTCTGATCTTTTCAGGGCTGTCCGCCAGAGTGGTATATCTGATGGTATTTCGGGCGGCACATTATTCTGAGCTCGCGCTGGATTTGCATCAGAGAGAGCGCAAAATCAAGGCAAAGCGCGGGAGAATTTTAGACCGGAACGGGATCGTGCTGGCGGATAACCAGCCGGTCTGTACGATTTCTGTCATCCATAACCAGATTCGCGATCCCAACGCAGTGATTGCGCTTTTGTGCAGCAAGCTTGAACTGTCGGAAGAGACCGTTCGAAAAAGAGTGGAAAAGGTATCGTCCATCGAAAAAATCAAAAGCAATGTCGATCTGGAAACCGGGGAGGAAATTTACCGGACAGGGCTGGACGGCATCAAGGTGGACGAGGATTATAAACGATATTATCCGTATGAGAATCTCGCTTCCAAAGTGATCGGCTTTACCGGAGGCGATAATCAGGGAATTTTGGCATTGGAAAGCCGGTATGAGGAAGTGCTTTCCGGGCAGGAGGGCTTGATTCTGGAAATGACGGACGCACGCGGCGTCCGGCTTCTGGATGAAGGAGAGAGCCGGGTAGAGCCGGTGGATGGAAAGGATTTATACATTAGTCTGGATGCCAACATCCAGCTGTATGCACAGCAGCTGGCGGAGCAGGTCTGCCTGGAAAAAGAAGCGGAAAGCGTTTCGATTCTGGTGCTGCGTCCCGATAACGGAGAAATCCTTGCGATGGTGGATGTGCCGGAATATCAGTTGAATGACCCGTTCACACTTCCGGAGGGGCAGCAAGAACAGCTCATGAACGAAAAAGAAAAGCAGGAAGCCCTGAATAAAATGTGGAGAAACGCCTGCATCAACGATACCTACGAGCCTGGCTCTGCCTTTAAGGTCATTACGGCGGCAGCCGCATTGGAAAACGGCGTTGTCCGGGAAGAGGATTCTTTTCAGTGCCCGGGCTATATTGTCGTAGAGGGCAGAAAAATCCGGTGTGCAAAGGTTCGGGGTCATGGAACTGAAAATTTCGTACAGGGGACGATGAATTCCTGCAATCCGGTGTTTGTGACGGTAGGGCTTCGGATGGGTGCAGATACGTTTTACCAAAGCATGAAGCAGTTCGGGCTGCTGAACAGAACTGGAATCGATGTGCCTGGAGAAGCCGGTACAATCATGCACGCACAGGATCAGATCGGTCCGGTGGAGCTTGCGACGATTTCGTTCGGGCAGTCCTTTCAGATCACGCCGATCCAGCTTGCAGCGACGGTCAGCTCCCTCATTAATGGCGGGACGCGGATTACACCGCATTTGGGACTGTATTGCGAAAAGACGGACGGTTCGGAGCGCATTTCGGTACAGAAGGAAACGGAGCAAAAACGGATTCTTTCGGAAGAAACGAGCGCCCGGCTGCGCAGCATCCTGTTTCAGGTCGTGGAAAACGGCGGCGGAAAAAATGGAAAAGTCGAAGGCTATCAGGTGGGCGGCAAGACGGCGACCAGCGAGACGCTTCCTCGCGGTACTGGTCGGTATATTTCTTCGTTTCTGGGTTTTGCGCCTGCGGACGATCCGAAGGTGCTGGCATTGTGCATTATCCGAAACCCCCAAGGCGTCTATTATGGCGGACTGGTGGCGGCGCCGGTAGTGCGCGAGCTTTTTGAAAATATTCTTCCCTATCTGGATGAAATAGGGTATTATGAGAAGAATGAAACAATAAACCGCAAATAATTGCAGGGAAACATAGAACGAAAGTGCTGTCTATGGCAGCGAAAGGAGAGAATCAACATGGATTTACTGGGAAAAAAGGTACTGGTAGCCGGATGCGGAAAGAGTGGACTCGGAGCCGCCGGACTCTTGCAGAAAGCGGGAGCCGTTCCCGTTCTGTTTGATGAAAATGAAAAGCTGGATGGGAAGGCGCTCTGCGCGCGGGAGGATTATCCAAAAGACACTGCGCTGGTACTGGGAAGCCTTCCGAAGGAGTTGCTTTCCGAGCTTTCGCTGGCGGTTTTAAGCCCTGGTATTTCCATTGAAGAAGCGTTTGTTTCTACACTGGAAGAGGCGGATATTCCGGTATGGGGCGAAATTGAGCTCGCCTGGAACTATGAAAAGGGAAAGGTGCTCGCAATTACAGGTACGAACGGAAAGACTACGACGACAACGCTGGTGGGCGAGATCATGAAGCGTTATCAGGACAATACGTTTGTTGTCGGCAATATCGGAACCCCCTATACGCAGGAGGTTTTAAAAACAGATAAGGACAGCGTGACGGTAGCGGAGATCAGCAGCTTCCAGCTGGAAACTGCAGTGCATTTCCATCCGACTGTCAGCGCGATTTTAAATATCACGCCGGATCATTTGAACCGTCATCATACGATGGAGAACTATGCGGCGGTCAAGGAATCCATCACGAAGAACCAGACAAAGGACGATTTCTGTGTGCTCAATCACGAGGACAGCTGGTTAAAGGCGTTTGCACCGAAGTGCCCGGCCCAGGTCATCTGGTTTTCTTCCAAAGAAAAGCTGGAGAGAGGCTATTATCTGGTCGGCAGCAAAATCTGCAGAAATCTCGGAAATGGGGAAGAAGTCCTGATGGATGTTGACAAGATGCAGCTGATCGGCGTACATAATTTTGAAAACGTGATGGCAGCAATTGCAATTGCAGCAGCATACGGCGTGCCGATGGAAACAATTCTGGATACCGTAAAACATTTTCAGGCAGTAGAACACAGAATCGAATATGTAGCGACCAAAAACGGCGTCGTTTATTATAACGATTCCAAGGGAACCAATCCCGATGCGGCGATTCAGGCGATCCGCGCAATGAAGTGGCCCACCGTGCTGATCGGCGGCGGCTATGATAAGCAGAACACCTATGACGAGTGGATTGAAGCGTTTGACGGCAAGGTAAAGCTCCTGGTGCTGATCGGTCAGACGCGGGAAAAGATCGCGGAGTGCGCAAAGAAGCACGGAATGGAAAATATCGTTTTGGCGGACAGCTTTGAAGAAGCGATGGATACCTGTGTAAAGGCAGCGTGTCCGGGCGACGCGGTGCTGTTGTCCCCCGCATGCGCGAGCTGGGGAATGTTCCCGAATTATGAAGTGCGCGGTAAAATGTTCAAGGAATATGTAAACAGCCTGAAGGGGTGAGCAAGTGGCAGGACGGAGAAGAACTCAGAAAACAGAATACTATTTTGATTACAGTCTTCTGTTCATCATCCTGTTTCTGACAGGCTTCGGACTGGTTATGATTTATTCCGCCAGCGCTTACGATGCGACGACGCAGAATCTGAACGAGGACTATTATCTGATGCATCAGGCGTTTGCGGCGGCGCTGGGGCTGGTGGGGATGTTTTTCGTCTCACACATCCCATATCATTTCTGGGAGCGGTTTGCGGTAATCGGCTATGTGGTTTCCCTGATTTTGATTGCACTCGTGCTGTCACCGCTGGGCGTCGAGGTCAACGGTGCAAGAAGGTGGCTGAATCTCGGTATGTCGATTCAGCCTGCGGAGATCGCAAAGCTGGCGATGATTCTGTTTCTGGCGACGTTTATCTGCAAGATGGGAAGAAACATTCGGACGTCGCGAGGCTTTTTGACGGTTATTGGGGTTTCCCTGCCGCACGTTTTTTGTATCTGGAAAATCACCAACAACCTGAGCTCTGCGATTATCGTGCTGGGAATTGCGATCCTGATGCTGTTTGTGGCGAGTCCGCAATACAAACCATTTTTCATCATAGGAGGAATTGGAGCACTCGCAGTTATAGGTGTAATTTTCGGTGTCAAGCAGCTGCAGAGCATCGAAGGGCTGGATTTCCGTTTCGCACGTATCATGGCGTGGCTCGATCCGGAAGCCTATGCGTCCGGCAAGGGCTTCCAGACGCTGCAGGCACTCTATGCGATCGGCTCCGGCGGTATTTTTGGAAAGGGGCTCGGGCAGAGTATCCAGAAACTGGGCTTTTTGCCGGAACAGCAGAATGATATGATCTTTTCGATCATTTGTGAGGAGCTGGGGCTGTTCGGCGGCATCGCTGTGATCCTGATTTTTTTGCTGTTGATCTGGCGTCTGATGATTATTGCGAACAACGCGTCGGATCTGTTCGGTGCGCTGTTAGTTGTCGGCGTGCTGGGGCATTTTAAATGTTGCGGTCGTAACGAACTCAATGCCGAACACCGGCGTGTCCCTGCCGTTTATCAGCTACGGCGGCTCATCGATCCTGTTTTTGCTGATCGAGATGGGGCTCGTCATGAGCGTTGCCCGCGGCATCAAGGTCCGGGATGTGTAATGGGGTATGCGCGTATCGCTCGTTCATCGGGAGTAAAGAAGACGAGCGTTTTGGCCGGGCACGGGTGGCAGCAGTGCAGCTGCATTTGTCACGCATGCGGCATCTTTGCCATAGTATAGGGTAAGGGCAGCGCGGACGGTGGTTTTGTGGATTCAATCTGGATCAGAGGCAAAAGACCTCTTTACGGGGAAATGACAGTGCAGGGGTCGAAAAACGCCGTGCTGCCGATTCTGGCGTCGACCATTCTGATCGCCGGAAAGACGACACTGCGAAACTGCCCGGATATTTCGGATGTGGACTGCATGTGCCGCATTTTGCAGAAAATCGGCGCAACAGTGACAAAAAAAGGTCACGAGATCTGCGTGGACGCTTCCGGTGCGCTGCAAAGCAGGCTTCCGGCAGAGGAAGTGGTTCGGATGCGTTCCTCCATCGTGCTGACGGGCGCGCTTTTGGGGCGGCTTGGGCAGGCGTCCTTCTGCGATCCGGGCGGCTGTGTCATCGGCGACCGCCCGATCGATTTGCATCTGAAAGCCTTTGCGCGCTTTGGTTGTCAGATAAGACGGGAGGATGACAATTTTTTGACGGTATTTGCAAAGCGACTGAACGGCGTACAGATCCCTTTTCCGTTTTCGAGCGTCGGTGCGACGCAGAATGCGATTTTATGCGCGGTCTGTGCAAAGGGAGAAACAGTGCTGACAGGTTGTGCAAAGGAACCGGAGGTCGTTTCGCTATGCCGCTTTTTAAACGGTGCAGGGGCAAAGATCGAAGGAGCCGGAAGCAAAACGATTCGAATTGAGGGCGTAAAAAAGCTTTGCAGCACAGAATTTTCCATCGATGCGGACCGGATCGTGGCAGGAACCTGTCTGATCGGTGTACTCGCGGCAGGCGGGGAAGCGTTTTTGCGGCAGGCGCCGATCGGGCAGCTTACAGCGGTGATCGCAGTTGCCCAAAAAATGGGCGCACAGATTGTCCCGGATTCAGAAGGACTGTTGGTAAAACGTGCAGGCAGGCTGGTTTCCCCGCTTTTGCTGGAAACGGACGTATATCCGGGCTATCCGACCGACCTGCAGTCCCCGATGCTGACGGCACTGTGCTGTGCAGAAGGAAACTGTATGGTGTCGGAGCGCGTTTTTAATGGAAGGTTTGGTGTGCATGAGCAGTTAAACCGTATGGGTGCTGCGATCGTCGCCGGACAAACAAGCGCGGAGGTCACCGGAGGCAGAAAACTGCACGGAGAGCGGGTTTTTGCAAAAGAACTGCGGGGCGGGGCGGCACTCGTGCTGGCGGGGCTGTGTGCAGAGCATAAGACGGTCGTGGAAAACTGTCATTTTATCCGGAGAGGATATGAAGATATCGTAAGGGATTTCAGAGAGTTGGGAGCAGACATTGGCACAGAAACAGAAATATAAGCTGCTGGACGGCGGAAAATCTGAAAAAAGTCGGAAGAAATCAGCTTCCGGCAAAAAAAAGAAAAAAAGCAGCGGCAAAGCTGCCGGGTATTCCTATGCAGTGGCAACGCCGGGCGAGTGGCTGCGTGCAAATCTCGGTGTACTGATTGCCAGCATCGTGATCGTCTGTTTGGCGGCGGCTGCCCTCGTCGTGGTGTCCGTGTTTCGGGTGCAGAACGTTTCGGTCGAGGGAAACGTCCACTACACGAGTGAAGAGATTGAGGCGATGGTTCTGACTGACCGGCTTTCCTATAATTCGCTCTATCTTTCGTTAAAATATCGGAATAAGGAAATCCGGGACATTCCGTTTATCGAAACGATGAGTGTCCGGGTCGATTCGCCGGACAGCATCACGATCCGTGTTTATGAAAAGTCTGTGGCGGGCTACGTGGAATACATGGGGCGTTACATGTATTTTGACCGGGACGGTATCGTGGTGGAATCTTCGGAAACGAGGACAGAAGGAATTCCGCAGGTGACGGGAATTAGGTTCGACCATGTTGTTTTGTATGAGGCGCTTCCGGTGAAGAATACCGATATTTTTCAGGAAATCCTTTCGATTACGCAAATGCTTTCCAAGCATCAGATCACGACGGATAAAATATATTTCAACGAATCAAATGAAATAACACTTTATTTCGACAATATCCGGGCAAAGCTGGGAAAGGCTAACCTGGAGGAAAAGGTGATGCGCCTGGAGCAGATTTTACCGAATCTGTCGGGCGAAAGCGGAGTACTCGATTTGCAGAATTACTCGGAAGACCGTAAAAATGTGACGTTTCAGAAAGATGGATAACCGCAAAGAAATTGAAAAAATGGGTTGCGTAATTCTGAAAATGATTATATGATAAATATTATGAAGTTTGTCAGGAATGAAGGAGGAAATACCCTTGCTGGAGATTAAAGTAAATGACGCAGAAGCGGCAGCGCACATCCTTGTCATTGGAGTTGGCGGTGCAGGCAATAATGCTGTAAATAGAATGATTGATGAGAAAATTGACGGTGTGGAGTTTATCGGAGTCAATACAGACCGACAGGCTCTGCAGTTCTGCAAAGCGGAAAAGCACCTGCAGATCGGCGAGAAGCTGACCAAGGGACTGGGCGCAGGCGCAAAGCCCGAAATCGGTGAGCAGGCAGCTCAGGAGAGTGCAGAAGAAATTTCCAAATCCTTAGACGGAGCAGATATGGTATTTGTTACCTGCGGTATGGGCGGCGGAACCGGAACCGGTGCGGCTCCCGTTGTCGCAAAGCTCGCCAAGGACAAAGGAATCCTGACTGTTGGCGTTGTAACCAAGCCGTTCCGTTTTGAAGCAAAGACCCGTATGAACAATGCGATGTCCGGTATCGAGAAGCTGCGTGACAGCGTGGATACTCTGATCGTTATCCCGAATGACAAGATTCTGGAAATTGTGGACAAGCGTACCAGCATGCCGGAAGCCCTGATGAAGGCCGACGAAGTCCTTCAGCAGGCAGTACAGGGAATTACCGATCTGATCAACGTCCCCGCAGTCATTAACCTCGACTTTGCAGACGTGCAGACCGTTATGCGCGACAAGGGCATTGCTCACATCGGTATCGGCGAAGGTAAAGGCGACGATAAGGCTGTCATGGCAGTCAAAGCCGCTGTAGAGAGCCCGCTGTTAGAGACAACGATTGCAGGCGCAACCGATATCATCATCAACGTGTCCGGCGATATTTCCATGTTCGACGCTTCCGATGCGGTGGATTATGTCCGTGAGATCACCGGCGATGACGTTAACATCATCTTCGGTGCCATGTATGATGATACAGTTGCTGACTACTGCAGAATCACAGTGATTGCAA
>OLVZ01002394.1_pt1 | contig 13995 bp, 9 predicted proteins | sample 1673341 | NCBI WGS metagenome assembly OLVZ01 (sample SAMEA3178944, study PRJEB25190) | human gut metagenome | biome: human gut; feature: human-associated habitat; material: faeces | place: Austria | collected 2013 | reverse complement strand
ACGGCAAGGGCGCGCACTCCACTTGGGTGGGCAACGCGCTCATCCAGCCCACCGCCCCCGGCACCGACTCCTACGAGCTCAACCGCAACCTGGTCCTGACCCCGGGCGCCATCGCCGATTCCGAGCCGAACCTCGAAATCGAAAACGGCAACATCATCGGTGCCGGTCACGCCTCTTCGGTGGGCCGCTTCGACGACGAGGAACTGTTCTACCTCGAATCCCGCGGCATCCCCGAAACCGACGCCCGCAAGCTCGTGGTGCGCGGCTTCTTCGGCGAACTCGTCGAGGAGATCGGCATTCCCGCCATCTCCGAACATCTGATGACCGTGATTGACCGCCGACTGGCCCGTGGTGAAAACGACGCCATGGCACAGGTCCTCGAAGACAAGTAAGAACAGCATTTTTAGGAGCACAACAATGTCAACACTCGAAATCAAGGACCTGCACGTCCACGTCGAAACCAAGGAAGGCATCAAGCCGATCCTGAAGGGTGCCACCCTGACCGTCCACTCCGGCGAAACCCACGCCATCATGGGCCCCAACGGTTCCGGCAAGTCCACTCTCGCCTACACGTTGGCCGGCCACCCCAAGTACGTGGTCGACTCCGGCGAGGCCCTCCTCGACGGCAAGGACATCCTCAAGATGACTCCGGACGAGCGCGCCAAGGCCGGCCTGTTCCTGGCCATGCAGTACCCGGTCGAAATACCGGGCGTGTCCATGACCAACTTCTTGCGCACCGCCAAGACCGAAATCGACGGCGAGGCTCCCGGTATTCGCCAGTGGGCCAAGGACCTGTCCGCAGCCATGAAGCGCCTCAAGATGGACCCGAAGTTCGCCTCCCGTTCCGTGAACGAAGGCTTCTCCGGCGGTGAAAAGAAGCGCGCCGAAGTGCTGCAGCTCGAACTGCTGAAACCGAAGTTTGCCGTCCTTGACGAAACCGACTCCGGCTTGGACGTGGACGCCCTGCGCATCGTGTCCGAAGGCGTGAACCGCGCCAAGGAAGCCAACCAGTTCGGCATCCTCATGGTCACGCACTACACCCGTATCTTGAAGTACATCAAGCCGGACATCGTGCACGTGTTCGCCGACGGCCACTTCGTCAAGACCGGCGGCCCTGAGCTGGCCGACGAACTCGAAGAGAACGGCTACGACCAGTACCTGCCCGAAGGCGCCGACTCCGAGTCCGCACTGGCCTGAGTCCGTGACCGTGGGAGTCTGACATGCCCTATTCTCGACACGCTCCGGGCCGCTTAGGCCAGGTCTTTACGGTCGCGAACAGGCCATGTCAGACTCCCACTCGTTTCGTACAATTGTTACGTAAGTAGGGGGAACATAATGGTTGATTTTAAGGCGATTCGGGCGCAGTTCCCGATTCTGGATCAGGAGATTCACGGGCACCCGCTCGTGTACCTGGATTCTGCGGCCACCTCGCAGAAGCCGAATGCGGTGATCGACGCCGAGGCGAACTTCTACCGTACAATTAACGCCGGCGTGCACCGTGGTGCGCACGAACTGGCCGCCCGTAGCACCATGGCCTTTGAGGAGGCCCGAGCCAAGGTGGCCAAGCTGGTCGGCGCGAATGCGGCCGAAGGTGAAGAGGAGGTCGTCGTCACCGGTGGTGCCACGGCCGGACTGAACCTGCTCGCCACCGCATTCGGCAATGCATCGCTGGGGCGTGGGGGAGAAGCCGCCAAGCGTTTTGCCCTGAAGCCGGGCGATGAGATCGTCGTCTCGCGTGCGGAACATCATTCGGTGCTGCTGCCGTTCCAGGAGCTGTCCTACCGTACCGGCGCCACCTTCAAGTGGATCGACCTGACCGAGGACGGCCGTGTGCGTACGGACAACCTCGACGAAGTCATCACCGAGCGTACCAAGGTCGTGGCCGTCACCCACGTGGGCAACGCCACGGGTGCCATCACCAACATCGCCCCGATCATCAAGCGTGCGCATGAAGTAGGTTCGATCTTCATCTTGGACGCTTGCCAGTCCGTACCGCACCTCAAGGTCGATTTCCACGCGCTTGATGTGGTCGACGTGCTTGAACTTGGTGAACAACGGCACGTATTCATACAGCACGTTGGAGTTCTCCAGGCCAAACCACTGCACGGGCGAGCCGGCGAAGCGGCGGATCGCGTACTTGATGGCAATTGCGCGCGCATCGGAGGGCTCCACGTCGCTTTCGGGCGCAAGCGTCTTGCGAATCATGCAGAACTTGAACGAACCAATGGAGTTCGGCTCCTTGTACACCGAATACGGGCTGATTTGCGCAGGCAGCTCACCCGAGGCGCGCAGGTCGCCGACGATCTGACGCAGATAGGCGTTCACGCGCTGGTTGACCTTGTAGCCCAAGTGCAGATGCACGCGGAACACGTAACCGGTACCGTAGTTTTCAACCGAGTACTCAAACGTGTGCGGCTGGTCGGTGACCTCGACATTCAGGAACCAATACGCGTTGGCGCGTTTGGGATGTTTGTCGAAGATCGAGTACAGGATGTCGCGGTCGAGCATGTCGGTTGACGTGCTGTTGGTGAGGTATACCAGGTTGTCGCAGAGAACTTCGTAGGAGGAGTCGTTGCGTAAACGACCGAGCTGCTCAAGGTACTTGCGCACCGGCAGCATGGTGTACTGGCGACGCTCCACGCGGCTGCCGTTGTACCAAGCCACCATGACGGACATGATGAGGGCCGCCAGCAGGATGGTGAAGTAGCCGCCGTGGAAGAACTTAGTGAGTGAAGAGATGAAGAAGAAGCCCTCAAGCGACACGAAGAACACCACGAAGATCCAAGGGAACACGTGAAGCTTGCGTACGCCGTGCAGGTAGAAGAAGAGCAGCAACGAAGTGCAGATCATCGTGATGGTGATGGCGAGGCCGTAGGCGGCTTCCATGCGCGCGGAGCTCTGGAACAGCAGGACCACGAAAGCGCAGCCGACCCACATCACGTTATTGACCATGGGGATGTAGAGCTGGCCCTTGGTCTCGGCGGGATAGAAGACCTGCATGTGGGGCATGAGGTCGAGGCGGCTTGCCTCGGATACCAGGGAGAACGCGCCGGTGATGAGTGCCTGCGAGGCGATGATGGCGGCGCAGGTGGAGAGGATGACGCCGAACGGGCGCATCATCTCGGGCAGCATCTGGAAGAACGGGTTGAGGTCGCTGATAGCGAGCAGTTCGCTATTGCCCGCGTTGGCGAGCAGCCATGCGCCCTGGCCCAGATACGAAAGGATGAGGCAGGTTTTCACGAACGGCCAGGTAGCGTAGATGTTGCCGCGGCCCACGTGGCCCATGTCGGAGTAAAGCGCCTCGGCGCCGGTGGTGGCGAGGAAGCAGCTGCCCAGAATCATGATGCCAGCGGCGTTATGCGGGCTCAGCAGGAACGCGATGCCGCGCACGGGGTTGAACGCCTTGAGCACAACGGGGTTGGCCAGTACGTAGACCAGGCCCGTACCGCCCAGGAAGAGAAACCAAAACGTCATGACCGGACCAAAGGCGTGGCCGATCTTGGAGGTGCCGGCGCGCTGCACCGCGAACAGGATGCAGACGATGACGAGCGTGATGATGACCACGCGCATCTGGTCGTCGCCCATGATGTTGTGGATCGCGTCGATGGTGCGCAGGCCCTCGATTGCCGTGGTGATGGTCACCGCAGGAGTGAGCACGCCGTCGGCGAGCAGCGCGGCGCCGCCGAGCATGGCGGGCACGATGAGCTTTTTGCCATAGCGGCGAACGATGCTGTAAAGGGCGAAAATGCCGCCTTCGCCGTGGTTGTCGGCCTTGAGGGAGATAAGCACGTACTTCACGGTGGTCAGGAGCGTGACCGTCCAAATGACGAGCGAAAGCGCACCGAGGATGAACTCCTCGGTAACCGTCGCGATGCCGCCCTGACCGGCAAGCAGCGCCTTCGTGACGTACATGGGCGACGTTCCGATATCGCCGTACACCACGCCGAGCGTGACCAACATCGCGCCAATACTCACCGGGATTGCGCCATGCGCATCGTGCTGCACGGACGCAGCGGAATCAGTTGTCTGTGACATCGCTTCCTTCTTCTGTCAAAAAAGCGAGCCCCGCACGTTCCGGGGCCCGATATTAGCGCACTAGTATAGCCCTTTCCAGCGGAAGCGCTATATCCTTCGCACGATATAACAACGGTGGATTCGCTTGTTGCGTGCGAAGTCCTCCGGGATGGTTTTCTCCGTGATGTCGACGAGTTCGACCCCGGCGTCTTCCAGGGCGTCGAAGTCGGGGCGGAACGTGCGCAAATTGCAGCTGAAGATGGCCTCGCCGTCGCGTGTGAGCAGGTGCGAAAGGCCGATGAGCAGCTCCACGTGGTCGCGTTGGACGTCCCAGGTTCGTTGCCCCATCTTGGACGAGTTGGAGAACGTGGGTGGGTCGCAGAAGATGAGGTCCCAGCGGTTGCGTGTGCGCTGCATATCACGGATCCAGCTGAGCACGTCCGCGCGGACGAAGTGGTGCTCGGGACCGGTAAAGCCGTTTTGCTCCATGTTGCGCTCTGCCCAGTCGAGGTAGGTGTTCGAAAGGTCGACGGTCACGGTCTCCTCAACGCCCGCGTCGGCGGCGTAGCAGGTCGCGGTGCCCGTGTAGGCAAACAGGTTGAGGAACCAGCGCCGACCACGTGCGTGCTCGCGGACGAGTCCGCGCGTGATGCGGTGGTCGAGGAAGATGCCGGTGTCCAGGTAGTCATCGAAGTTGACCGCGAAGGTGAGGCCACCCTCTTGGATGAGGGGCAGCTTGCGTGTACGGATGTCTTGTAGGGCGTTGTTGGCGCCGTGGGGGTTGGAGCCGGGACCGCCGGGGCGGCTTGAACGGGTGTTTGATGCGGCGTTTCGTGCGCGATTTGGGGCCTTGCCGTTGCGGGCGTGGGCGTTTCCCGCCTGTGAGCCCTTTCCGTATTGCGAGCCGCCACGCGAGCGCGTGCGCGCTTTGGCAAAGACGTTTTCGGGAGCTATAGCCATGATGCGCGGGGCGATGGTTAGCATGTCGAGCATGCGCGCCTGGGCGAGCGCTGGGTCGACCGAGGACGGAGCCGCGTACTCGGCGATGACGAGCCAGCGGCCTGGGGTGGCGGGGCAGCCCTCGTACAGGTCGATGGCGGCGGAATAGTCGGGCAGGTCGGCGTCGTACACGCGGTAGCAGCTGATTCCCTCGCGTTGCGCCCACTTGCGGCGCTGCTTCGCCACCTTGCGCAGACGGCGCGCGAATTGCTCCGACTCGGGGACGAGCACGGGGCAGGGCGTTCCGTCTCCAAGGTCGATGATTGCACCAGTGGCGGGATGCTGTTCCTGCGTTGTTGCGGCATGAGCTTGCTGCCGCGTTGCTTCGGTGTCCTGCGGCGTCGCCTTCTCTACACCAGTCGAATTCCGTTGCTTTATCGGCATTTCAGGGGCATTTGAATTCTTAAAATGCTGAAAATCCAACGGATTTTGAGGTTGGGAAGTGGAGGCTTGAGAAGCGAAAGGTTGGGAAGCGGAGGTTTGGGGAGCGGAGGCGGAGGTTCGGCAAGCATCGGGAGCGAACGTGAGAATACACGCCGCTGTGTTGTTGGGCATGACATCAAGCACCGCGGTGGGCTCTATGCCCAGCGCGCGAACAAGCATGTCATCGCGTGTGAGAGCGGAGAGGCGCGCAGACGCGAACACATCACTGTTACGCAGGTCAGCGGCGAGGGCGAGCAATCCTGAAAGATGTTTGATGGGGGCTTCGGTTGTGTCCGCAACAAGTGCGGTTTGGGCGGGGACGCCGGCTACGATTCCGTTTTGTTCAAGCGCCTCGAGGATGGCCGGTGCACCAGCGGGAACAAAGCGCACGTAACGGGCGAATCCGGCTTTGCGTACCAGACGACGGGCAAACTCGACGGAGCTGTTGTCGGAGTCAGCTGCGACGATGAGGGCACCATTGTCGGCAACTCGGCGTGCTGCCGCCTGCGCTCGCTCGTCTGCCTCATCGAGCAGCATGCGCCATATATCGGCGTCGAAGCGGCGCCAGCCTTCAAAGCCCCAATGAGTTCGTTGCCTGCCGGGGGCGCGATCGATCAGCATGTTTGCGGCTTCAAGGACGATGCCGCCTCCTGCGCAAGAAAAATCGACGAGCGCCAAGGGGGTCGTTACATCCGCCGCATCTGTCGTATCGCTTGCGATGCTTTCGCTGCGTCCGCGTTCCCATGCTGCATCCGCCGCACTTGCCGAGCCGTTCCCGTCACGCGCGCTTGCATCTGTCGCATCGTTTCTGCCACGGGCATCCGAAGCATCTGCCGCATCTACCGCATGGCTTCCGTCACGGACTCCCGTGCCTATCGCAGTAGTCCACGCGCTGTACCAGCCTGCTTGCGACAGCACGAGCGCAGCGTAATCGGGACGCAGTACGTGGGCAGCATTGGAACTGGAGCGCGTTGCCTCACGCGGCAAACGCTTGAACAGCGGATCGCCCGAAAGGTCGAGGTGCAGGCTCGCTCGCTCGCCACGCAAAGAGAGCAGAATTCGCGCATCCGGATGCTCTACGTCAACATCGGGTCGGCGGCCCGTTTTCTCAGCCAGGCGATCGCAAATTGCATCCTTCACGCATAGCGCGGAAAAATGAGAGTTTCGTAGCTCGTCAGTGGTGCCACGTGCCGCAACGGCAATGGTTGCACCCGGTGCGAGATGCTGCTCCCAGGCAACTTCACGTGCACCGGCATACAAGCTATCGGCATCGAAGCAGTCAAAACGGTCGAGCAGCACGAACACGCGACTTGCCAAACGCGACCACAGGCAAGCCCGATACGCGTCCGACGTTTCACCTGTAAACGTCACGCGGCCCTTGAGGCGACGAACCTGGCGGAGTCCAAGGACGCGCAGCTCATCCGCCAATGCGACCTCAAAGCCTTCGGGACAACTTGCATAAAACTCCATGGCAACCTTTCGGGTTCGCGCGGGTTTGATTCGATGCGTTTAATTATAAAGAGCCGTGTTGGAATAGAAGGGAGGCGCACTGGAATACGGGCACTTCCTCACAATGGTGCATCAATGCGCGTGTCTTTTCGTGCGTCGGAGAGCGTCCATATAATGCGGCCATCTTTTCGTGCGTCCGAGTATGCGTGTCAGAGAGCGCCCATATATAATGGTGCCCGCAACGCCGCTCGAAAGGAATCGCATATGAGTGAAGCTTCCGTTACGCCCGCGCAACCCCAAATTGCCAACACGCATGAGGATCCTGCCTCTACGGTGCTGTTTTTCGATGTTGACGGCACGATTGTGGGCCATGGGAATGTTGACGGAGAGCCGGACGATTTCATTGGCAGGAAACCCACACCTGCAATTTACGAGGCGTTTGAGCGTTTGCACAACAATGGCTATAAGTCGTTCATCTGTACAGGTCGCCCGTTGTGCTTGATTCCAGACAGCTTGCGCGCGCTGCCCGTGACGGGCTATGTTACGGGCGCAGGCGCGGTCGTCACGATTGACGGCAAGATCGTGCTTGAGGAAACCATTCCTGCCGACTTGCTTGAGCAAACGGTTCGCGTTTTGGAAAAGACGGACGGAATCGCGATGTTCGAGGGCTCGAAGCAGTGCGTGGTGCTGTCTCCGAGCAATGAGCTATACGAAGGTTTTGAATCTCTTCCCCACGTAAGGAACTTTGAAGGGCTTTGCGAATTCATCCCCGACCTCGGTGTTAATAAATTCGATCTTAACAGGGAGGCGTTGCATCGTATTGGGGATGCGCGGCGCTACCTGGAAGAGAGCTATGACATCTACGACCTGGGGCAGGGTTTGTACGACGTAACCATGAAGGGTTTTGACAAGGGCGTGGGCGTAAGGCGCGCGATCGATTTGTTGGGTGATTCGTCTGCGCGTACGTTTGCTTTTGGCGATTCCGAAAACGATCTGGCCATGCTGCAAGCGGTGGATGTGCCCGTGGCTATGGGGAATGCGCTGGATTCCGTTAAGGCGATCGCCGCTTACGTGACCGATTCTGTTGAAGATGACGGAGTTGTGACCGCACTGGAGCATTTTGGCCTGATTTAATCGGGTTTGCGGTTTTGTTGCGGGTGCCGCGCCCCAACGCGCAATCTTGCGCTTAAGTTGTGGAGAGCGGGCGATTGCGTCTTGCAATAAAAGACTTGCGTGCGTAATATATCTCCTTGCGCACGCGGTGCGCCCAGACATTGCGGGGTGGAGCAGTCTGGTAGCTCGCCGGGCTCATAACCCGGAGGTCGTAGGTTCAAATCCTGCCCCCGCGACCAAGAACTTAGAGGTCAGCTGCTTAGTCAGCTGGCCTTTTTTCTTGTTGTGGCAGCCTGTTTTGGGGCTTGTGGCAGATTTGTGGCAGTAGCCCATGGCAAACACAGAGAATCAGGCAGCGGGAAGAAGGCCGAAGATGTCCTTCGGCAACTCGGCCAAGTCGCCCCATTTCTCCGAGGAGCCCCCGTCGTCTCCCGGCAGGAAGTGCGCATAGATCTTGTACGTAATCTCAATGCTTTCATGGCCGAGCCTGCCGGACACGTACTGAATTGGAACGCCTTTTTTCAGAAGCAGGGAGGCGTGGGTGTGACGAGTTCCATGCAGCGTGAGGTTGAATGACTTGTGCTGGGCGAAACGGCTAAAGTCGCTTGTGAATTTCGACGGGCGGTAGAGCTCGGCGAGGTCGCTGCAGAACACGGGTGTGTCCTCGTTCTGCTCGATGTCGTTGTACATCAGGCGGTAGAGCTGCATCTGCTTGTGATGACGCAGGAAGTCGACCGTTCCCTCGGGAATGGTGACGTCTCTATTCGAGCGGTTGCTCTTGGGCAGCTTCTCCTCCAGCGTTTCGCCGCAGTAGGTGTCCGTCGCACGGGCCTCGGCGAGTGCGCGGCGGACGCGTATGACGCCCTCGTCGAGGTCGACGTCTCGCCATCTGAGGGCGCACAGCTCGCCGCGCCTCATGCCTGTGTCGAGCGCGAGGTTCGTGGCGGCGGCGAAGCGGTAGTCCGGGCATCCGAGCAGGGCGACCTTCATGCGGCACACCTCGTTTTCATCGATGACTCGAACTTCCTTCTTCTCCTTGGACGGGATATCCACGAGCTCGCAGGGATTGGACTCGATGTATTCGAGGCGGCGTGCGCGCTTGAGCGCGGTCTTTAGGAACGAAAGGGCTTTCTGGCAGGTGTTGCCAGAGAGGGGCTTGCCGTTGAGGCCGCCGCTTTGGCGCATCCACGCCAGCTGGTCCTCGATCATGTAGGGCTTCAAGTCTTTCAGCAAGGTCGTGCCGAGCCTCGGTGCCCAGCGCGTTTCGACGATGTCGCGGTAGCCGCGAATCGTGTTGGCACTCAGGTGCTTCACGTCGTGAAGGTACGCGACGTGGTCGCGCAAGAACTCCTCAAGGGTGATGTTGGATCGGTCAACGCGCGTGCGTGCGGTCATGAGCTCGACGCGCCACTCGTCTAGCAGGCGCTTCGCCTCGGTCTTGGTGCGGCAGTGGACGGTCTTGCTCAGGCGCTTGGAGGGCTTGCCGTCCTCGCTCACGCTGACCCTGAGCAGCCAAGAGTCCTTGCCACGCTTCACGGGGGCGTAGCCTTCGCTGACTGTTCTCATATTTGTTCACCTCCTTCAAGTGCGTTGAGGGCCGATAGATCTATCTCAAACCGATTGCTCGGTAATGAGCCCTTGGGACTTCTTTTTGCTGTAGGAGTTGGCGCAGCTGCGCTTGCAGAAGCGGGTCTTCTGGATCACCTTGCCCGGCTTCTCCTCGCGGTACTTCTTGAAGATACGACCGCAGTTGTCGCAGATGCGCCATTCGGCGGGGTCGTCGTAGAGGAGGCCGAACTGGGAGATGATTGCTTCGGGTAGGCATCCGTAGGAATGCGAGCTCGACGGTCTACGGTGAGTCTTTTTTCGCGCATGGGACCAAGCGGCGAGGGGCCCACCGCTGTCACCTTCGGCTTCGTCGGGAGTTCCACCTGTTCCATCAAAGCGATAAGAGAGAAGAGAGTTCGCTAGGAAGGAGATCGCGGTATTTGATGCGATTACCAGTCCATCCGCAAGGGTTGATGTATAGCTCTCCCGCGTGCTGAAGCCCGCATTTTCACCTTGTTGCACTATCGACTTGAATTCTGAACTCTCGAGAATGAGCGTATCGTATGACTTAAGGCGAGTGTTTTTCAATAGAGCATCGCTGTTGGAGAGAAGGAAAAAGCTAATGCCGTTCTGCGCCATGTGCGAGCGGTCGCAAAGGTAATCAGCAACATCGTCGGCACCCCATGTGTCGGTGTTTTCCAAGCCGTATGCGATGGCGGTAATGAGGGCGGTCGATATCTGAAGGGCCCGTATTGTCTGAATTACCTCCGCTTCAGAGATGGCTCCCACGACCGAACGGTCATTTAGATGGATGCGGCGAGCTTCCTCGGAGAGATAGTACGGCTTGCGTCCCAGTAGCGTTTTGTCGTCTTCTGAGTAAGCGCTACTAAACAAGGGGGCGCCTGCGGCGCGTGCGTTCTCGCTGGTCGGAATGTCCCATTCGTTCCTGAACGGCTGAAAATCTGCCTTGAAAAGTTTGAAGCGGCTGCGGAAAAGAGAGAGACGCTGAGCACCGTCATAACCGCTGGAAACGGGAAAGCCGTAACGCTCGCAGAAGCGAACGATGCTTTCGGTGCGATCGACGTTGACCTTCTGAAGGCTGCTTGCAAAAAACTCGTTTTCCAGATGCTCGAATTGCATGACAGTGGGCTCGCCGCGCTCGACATAGTACGCGAAACGCTCGCCGTCGGCGCTGGTTCCCCACAGACGATCAAAGCTGTAGCGTAGCCAGGGTTTTACAGCCTTGATGTCGAGCTTGATAGGCTGACGACAGGATAAAGGCAGTCGCTCATAGTTCTCTATTGGACTCAAAACAAAAACCAATCCAACCATTGACTTCTAATACTCATCCATGGTATCACAAACTGGACGGAAAAGTAATATCAATCCATTTCTAGGAGATTGTAATGGATTATCTGGATCATCGAGAGCCTTGCCTCCCTGACGTGCTGCATGTAGCCGATGTTGCACAATTCCTGGGCCTTCACGAGAAGACGATCTATTCCTACGTTCGCGAAGGCAAGATTCGCGCTATTCGCTGTGGGCGCAGCTATCGCATTCGTCGCGAGTGGTTTCTTGAGTATCTCGATTCCGAGAGCGCTTTCAAGGGGTAGGCCTTTCATGGATGGGGTTTGGACAAGGAACTACGAGTCTGAGGCGGACGTGGTTGCGCCAAAGCTCGCGAAGTGCGGTGGCGCCGCTGGCGCATTGTACCTTTGGCTCCATTCTCGCGTTCGCACCTGCGACAACAACATCGGAATCAGCATGGAGCTGCTGTCGAAAAAACTCGGCGTAAGCCGGAGGACACTGTGGGCCGCCGCCAATGCCCTCAAGGCAAACGGGATTATCAGTTTCGAGACGAGGCGCGGTAACGGTGGTGGGACGGTGTTCCACCTGACAAGTCTCTCGAAGTTCAAATGTGAAGCGGACGACCTGTTGAAGACGAGCGGTGCTGCACGTTACAAGGCTTCAAATGGGAAGCAGCCTATACAGCAAATCGGAACCGTGGGTCCCATAACAAAGATGCAAGATTTTAATTCACATGCTGACAAAGAGGGGCCCAGATACGACCCGATGATCTCGTTGCTGGACCGTGTGGATGAGGAGATGCCATGAAGGAGAAGCGTGTCACCGTGAAGAATACAATCTCCCCCGAAGACTTCGCTGCCTGTATGAGGAAGATAAGACTTGAAGACAATAGCGTCAGGAAGAAGAAGGAGCTCTCCCTCGAGGAGAAGCTTGCGAACGTGGGCGTACCCGAGGTGGTTATCAAGGTCATGGCATCCGAAGGCTTTGACGAGTGCCGCATTCCTCTGGCAGTGAAAAAATGGGTCGAGGGATATTCCGGCAAGGAGACTCCCTCGTTGTGGCTTAGCGGTGGGAGCGGTGCGGGCAAGAGCACTGCGGCGGCATGGGTGGTTAAAGGGATTGTTGAAGCGTCAGGGGAGCCCGAATCTTTGGCCGATGGTTGCAAATTCGTGGCTGTTTCCGATTTGGTCCACGGAACGTGGATGGGTTCAGGCCTTTACGGCGAGGGGAATAAGTGGAGGCTCATCGAACCGCTGACGACCTGTCCCCTTCTCGTCCTAGACGATTTGGGCTCGTGCGTAAGGCAGGGAAGGGAAGAATGCTCGGTCGTCCGCGAGGTGGTCGATAAGCGCTGGGGCCATATGCTGCCTACCGTCTATACCACCCAATATGGACTTGAGGAATATTGCAACTCGCTCGTGAAGGCGGGTGCAGACATTCACGATACAACCTCAATGGCCAATAGGATCATTGCTTCTCTTGGCAATTACGTGGGAAGAGACGACAGGCTGGTTAAACAACACTTCGTTCCGATTCGTTGGCCCGGGTAAGAGGACGTGATGCGCGCTTTCTGCTTTAGAATTGGGGGGCAGTCAATTCTACGGAGGTATCCATGGCGGGGACTAAAGCCGGCGCCGAGGCGTTCGTCAAGCGCTGGGCGGGCAGGGGCGACGAGACGCAGGAGGGCCGCTCCTACTGGATCGACCTGTTCCAGAACGTGCTGGGAGTCGAGGACGCCATCGAGCGCCTGAAGTTCGAGGTCCCCGTGCACACGGACTCCGGTTCCTCGCACGCGGGCTACATCGACGTGCTCATCCCCAGCGCCAGCGCGCTCGTGGAGATGAAGGGGCGAGACATCGACCTCGACAAGAAGGAGGTCCGTCAGGGCCGCGAGGTCACTCCCGCCGAGCAGGGCAGGGGATACGCCGTGGGCCTTCCGCTCAACCAGCAACCCCGCTACGTCATTGCCTGCAACTTCCGCGAGATCCGCGTGTACGACCGCAACGTCAACCCCCTGTGCACCGGCGACGAGTACCTGCGCCTCGAATTGGTGGAGCTCCCCAAGAACCTCCCCGCCCTCAAGTTCCTTAACGGGGGGGGGTCAGCTCCTAGGAGCGTCCAACGCGCCGTCTCCATCGAGGCGGGGCGCATCATGGGCCAGATCCACAACGAGATCGCGGGCCTGTACCACGACCCGGATAGCGAGGAGAGCCACCACGCGCTGTCGGTGCTCTGCACCCGCCTCATGTTCCTCATGTTCTGCGAGGACGCGGGCCTGATCGAACCCGGGCTCTTCCGAGATTACGTCGCCTCGGTCGACGGCACGCACCTGAGGAGCGCTCTCATCGAGCTCTTCGGCTGGCTCGACACCGACGACGAGGCCCGAAAGGCGGAGTACCCCAGCGAACTCCTCGCCCGCTTCCCCTACATGAACGGCGGCCTGTTCCGCGAGCGCATCCAGATACCTCAGCTGAACGATCAGGTGCACTACGAGATTCTGGTCTCGGGTTGTCAGGAGTTCGACTGGTCGGGCGTGGATCCCACGGTCTTCGGCTCCATTTTCGAGGGCGCGCTCAGCCACGACACGCGCCGGTCCGGCGGCATGCACTACACGAGCCCGGAGAACATCCACAAGGTCATCGACCCGCTGTTCCTAGACGGGCTGAAGGAAGAACTCGACGACATCCTCGCGAAGCAGAACCCGAGCGCCCGCACCCGAGCCCTGCGCGCCTACCACGACAAGCTGGGGAGGCTCACGTTCCTCGACCCCGCGTGCGGGTCGGGCAACTTCCTCACCGAGACCTACGTGTGCCTGCGCAGGCTGGAGAACACGGTCCTCATGGAGCTGCAGCGCGGAGGGCAGTCCGAGATCTCGTTCGAGGAGGCGGAGGAGGAGAGCCCCGTCAAGGTGACGCTCGCCAACTTCCACGGAATCGAGGTCAACGACTTCGCCTGCTGCGTGGCGCGCACGGCGCTGTGGATCGCCGAGAAGCAGGCGGACATCAACACCGCCAAGGTGGTCAAGCGCGTCTACGACGAGCTTCCGCTCAGGGAGTACGGGACCATCGTGAAGGCCAACGCCCTCCAGCTCGACTGGAACGAGGTCGTTCCGGCGAGCGAGTGCGACTACATCATGGGAAA
>OLVZ01002389.1_pt1 | contig 14006 bp, 15 predicted proteins | sample 1673341 | NCBI WGS metagenome assembly OLVZ01 (sample SAMEA3178944, study PRJEB25190) | human gut metagenome | biome: human gut; feature: human-associated habitat; material: faeces | place: Austria | collected 2013 | reverse complement strand
GCAAAAAATTGGAACGATGCCCGGATGCGCCGCATCTGATCCAGACCCATGTTGGCGTCGGATACCGGATGCTGCGCGTGGAAAATGATGCAGCCATCCCCGAAGAATAACCTGCATAAAAGGTTCCGGTGCCCACACCCGTGCCGAGTGGATGGACCGGCATCTGGATCAAACGCAAAATGCCCGCCCACTGTGGTTTTTCCACGGTGGGCGGGCATGATGGTTTTCCGGGAGGCAAAGGCTCAGCGCTGCAGGACTTTTTTCCCGGTCAGCGGATCGGGGATGCCCAGCAGGGCCAGAATGATCGCCATGCGGATGTAAACGCCGTTGTGCACCTGATCGAAGTAGGCGGCGCGGGGGTCGTTGTCCACGTCCAGCTTGATCTCATCGATGCGGGGCAGCGGATGTAGCACCGGCATATCCTGCGGTGCCTTCTGCAGCAGCGCTTCGTCCAGCTGGTAGCAGCCTTTCAGGCGCAGGTATTCTTCCTCGTTGAAAAAGCGCTCCTGCTGGATACGAGTCATGTACAGCACATCCAGATGCGGCAGCTCGGCTTCAAGGTCAGCCGTTTCCTTATAGATCTGATGGGTCGGCTCCAGCGATTCATTCTTCACATACTGCGGCAGGCGCAGATCTTCCGGCGAGATGAACACGAACCGGTTGCCCTCAAACTGGCTCAGGGCAGCGGTCAGGGAGTGGACCGTGCGCCCGAATTTGAGGTCGCCGCAGAAACCGATGGTCAGATGGTCCAGCCGCCCCTTGCGCTGGCGAATGGTCATCAGGTCGATCATGGTCTGGGAGGGGTGCGCGTGGCCGCCATCGCCTGCATTGATGACCGGCACGCGGGCATACCGGGACGCCTGGAGCGGAGCACCCTCCTTGGGGTGGCGCATGGCGATGATATCGCTGTAACAGCTGACGGTGCGGATGGTGTCGGACACGCTCTCGCCCTTGGCGGCGGAGGAGCTGCTGGCGGAGGAGAAGCCCAGCACCTGCCCGCCCAGACTCAGCATGGCACTCTCGAAGCTGAGACGGGTGCGAGTGGAGGGCTCGAAGAACAGGGTGGCCAGTATTTTGCCGTCGCACTTGTGGGCATAGGCGGCGGGATGGTCGATGATGTCGCAGGCGGTGCTCACCAGCTCCATGATCTCCTCCGGGGACAGCTGCAAAATGTCGATGAGATGGTTCATACGGTTCATTCTCCTTTTCTGATCCAGTTTTCGTCGGAGGGGTCATCCCGGAAGGCCAGCAGCCGGGCCACGTCCCCCTGCGTGATGTATCCCTGCTGCACGCCCACCTGAGCGATGGTGTCCAGATCGGTGAGGCTGACGCACTTGACACCGGCCTCGGCCAGCCGCTGGCGGCCCTTGGCCATGCCGTAGGTGAAGATGCTGATGACGCCCAGCACCTCCGCTCCGGCGGCCCGCAGGGCGGCCACGGTGTCCAGCACACTGCCACCGGTGGAGATCAGGTCCTCGATGACCACCACCCTCTCGCCGGGGGTCAGCTTGCCCTCGATCTGGTTCCTGCGGCCGTGATCCTTGCTGCCGGAGCGGACGTAGCCCATGGGCAGGCCCAGCAGGTGGGCGGCGATGGCGGCATGGGCGATACCGGCGGTGGCGGTACCCATGAGCACCTGCGCCTCCGGGTACTCCCGGCGGACGGTGTCGGCAATGGCCTGCTCCACCTCGTTCCGGGCCTCCGGGGCGGTGAGGATCAGGCGGTTGTCGCAGTAGATGGGGCTTTTGATGCCGCTGGCCCAGACAAAGGGCTCGTCGGGCCGCAGAAACACCGCTCCGATGGAGAGCAGGTGCCGGGCAATGTGGGTGCGGATGTTGTCCATAAGTTCCTCCTATTCCTGCAGCAGAAGCTGCTTGAGCTCGTGAAGATCGGCGGCCAGATAGTCGGCTCCGGCGTTTTCCAGTTCCTCCCGGCCGCCGTAGCCGTAGAGAACGCCGATGGCGGGCAGACCGTTTTCATGGGCGCCGGCGACGTCGAAGCGGCGGTCGCCCACCATGACGGCGGGGCCGTCTGTGCCGCTGCGGCGCAGGGCGTCGGCCACCACGCTGCCCTTCTGCGCGCTGGCCCGGTCCTCCCTCTGTGCGCCGCAGATGCGGTGGAAGTAAGCGGCCAGACCGAAGTGCTCCATGATGCGCAGGGCGAATTCCTCCGGCTTGGAGGTGGCGATGACCAGCTTCAGACCGGCTCCTTGCAGGCTCTCCAGCAACTCCGCCATGCCCTTGTAGGGGATGTTCTCCGCCCAGCCCTGCCGGGAGAAGTACGCCCGGAAGTCCTCCACGGCCCGATCCGTCTGCTCCTCCGTCAGGCCGAACAGCTCCGGGAAGCTCTCGTGGAGGGGAGGGCCGATGAAGGAGGTGAGGGTATCGGGGTCAGCGATGATGCCCTGCTGCCGCAGGGCGTAGGCCACGGCGCAGGTGATGCCCTCCTTGGGGTCCGTCACCGTGCCGTCCAGATCGAAAAGTACCGTATTCCAGCGCATCAGTCCACAAACTCCTTTACGCAGCGGCGATAGGCCGCCACAGGGTCCTCTGCCTGCGTGATGGGGCGGCCCACCACGATGTAATCAGAGCCCAGCTCACGGGCCTTGGCGGGGGTGGTGACCCGCTTCTGATCCCCGGCATCCCCTCCGGCGAACCGGACACCGGGGGTCACCGTCAGGAAGTCGGCCCCGCAGCGCCGGTGGATGGCTCCGGCCTCCAGCGGGGAACAGACCACACCGTCCAGCCCCGCCGCAGCGGCGTTGGCGGCGTAGCTGAGCACCACCTCCTCCAGCGGGGCGTGGATCAGCAGCTCCCGCTCCATGCGCTCCTGATCGGTGGAGGTCAACTGGGTGACGGCGATGAGCAGAGGGCGGGTGCCGTCGGGGCGGGTGAGGCCCTCCAGAGCGGCGGTCATCATGGCGGCGGTACCGGCGGCGTGGAGGTTGATGATGTCCACATCCAGCGCCGACAGGGCGGCCATGGCCTTTTTCACCGTGTTGGGGATGTCGTGGAGCTTCAGATCCAGAAAGATGCGGTGGCCCCGGCGGCGGATCTCCCGGACGATGGCGGGACCCTCGGCGTAAAACAGCTCCATGCCCACCTTGACGAAGGGCTTCTCCTCTGTGAAGCGGTCCAGAAAAGCCAGCGTTTTCTCCCGGCTGTCGAAGTCCAGTGCAATGATAACGTCTTTACCCATGATGCGCTCCTCCTATGATATCCGTAAGCTGCTGAATGCCATACCGCTCCATGGCGGCAGGCAGGTCCTGTATGATTTTCCGGCAGGCGCAGGGCTCCACCAGATTGGCGGCTCCCACGCCCACGGCGGTGGCCCCGGCCAGCATCAGCTCCAGCACGTCCTCGGCGTTGCTGACGCCGCCCATGCCCACGATGGGAATGTCCACGGCCTCGTAGACCTGATACACCATCCGCACCGCCAGCGGAAAGATGCCGGGGCCGGACATTCCGCCGGTACCGTTGGCCAGCAGGGGACGGCGGCGCTTCAGATCGATCCGCATCCCCGGCAGAGTATTGATAAGGCTGACACCGTCGGCCCCGGCCTCCTGACAGGCCCGTGCCACGGCAGCGATATCCGCCGCAGCCGGGGAGAGCTTCATGATAACGGGCTTTTTCGTCACGTCACGGACGGCCCGTGTGACGGCGGCTGCCGTCCGGGGGTCTGCGCCGAAGGCGGCTCCGCCGCCGTGGACGTTGGGGCAGGAGATATTCACCTCCAGCCAGCCTACCTGCTCCGCCCCGTCCAGCTGCCGGCATACTTGGGCGTATTCCTCTATGGAAAAGCCGCTGACGTTGGCCATCACCGGCTTGTGAAAGACCTCCCGCAGACGGGGCAGCTCCTCCCGGATGACGGCCTCCACACCGGGGTTTTGCAGCCCCACAGAGTTCAGCAGGCCCCCGGCGTACTCAGCGATGCGGGGGGTGGGGTTTCCGTACCGGGGGGTGAGCGTCGTCCCCTTGAAGGAGAAGGTCCCCAGACAGTTGATGTCGTAGATCTGTGCAAATTCATACCCATAGCCGAAGGTGCCGCTGGCGGGGATGACGGGATTCTCCAGCGGCAGACCGCAGAGGGTGACGGCGGTATTTACCATACGATCTCCTCCCTTCGCAGGACGGGGCCGTCCTTGCAGATGCGCTTGTGGCCGTACTTGGTGCGGCAGGTGCAGCCCATGCAGGCCCCGAAGCCGCAGCCCATGCGCTCTTCAAAGCTGAACTGCCCATCGGTGCGGCAGCGCTGCCACACGGCGTGGAGCATGGCCTCCGGCCCGCAGGTATAGAGGTGGGTGTAATTCACGCCCTCCATGCCGTCGGTGACAAGGCCGCAGGTCCCGGCGCTGCCGTCGGCGGTGAGGAGGCGGACGGTGACGCCCAGCGCATGCAGCTCCTCCGCCAGAAAAATATCTGACGCCCGGTTGTAGCCCAGCACCGCCGTGACCTGACGATGCTCCGCCGTCAGGCGGCGGGCCAGTCCGTACAGGGGCGGGATGCCGACGCCGCCGCCCACCAGCAGGGGGCGCTCCCCGGCGAGAGATGTGTCGTAGCCGTTGCCCAGCCCTGTCAGCACATCCAGCTCCGTTCCGGCGGGGAGGTGGGTCATGGCCGCCGTGCCGTGGCCCAGCACCTTATAGATAAGGGTGGCGGCACCGGGCTCCCAGTCGCAGACGGAGATGGGGCGGCGCAGGTAGAAGCCGGAGAGCTTCAGGTTTACGAACTGACCGGGGGCCGTGATGGCCTCCGTGTCGCCGGCAAGGCGCAGCCGGTAGGTGTCCGGCGTCAGGGGCGTATTTTCCGTAATGGTCCATGTGACCTGCTTCATGTGCGGTCCTCCTTGGAAAAGAGATCACCGTCCTGCCAGACGAGGCGGCCGTTGCAGACCGTCAGCAGGCAGCGGGCCTGTACCGGCCAGCCGGTGAAGGGGGTGGCCTTCCCCTGAGAGAGGAAGTCCGCCGGGTCGATGGGATACGAAGCCGACAGGTCAAAGACCGTGAAATCGGCGTGGGGACCATCCAGCTCCCCCTGCGGGAGGCCGAAGCGACGGCAGGGAGCATCGTGGAGCAGCTCCATCAGACGGGGGAAGGAGAGCAGGCCCGGCTTTACCAGATAGGTATACAGCAGGGGAAAGGCGGTCTCCAGCCCCACGATGCCCATGGCGCTCTTCTCCAGCCCGCGGGACTTCTCCTCGGCGCTGTGGGGGGCGTGATCGGTGGCGATCATGTCGATGGTGCCGTCGGCCAGCCCCTCCAGCAGGGCCTCCCGGTCGGCGGGACTGCGGAGCGGGGGATTCATCTTGAAGCGGCCGTCCTCCTGCAGCATGGTTTCGTCCATCAGCAGATAGTGGGGGGCCGTCTCGCAGGTGACGTCCAGCCCCTCCGCCTTGGCCCGGCGGATCAGGGCCACGCTCTCCTTGGTGGAGATGTGGCAGACGTGGTAGCCGCAGCCGGTCTGGCGCACCAGCTCCAGATCCCGCCGGATCTGCCCCCACTCGCTTTCGGAGCAGATGCCCCGGTGGCCGTGGGTGCGGGCGTAAGCCCCGTCGTGGATGTAGCCCCCGTGGAGGAGGGAGTTGTCCTCGCAGTGGGCCACGATGAGCTTATGAAGCCCCTTGGCGGTTTCCATGGCAAGGCGCATCTGCGCCTCGCTCTGCACACCTCGCCCGTCGTCGGAGAAGGCCGCCACATAGGGGGCCATGGCCGCCATGTCCGACAGCTCCTCCCCCAGCTGGCCACGGGTGATGGAGCCATAGGGCAGCACCCGGATGGCGGCATCCCGGCGGATCAGGGCCAGCTGCTGCTCCAGATGGGGCAGGCTGTCCGGCACCGGGTCCAGATTTGGCATGGCACACACCGTGGTATATCCGCCGTGGGCGGCGGCTTGGGTGCCGCTGGACATGGTCTCCTTATAAGAAAAGCCCGGTTCACGAAGATGCACGTGTACATCAACGAAACCGGGACATATCACAAAAGAAGAGGCGGGAATATGAACGGGAGAAACACTGGCGCCGTGTCGGATCTCAAAAGAGAAAACAGCATCCCCACGGGTGAGAACACCTCGGCGGAATATCTGGGCATCCTGAAAAACGACGGTCACGGTGATCACCTCCGCATGGCAAATTTTTATTAGATTACCACACGGCGGGCCGCTTGTCAAGACGGGCCGCCACGATTTTTGTCACATTTTTCGTTGCGTTTTGACCGGGGATATGATACCATGCAGAAAAAACTACAGCGGCGCAGTGCTGTGCCGGGAAGGAGCCTTTATGAAAAAAACGCCCAAACCCAGAGATACGGTCCAGCGGCTGAAGGAGGCCATTCACAAGCAGCCGGCGGTGTTCGCCGTATATTTGGCCCTGCGGTTGATCGTGCTGGCGGAGCTGGTAATGTCAATCATCCGGGGCGAATATGAAAGCGCCTTCATCTGCCTGCTGGTGCTGGCGCTGTTCATCCTGCCGTTTTTCATTCAGCAGAACTTCGGTATCCAACTGCCGTCGGTGCTGGAGATCATTATCCTGCTGTTCATTTTCGCAGCGGAGATACTGGGGGAACTGGAGTGTTACTTCATCACCTACCCCAACTGGGACTCCATGCTCCACACCACCACGGGCTTCCTCTGCGCCGCCACGGGCTTTGCCCTTATCGACATTCTGAACCGCAATAGCCGCATCAAGTTCCAGCTGTCGCCGGTATATGTGGCGCTGGCGGCCTTCTGTTTCTCCATGACCGTGGGGGTGCTGTGGGAGTTTTTCGAGTTCGGCATGGACCGGGTGTTCCATCTGGATATGCAGAAGGACACCGTGGTGCAGAGCATTACCTCCGTGATGCTGGACCCCACCAACAGCAACACCCCCATCACCATCGACGGCATCCACTCGGTGGCCGTCAACGGCACGGATCTGGGCTTTGACGGGTATCTGGATATCGGGCTGTACGATACCATGGAGGATCTGTTCGTCAACTTCATCGGTGCCGTGACCTTCAGCGTCATCGGCTACTTCTACATCAAGCACCGGGGCAAGGGAAAGCTGGCGCAGGCATTTATCCCCACCCTGTCGGAGGACGAGGACAAGGAGGCATCGCTGCCGGAGGGAGATCCCGGAGCGCCGCCGGAATCGGAATAACGACAAAGAGGCAGGCACTTTTGTGCCTGCCTCTTTTGCTATAGGGGGTCAATCGTCCTGCTCCATATCGTATTCCAGCACAGCGCCGGTATAGGCATCGATGACATATTCGTACTCCATGCCATCCGCCTTGAATTCCACCTCGTATACCCAGCGGCCATCCTCGTCATCCAGCTCCACATCCGTGTCGTAGACCTGACTCTCTGACACACCGGCGTGGGTCAGGGCAGCGGCCTTGGCAGCGGCGTGGCTGATCTGCCCGGTGGGCTGGGCACTGCCGGTGGGCTGGGCATCGTCGTCATCATCATGGTCATCATCATGGTCATCGTGGTCATCCGCATCGTCGTGACTGTCCGGCTCCACATAGGAGGTGAGCACAGCGCCGGTATAGGCATCGATGCGATACTCGTACTCCGTACCGCTGCGGTCCTCCAGCTCCACCTCGTAGTGGGCGGGAACCTCGTCCAGCTCAGCGTCCACCTCCTGCTTGGTCAGCTGGTCGGCGGACTGCCCGCAGGTGAGCAGGGCAATCTCCAGTGCTCGCTCCATGCCGATGGGCATGGCAGGAGCGCCGGTCTCGGCCAGATCCTTCAGCTCACCGATGGAGAGCCTGGACAGTTCCTCAAAGGACAGACTGTCGTTCAGGGCGAGGATACGGTTCACCAGCGCCGCCTTGCCGGTGGAGATGTGGTGGTCCTTGGCCTGCTTCTCCAGAGACGTGTCCTGCGTGACCGTCTGGGTCAATACGGAGGCCTGAGAGGCGCTGTCCCGCAGGATGCCGTCCACGGCGGCGGAGAGGTCCTGCTGCAGTCGGTGAGCCCGGCTCTGATCCCGATCCTCTACGGAGATCATGATGGCGGAGGAGATGCTCTCCAGATAGCCGTTGCGGACCAGACTGCCGACGATGGCGTTTACTGCCACATCCAGCTTGGCCCCCTTCAGATCCTCGCCGTCGCCCATATCCGCCAGAATGGCATGGGCGTCGTCGTTCATAGGCACGCAGGCCAGAACCTTTTCATTTTGGTTGACCCGCAGTTCGATGCTGGGGTTGACGTCGATGGAGACCACGGAGGCCACAGCATTGGCCTGCCGCAGAAACAGCCCGCCGCCGCACAGCAGCAGAAGGGCCAGACAGGCCGCCATCGCCATCCATTTTTTCAGGGAGTGAGGTTTTGTTTTCATGGGGATTTCCGTTCCTTTCCGCTTCTCACAGCGGGAGAGAACGCCGTCCACGTCATGGGGGGCTGTTTTTTCCAGCGCTTGTGCAAGGCACTGCTCCAGCTTTTCATTTGTCATGGGCGTTATCTCCTTCCAGATCAGCACGCATTTTTCGGATTGCTCGGTGATACTTCGACAGGACGGTGGGGAGGGGCAGCTCCAGCAGAGCGGCGATCTCCCGGTGCTTTAGCCCGGTGACGGCATGGAGCAGTACGATGCGCCGCTCCTCCTCCCCCAGATGGGACAGAACGTGCTGCAGCAGCGTTCGCTCCTCTGTGGTCAGACCGGTCTCCTGCTGGGGAATGGCGTCCCATTCTGCCTCGCTGAGAACGGCGTGGCGCTCCGTGCGCCGCAGGCGCATCAGACACAGATTCCGGCAGACCGTCAGCAGCCAGCCCATGGGAGAGCCGGTGGGGCGATACTGCGGGGCGTGATCCCACACATGAACGAATACATCCTGCGTGATATCCTGTGCGTCGTGGGTGTTTTTCAGGTACGACAGCGACAGACCATACACCGCCGTTCGGGTGAGATGGTAGAGCTGCGCCAGCGCATCCTGCTGCCCGGCGGCGATGGCGGCCAGCAGCTCCGTCAGATGAGCACTGCTGCCGGCATATTCGGTTGTGGCGGGCCATGCAGTCATAGGCTTTTATCTCCTGTCATCCCTGTAATGCGTGGAGATTCGGTTTTATTGCGTGAAAAATAAAAAAATTTGCCAAGCCCGCAAAGAAGGACTCTGCGGGCCTGACAGACAGCTTAATTGTTGCCGGTGGGGATATAGGGCAGCAGGGCGGCGGCCACGCCGGAGATGGGCATGGTCTGCAGCCAGATACGTCCGGGACCGGTGAGGACGGTGTTGAAAAGGCCCTCGCCGCCCAACAGCTTGTTCTTCATGCCGGGAACCTGACGGATCTCCATCTGCACCCCGGCGGTGAAGCCCGCCACGTTGCCGGTGTCCACCACGATCTGCTGACCCGGCTGGAGGTCATACTCCACCAGCGTGCCGTCGATCTCGGCAAAGGCCATGCCGCTGCCGCTGAGGCGCTGCATGATGAAGCCCTCGCCGCCGAAGAGGCCTGCGCCCAGCCGCTGGTTGAAGTGGATGGACAGCTCTACTCCCGGCACGGCGGCCAGAAAGGCGCTCTTCTGGAGGATCATATCGTGGCCGGGAGTGATGGCGATCTCCTTGATCTGGCCGGGGAAGCTGGAGCCGAAGGCGATCATCCCGGCGCCGTGAGCGGTGTAGATGTTCTGGAACATACTCTCGCCGGAGAACATTTTAGAGAACATCCGCCCCAGTCCACCGCCATGGGTCTGCATCTCCATATTAGGGCTCATCCAGACCATGGAGCCACGCTCCGTGACCATCTGCTCGCCGTTTTCCAGCTGACAGATCACCACGGGGAAGGGAGTGCCTTTGATTTCATAACGCATGGTGGTATCCTCCTTACGATTTTCCGGCAGAGAAGGGAAGAACCTCCGCCGTGTGTTTCCTGGTATGGCTCCAGTATAGCAGAGAAACGGAACGAAAGGAAGAAGAAAATATACCCGAAGCCTTACACTTTGCAAGAAGCGGCTCAGGACTCCGTCGTCTCCGGCTCCTTGCGGAGGGTCTTGACGAAGCAGAGGAAGTACACCAGATGCTCTGTCTGCCGCGCCGACAGCGTGCTCCATTTTGCGGGCATCCTTGGCAGCGGTGGCCTCGCTGACGCCCAGCCGGATGAGAAAATCCCGGAGCATTTGATTTTATTCGCAGATGCTCTGAGTGACCCCGCTCCCCAGAGCCGTCAGATGGATGGTCTTGGCTGGCGCTGCCTCGCAGAGAGGCGTTGCCCATGGAATACTGCTGCGGATTGCTGGCGTTTTTGATGTGCTCCCGGAAGAGAAGAAAGGGGAAGGAGTAGCAGCCGTCGGAGAGACAGCGTCACAGGACAGCTCCACAGAACTGCTTCTGGTCCCGCAGCTCATACTTCACCCGGTAGCGCTCCTCTGTGGCCCGGACGGCCTCCATGGTGCTGTCAGAGCAGTAAAACGCCCAGTAAAAGGAATCCCGCTGGGCGCTCTCCAAGTCCACCTCCCCAGAGAAGGGGTGCAGTGCGCTGGTGGATGCGGCCAAGGTGGTGACGGAGCTGGAGCGCATCGAGTATGTGGAGGACCCGCATCTGGGCAAGGGCTCCTACTGCGTGGTGGAGATGCACGCAGACGGCGGGGCGTGCAGTGTGCCGGACTACGCCGTCATCAAGCTCTTCCGCCACATCGTGCGGGGAGAGGGGCCGGACACCATCGTCCGGGGGATCGACGAGGCCATCCAGGCGCTGCCGGAGGGGTATGACACGGTGTGTACGGACGGGATACTCTCTCAGGGGGAGTGGCAGCTGCTGTCCATTGCACGGGCCGCAGCGGCAGACCCCGCTGTGCTGCTGTTGGATGAGATCACCGCCAATCTGGATGCCGAGACGGAGGCCCGTGTACGGGAGGCCCTGCGTCAGGCCTCCCGTGGGCGCACCGTCCTCTCCGTTTCCCACCGCATCTATGAGAGTCTTGGCGGCAGGACTGTGGAGATCCGGCCCCAAGAACAGTAAATGCCGGGAGTGCAGCCCCGGAGGCCATGGAGCCTCCGGGGCTGTAAAAAACCGGGGAAAGAAGCGGTTGACAGTGCCGATGGGTTCTGCTATGATGGGCTGTGGTCAAAAAAGACCTATTTCAGCCATCAACGGAGGTGAATGTTCATGGATAGCTGCGGAAGTACAGGACGAAGCCGGGTATGCGGCCCGCAGAGACACAGGGTGTGGTCATCCATGGACAGGAGCTGACCACATTCTACTTTGTCGTGTCCTTCTGCACCGCACCGGAGACGTCTTGCTGTGGCAACTATCTCTGAGGCGGTGTATTTTTGCGCCCATTTTGCCCAAAGTAGCGCCAAAGGAGGACAAGAATATGATGAACAGAATGGTAAACAAGGAGTTCGCACAGGAAATCGCAGCGGTCATCCGCACGGCCCAAAACGGGGACCGTCTGCCGGAGCTGCTGAAGCACTATCACCAGCGGGATGTGGCCAAGGCCGTCACCCTGCTGACGGATGCGGAGCGGGAGAGGTTGTTCCGGCAGCTGGATGCCCGGACGCTGGCAGAGATATTCCCCTATCTGGACGATGCCTCCCGCTTCCTGGCGGAACTTCCGGCGGATCTGGCGGCGGCGGTGATCACCGACATGGACACGGCGGATGCGCTGGATATGCTGCGGGAGCTTCCGGCGGAGAAGAAGCAGGCTCTGGCCGCCCATCTGGACGACGACACCCGGAAGGATGTCCGGCGGCTGCTGGCCTTTCATCAGGAGGAGATCGGCAGCCGCATGAGCGGCAATTTCGTCTGCATCCCGGACACACTGACCGTCTGCGGCGCCATGAACGAGCTGGTGCGGCAGGCCGGTGAGCACGACAATATCTCCACGCTGTATGTGGTGGACGGCAGCGGCGTCTTTGCCGGGGCCATCGACCTGAAGGATCTGATCATCGCCCGTGAAAACGATCCGCTGAGCGGGATCATCCGCCGCAGCTATCCCTATGTGTTGGCCCATGAAAAGGTGGAGGACTGCATCGACCGGATCGCAGAGTATGAGGAGGATTCCCTGCCGGTGCTGACGGAGGACGGAAGGGTCGCCGGTATCCTCACCGCTCAGGATCTGGTGGAGCTGGTGGATGACGCCATGGGCGATGACTACGCCAAGCTGGGCGGCCTGACCTCGGAGGAGAACCTCCGGGAGCCTGCCGCCGTCAGTATGAAAAAGCGTCTGCCGTGGCTCATCGTGCTGCTGTTTCTGGGCATGGGCGTCTCGTCGGTGGTGGGCATCTTCGAGTCCGTGGTGGCGGTGCTGCCCATCGTCATCTGCTTCCAGTCGCTGGTGCTGGATATGGCGGGCAACGTCGGCACCCAGTCGCTGGCCGTCACCATTCGTGTCCTTATGGACGAGAACCTTACCCTGAAGGAGGAGCTGGCCCTGCTGGGCAAGGAGATGCGGGTAGGTCTTCTCAACGGCGGGTGCCTGGGACTCATGGCGCTGGCGGTTTTAGGGGTCTACATCCATGTGTGCAAGGGCTATGCGTGGGGGCCGGCTTTCCTGATCTCCGGCTGCGTTGGAGTGTCGCTGGTGGTGGCCATGGTGATCTCCAGCCTTGTGGGGACGATGGTTCCCATGCTGTTTCATAAGATCCACATCGATCCGGCGGTGGCCTCCGGCCCGCTGATCACGACGGTCAACGATCTGGTGGCTGTGGTGACCTACTATGGACTGGCCCTGCTGTTTCTGGTGAATGTGTTCCATCTGTGAAAAAGAAGTACCCCTGTAACCTGACGGTTACAGGGGTACTTGTCATAACGCAACACGATCCGCATGGAGGTATACGCTTTTTTTCGCAACTGCCCGCAGGGACAGATGCTGCCAGTCGTTCTGACTGCTGCAGTCCGGATTGACGTTGGCGATCTCCTCGCCCTCCGTACCATCCGAATACTAAAAACGCAGCACGATCCCGAATCTGCGGCTTGTGCCGGAGGTCAGCGGCACGGAATCACCTTTGGCCCAGCATCCTAATGCATGGACATCTCCAGCGCTGCCGGAAATAAGAATGTTTTGATAAGCCTGTTTGATAGAACTACTCCCAGTGCTCTCCGGTTTTTCCGGATTCTACCCAATCCTGCATTCTGAACATGATGCCCTTATTTGGAAAGAAACAGGGTATATCGAACCCGATATGCACAGTGGAGATAAATGCGGACTCTCTCCCGATCCTACCGCCTTTGAACTGGCCGACTATGTGTTTCGAGCCTATCCGTTAGCCGGAGAGTACCACTTGACCGATGCGGAAGACGCACTGCTCTATCAATCCGCAAGCGAAACCGTCAAGCAAGTGTTGATAGATGGAGGACGCACTTCCGTAAGAGAGGACGCTGTACTCGTACTTGAAACAATAAACCTGTTGAAGGGTTGGTCCTCAGAATTAGCAGATGAGGAGACTTCCGGGTCTCTTTGGAATTATATTTTCCTTCAATACGGATTTAATCCGGAAAATTCTGAGGCCGCAGCCAATAGATTGTACAATTATTTCAGAGGTGCAATTAAAGGTACACTGGCACACTACAAGCGTTTTTTCGCACCTGAGGGAACACAGCGATATTACACCTCTCTGTTGCTCCATGCTCTGGCGCCAAAGCAAAGCATAGAAGCTCTCTACTCCATAGAGCGCACCGACATCAAAGGATGTTTGTTCTACACATCTGTGGATGGGTGTATGATCTTTTCTGTAGTTCTATATGATGCAGTCGCTGGTGGTGCAGGCCATGTTCGCAGAATTGTGACAGCGGACGGGCAAGCATTCCAACGAGTCCTCGCAAAAGCAATTTCCGTTGTAGACAACTGCGATTGCGACTCGTCTTGCTACAGATGCCTAAGAAATTACTACAACCAAAAAATCCACGACAATCTGAATCGAAACCAAGCTTCCGCGTTTTTACACCAGTGGGTGGGAAACATGAACCCATTACCGATGGAAACAATTGAATAAAAGATTTTCCCTCTGCCATATAGCAGAGGGAAAATCTTTTTGGTACGCCCGACTGGATTCGAACCAGCGGCCTACAGAGTCGGAGTCTGTCACTCTATCC
>OLVZ01002381.1_pt1 | contig 14031 bp, 8 predicted proteins | sample 1673341 | NCBI WGS metagenome assembly OLVZ01 (sample SAMEA3178944, study PRJEB25190) | human gut metagenome | biome: human gut; feature: human-associated habitat; material: faeces | place: Austria | collected 2013 | reverse complement strand
TGACATCGGTATCCACGTTATCCGGGTATTTGAAAACAGAACCTTTTGCGTTCATCGTTGTTTCTCCTTTTCGATCAGACCGTGCGGGGGTCGGTGATATAGCCGGTCAGGGCGCTGGCAGCGGCAGTGGCCGGGCTTGCCAGATAGACTTCACTCTTGACATGGCCCATGCGGCCCACAAAGTTGCGGTTGGTGGTGGAGACACAGCGCTCCCCCTCGGCCAGGATGCCCATGTAGCCGCCCAGGCAGGGGCCGCAGGTGGGGGTGGACACGATGCAGCCCGCATCAATAAAGGCCTCGGTCCAGCCGCGCAGGATGCACTCCTTATAAACCGCCATGGTGGCCGGGATGATGATGCCCCTCACGCCCTTGGCAATGTGTCTGCCCTTGAGGATGTTGTAAGCGGCCTCCATATCCTCCAGACGGCCATTGGTGCAGCTGCCGATGACCACCTGATCGATCCGGATGTCCTTTCCCTCGCTGGCGGGGTGGGTGTTCTCCGGCAGATGAGGGTAGCTGACCGTGGGCTCCAGCTTGTCCAGGTCGATCTCGATGGTCTTTTCGTATTCGGCATCCGGGTCGGCCTCGTAGTAGACCGGGGTGCGCTGGCTGCGGCCGTTCAGATACGCTCTGGTGACCTCGTCCACAGGGAAGATGCCGTTCTTGGCACCGGCCTCAATGGCCATGTTGCAGACGCAGAGGCGATCCTCCATGGTCAGGGAAGCCACACCCGGGCCGGTGAATTCCATGGACTTGTACAGTGCGCCGTCCACACCGATCATGCCGATGATGTGCAGGATCAGATCCTTGCCGGATACGCAGGGGCTGAACTTGCCCTTGAGCACAAACTTGATGGCAGAGGGCACCTTGAACCATGCCATGCCGGTGGCCATACCGGCGGCCATATCGGTGGAGCCCACACCGGTGGAGAATGCGCCCAGTGCACCGTAGGTGCAGGTGTGGCTGTCGGCACCGATGATGCAGTCACCGGCGGTCACGATGCCTTTTTCGGGCAGGAGGGCGTGCTCAACACCCATCTGACCCACATCGTAGAAGTTGAGGATATCATATTTGTTGGCAAACTCGCGGCACTGCTTGGACTGGGTTGCGCTCTTGATGTCCTTATTGGGGACGAAGTGATCCAGCACGATGGCAATGTGCTCCTTGTCGAACACGCCATCAAAGCCTGCCTTCTCAAACTCGTTGATGGCGACCGGGGTAGTGATATCGTTGCCCAGCACGATATCGAGCTTGGCATTGATGAGCTGGCCTGCCTTGACCTCCGGCAAGCCCGCATGTGCGGCCAGAATCTTCTGCGTCAGAGTCATTCCCATGGTGATACTCTCCTTTTGTCTTTTATAACTCCCCCAGTCGCTTACGCGACAGCCCCCTCTAGGAGGGGGCCTCTTTGCCTTTCCGTTACGTAACAGGCTCCCTCTTAGAGGGAGTTGTCACCGCAGGTGACTGAGGGAGTTCAATTTTTACTTACTGTTAATTGCCGAAACCAGCGCCTTGATGCCAGCGACGATGATATCGGTGTCGGTGCCGGCACCCCAGGTCATGCTGCCATCCCCCCAGGCAAGGCCCACATAGGAAGCCGCGCGGGAGGTGCTGCCCTCGTCCAGGCTGTGCTCCGAGTAGCTTTCCAGATGGAAGTCCATCCCGGTGGCGCTCTGGATAGCGTTGGCCACAGCATCCAGACGACCATTGCCCACCGAAGTGACCACCTTGCGCTGACCGTTCAGGTCCAGGGTGACCGTGGCGGTAATGCCGTTGACCTGTGCAAAGTGGGCCTCCACCACACGGAGGGGCTTTTCGCGGTTGAGGAAGCTCTCCTCGAAGATGCGGAGCACCTCGCCTGCACTCAGCTCCTTGTGGCTGTGGTCGGACACGCTCTTGACCTTGTAGCCCAGCACCTCGCGCATCTTTGGGGGCAGATTATAGCCGTAGTTCTGTTCCAGCACAAAGCCGATGCCGCCCTTGCCGCTCTGGCTGTTGATGCGGATGACATCGGCATCATAGGTGCGGCCGATATCGTGGGGGTCGATGGGGATGTAGGGGCAGGTCCAGCGGTGCTCGCCCCGCTCCTTGCGGTAGGCCATGCCCTTTGCAATGGCATCCTGATGGCTGCCCGAGAAGGCTGCAAACACCAGCTGACCGGCGTAGGGGGTGCGCTCGTAGATGTGCATCCGGGTCACGCGCTCGTAGGTAGCGCAGATGGCGGGCATATCAGAAAAGTCCAGTCTGGGGTCTACGCCGTGGCTGTACAGATTCATGGCCAGAGTCACGGCATCCACGTTGCCGGTACGCTCACCGTTGCCGAACAGGCAGCACTCCACGCGCTGAGCACCGGCCAGAACGGCCATTTCAGCGCAGGCAACACCGGTGCCGCGGTCGTTGTGGGGATGGGTGGAGATGATCACGCTGTCACGGTACTTGAGGTGCTTGTCGCAGTACTCGATCTGGTTGGCGTAGACATGGGGCATACTCATCTCCACGGTCACCGGCAGGTTGATGATCATGGGGCGGTCAGGGGTGGGCTGCATGATATCCAGCACTGCGTTGCAGACCTCCACAGCATAGTCCACCTCGGTGCCGGTAAAGCTCTCGGGGCTGTACTCAAACAGGAAGTTGCCCTCGTACTCCTGGCTCAGCTGTTTGACCAGCTTTGCGCCGTCGGTGGCGATCTTCTTGATCTCTTCCCTGCTCTTGTGGAACACCTGCTCGCGCTGGGCCACGGAGGTGGAGTTGTAAAAGTGGATGACCGCGCGGGGGGCACCCTTGACAGCCTCAAAGGTCTTGCGGATGATGTGGTCACGGCACTGGGTCAGCACCTGCACGGTCACGTCTTCCGGGATCATGTTTTTCTCGATCAGGGTGCGCAGGAACTCGTACTCGGTATCGCTGGCGGCGGGGAAACCCACCTCGATCTCCTTGAAGCCGATCTTCACCAGCATCTGGAAGAACTCCAGCTTTTCCTCCAGGCTCATGGGCACGATCAGAGCCTGATTGCCGTCGCGCAGATCCACACTGCACCAGGCCGGGGCCTTTTCAATGTGATCCTTCTTCACCCAGCTGTCATAACCGGCAGGGACAGGGTAATATCCCGGTGCGTACTTGGTTGCGTCCATCATTCTCGTTTCCTCCTAAACAAATTACACTTTTGAGGTTTCTTCCTGCCCAACTCCCCCAGTCACCTACGGTGACAGCCCCCTCTGAGATGGGGCCCTTGGCAGTACGGTAAAGTTTCCCGCTTCGCCAGAGGCTCCCTCCCCGAGGGAGCTGGCAGATCCGTAAGGATCTGACTGAAGGAGTTACATACGAAAAGGCCCTCGTCTCCAAGGCGATAAGCCTTGAGAGACGAGGGCCTGTCATTTTTTTCTAACAGAGCACCCGTGGTACCACTCTCTTTGCTGGAAAACCAGCCACTCACACGATCAGCTTTTGGCGGCGAATCGCTGCCCCGGTAACGGTGGGCATCCGTCAGAGCCTACTTTCCGTTCAGCTCTGCCGCTCAGGGGCCAGTAACCGAAGCCCTCCGCACTGCCTTGCACCACCCGGCAGCTCTCTGAAGCAGAAGAAGATCGTTTTTTCCCCGTCAACGCATTTGGTCTTTGTGTTTCAAAGTGAGCTTATTGTACCAAACGTCGGATTTGCTGTCAAGAAGTTTGGCTCATATCAAAAATGAAACAAATTCACATCAGGAGCGGCACAATTTTCCAAATTTTGCGCTTTCTGCATCGAATCGTAGAGCGCTGGGAAAGCGGGGGATGCCCACGCAAGTGAAATCGGGTTGCGGCTCCCAGCATTCGCATCGCTTACGCTTGCGTCTTGCTGGCCGCGGCCCCAACAACAGTTCCCTGCATCCGCCACTGGCGGCGGTCGCTGTCGTTGCAGGCCATTCCATCGCCCGCCCTATTGCCTGCGGCAACAGGGTCCCACCCCAGCGGACACTTGCTTAGGGCATTCCCCCGCTTCCCTCCCGCCAGGCTTCGGGGTTTGTTAAGAATCTGGGAAGTTTTTGGAAACAAGCCCTCGAAAAGCTTTCTTGTTAATTTTCGTTGTGTTAAGATAAGCTTATCGAAAGAATAAGGCCCCTGACCGATTTGTCAAAGGCTCTCCCTTTGGGAGAGCTGGCTGCGAAGCAGACTGAGAGGGCGAGGCCGTTTACCGAGGAGGAAATCCTATGAAAGAAGTCAAGACACCGCGCAAGCCGTTGGCGATCTACTACGCCCTCGTGCTGCTGATGCTGCTGCTCCTCAACTTTGTGCTGCTGCCGTGGATGGGGGAGCGCCAGATCAAAGAGGTGGACTACGGCACCTTTATGACCATGACCGAGGAGAAGAACATCGGCCGTGTGGACATTGAATCCAACCAGATCATCTTTACCGATAAGGACGAGACGCAGGTCTACAAGACCGGCCTGATGAACGACACCGGCCTGACCGAGCGGCTGTACGATGCGGGAGCCACTTTCTCCAGCGAGATCGTGGAACAGTCCTCGCCGGTGCTGAGCTTTTTGATCTGGTTCGTCCTGCCCATCATCCTGTTCTCGGCCATCGGCAACCAGATGAACAAAAAGCTGATGGAAAAGGCCGGCGGCGGCCCGGGCTCCATGATGTTTGGCGGCATGGGCAAATCCAACGCCAAGGTCTATGTGCAGTCCACGGCAGGCATCCGCTTTGCGGATGTGGCCGGCGAGGACGAGGCCAAGGAAAACTTACAGGAAGTCGTCAACTATCTGCACGACCCCAGCAAGTATGAGAGCATTGGTGCCAAGATGCCCAAGGGCATCCTGCTGGTGGGCCCTCCGGGCACCGGCAAGACCATGCTGGCCAAGGCTGTGGCCGGTGAGTCCAACGTGCCCTTCTTCTCCATCTCCGGCTCCGAGTTCGTGGAGATGTTCGTGGGCATGGGTGCCTCCAAGGTGCGCGACCTGTTCAAGCAGGCCAAGGAGAAAGCGCCCTGCATCGTGTTTATTGATGAGATCGATGCCATTGGCCAAAAGCGCAGCGGCGGCCAATACGGCGGCAACGATGAGCGCGAGCAGACCCTGAACCAGCTGCTGACCGAAATGGACGGTTTTGAGGGCAACACCGGTGTCATCATTCTGGCCGCCACCAACCGCCCCGAATCCCTTGACCCTGCCCTGACCCGCCCCGGCCGCTTTGACCGCCGGGTGCCCGTGGAGCTGCCCGACCTCAAGGGCCGCGAGGAGATCCTGAGGGTCCACGCTAAGAAGGTCGCGCTGGCCCCGGGCATCGACTTTACCACCGTGGCCCGGATGGCCTCCGGCGCGTCCGGTGCCGAGCTGGCCAACATCGTCAACGAGGCCGCGCTGCGGGCCGTCCGCGCGGGCCGCAAGAGCGTGACCCAATCCGACCTGGAGGAGAGCATCGAGGTGGTCATTGCAGGCTACCAGAAGAAGAACTCCATCCTGACCGACCACGAAAAGTGCATCGTAGCCTACCATGAGATCGGCCACGCTCTGGTCGCCGCCAAGCAGACCCACTCCGCCCCCGTGCAGAAGATCACCATCATCCCCCGCACCTCGGGTGCTCTGGGTTACACCATGCAGGTGGACGAGGGCAACCACTACCTGATGAACAAGGAGGAGCTGGAAAACAAGATCGCCACCCTCACCGGCGGACGTGCCGCCGAGGAAGTGGTGTTCCACTCCATCACCACCGGCGCTTCCAATGATATCGAACAGGCCACCAAGCTGGCCCGCGCCATGCTGACCCGCTACGGCATGAGCGATGAGTTTGACATGGTGGCACTGGAGACCGTCAACAACCAGTATCTGGGCGGCGACACTTCCCTTGCCTGCTCTGCCCAGACCCAGTGTGAGATCGACCAGAAGGTGGTGGAGCTGGTCAAGGCCCAGCACGCCAAGGCTGTGCAGATCCTGACCGACAACCGCGCAAAGCTGGATGAGCTGGCCCAGTATCTGTACCAGAAAGAGACCATCACCGGCGATGAGTTCATGGAGATCCTGAACCGGGAAGGTTAAACCCCACCGTCAATGCTTCGCATTGCCACCGCCCCTAGTAGGGGCGGCTCTGGCGCTACGTAGAGCCCTGCGAGTTCCCCTTTATGCCAAGGGCCCCACTATTAGGGGCAACAGTAACAACCGCCGCCAGTGGCGGATAAAGGGCGTTGCTGTTGGGGCCGCGGCCAGCAAGACACAAGTGTTGTTTACAACACGAAGTGGATGCTGGGTGCCGCAACCCGGACCTGTCACGCGGAGCGTGACTGAGGGGTTTAACGTTCCATAAAAATTTCCTTCCCCCTGCAATAAACAAGCCGCCCGTTCCGTATTCATTACAGAACGGGCGGTTTTTCGTCCATAGTACAGGAGGTATATTTCTTATGAAGATTCTGAATACAATGCTGGGCCGTCAGGCCATTGCCGCAGCTCTGGTGCTGTCCCTTGCCATCCCCATGAGCGTCGGCGCATTTGCCGAGGAGCCTGCCGCTGCGGCTGCCACCGATGACACCGTTGTTGCAGGCTACCTGCCCCCGCAGGACGAAAGCGTGATGCTTCAGGGCGAGATCGCACTGCACAGCGGCGACGTTGCCGTGGGCGAGACCGACCCCGCCTACGGCGGCTACGGCGCACCGGAGGGTGACCCCATTCAGGGCGACATCATGCTGATCTCCGCTGACGAGGCAAAAACCACCGAAGCCCGGTACACCGTCAAGGGCCTGCTGGGCCGTCAGGTCCTTTACACCGCCCGGCAGGAGGGCCGTGTCCTGACGCTGGACGTGCCGGACTGCGCCGCCACCTTCCGCTCCACCATTCAGGACATGAAGACCCTGATGAATCAGGGCGTATCCACGCTGGTGCTCACCACGGAGAAGGGTTCCACCACCCTGAACCTTTCCCTGCTGTGCGAGGGCCAGACCGACACCCAGCGGGTGGTGCTGCGGCAGCTGGGCGACAGCGCTTTCCTGACGGTCGGCCTGCGCTGCCGCCGCGACCTCATCGTGGGCCGCTGAGTGGAGTGTGTTCCCCTTTCCTGAAGCTTAACAGAAACACAGCAGGAGCGCTCTGCCGGTATGACCCGGTGGGGCGCTCCTGCTGTGTTTGGGAAATATCAGAGGATGTCAAATTTTACTGCGCATTCTGCTTGAGGTCCTGTGCCTTCTTCCAAGCACGCAACACGCTGATCTTGGTAACCATGTTGTCCGGATAGAACTTTACCTGTTCAGGGGGCAGCTCTGTATCCTGATCGTTCAGGTCAGGCATGAGGTCGTGCTCCATGGCCCAGCGGGCAGCATGCTGCAGATCCATATCCTGCTCTTCCTGGCCAACATCGGGGTAGAGGATCTCAGATTCCGGCATAGGCTTGCCTGCATCCTCCCACAGCATCATTGCAAGAGCACTGCGGTTGCTGGGGAAGTAAGGCAGACCCCACATCTGGCCCACAAGATCGGTGCCCAGCGTGTAGCCGACCAGTGCGCCGCCAGCCACAACAGCCGTACCGACAATGATGGGGCCAACAACATCAGAACCATCCTCAATGTCAGCGCTGCGGTACTGTGCGGCCACATCCACATCACCATTCATGGTAAAGGTAATGGACTCTGCCTTGTAATCCTGATCCTGCGGCAGGTCAAAATTGCCGGTAGACCAGAGATCAAACACCATACCCTCGGGAACCTTCGTCTGGTCCAGCGTCACGGTGACTTCTGCACCATCCGGCACAAGGCAGGTCTGCTTGCCGCTGGCCTCGTCGGTGCTGGTTTCCAGTGTATCGGTCACATCAATGTCGCCATCTTTCACAGCAAAAGTGCCGCCGGTCACGGTCAGGGTATGATTGACGACAGGCTCATCCTTCTTCCAGTATGCCGTAAACACTTCATCACCCGTCAGGACAAGCTCACTCTCAGCTTTATAGAGCTTACCGTTCTGGCTCAGCCATCCAGCAAACTGGTAGCCTTCTCGTGTGGGAGCTGCTGCAAGCGTCACGCTCTCATTTTCACGGTAATTAGCATCGCTGTAATTGGCAGTTGCGTCGCCAACGCCTTCATTCAGGTTGTACTGGAGACGGTACACACTGGCAACTTCCCTATGTTTTTCCGACCAGCCGCAGTAGTTGCAGGTCTTCGTTACATCCCGCCACTCATTTCGTGCGTCGATCCTTGTCCAATCCGAATAGGTGGTGGTAAAGGCTTGGTCATGCTCACCATCGGTATAGGAGTGTGTCTGCATCTCGCCGTTTGTCCAGACCAGCTCACCGTTCAGATGTACATCTGTTTTACCCTTGTTGTTAGTAGCTGCTTTACCGCCATAGCCAAACACCTGCGAGCAGGTCGTGATATCCCGGGCAGCAGTAATGGTCTTGGGATCATTGATTTTGATATTGATGATGAACTTATGGCTGCCCATGTAGCTGTCGTTGATGTTCAGCGCAGTCTTAGAGATCAATGCGATAGGCGAGAAGTTGGAATTCACGGTGCAGTTTTCAAAATTAACCGTCACATCCTCGCCAGGGTCCGTGTGACGATAAACATTTATGGTTTTACCGTTGGAATTGAATGTGCAATCTTTGAAAGTGCACGTGTTTCCTGTATAGGTCCACAAAGAATAATTTGTGCTGCTGATTCCAGACTCTGTTGTGCCGGGAGAATTGAAGGTAACATTGTCAAATGTAGTCGATGTATAGCCCCAGTAATCCGCACGCCCATTGAAAACACAATCTTTCAACGTGATATTCTGGACACGAACGTAGCCCTGTGTATCTTCGGCTTTGATGGTTCCGTTCGGATATACACTGCCGATAACCGTCATATCCTGGAAAGTGATGCTATCGCTACCGTCAAAACTGTAATCGCAGTAGCCATCAGCCCCATAGGGCGCCTGCGGAGCCTGAATTTTCCACGTTGTTTTGTCAGGCCCCTTACCCACAAAGGTCAGGCTCTTGGTCGTTACTTTCTGTTTTGTATCGCCCAGCGAGTATACGCCTTCGCCAAGTTTGATGGTAGCACCGTCCCCGGCTGCGCTTATAGCAGCTTCCAAAGACTTATAACCCTTCTTACCGATCCATGCTACATCCTTTTCTCCGGTATCCGCAAAAGCCAGCATGGGAAGCATCTGAAGCATCATTGCCACTGCCAGCAGGGCCGCCAAAAACCGGTTTTGACTTTTCTGTTTCAACTTTCTTCATTCCTTTCATCGCTATTTGCATTTTTGCAACGGATTCCCCGCAAGGAACCCTCCAGATTCCTACCGCACTGTCACCTCCCCTGTAGGTTCCATTCTCCGCATTGCAGGTCTCAGCCAGGTTGCTGAGTGCTTTGTTCTCAAAGGAATTTTCTGTCATTTCATTATACCCCCCCCCCCCTAAATTAAAATCAAGTATTTTGAAAACTTTTGTTGATATTCACAAATCAGGTATTCTTTTTCGGTCATTTTCACGAAACTGCCTTTGACAAAGAAAAAAGCGGCCTGCCAGTGACTGACAAGCCGCAAAATATTGCCATATTTCAAATGAAAAGCTGCTGACAGCATGGGCCCCAGCTTTTTTGCCGCAAACAGCAGAAGCCCCCCGCCGGTTCTCCCGGCGGGGGGCTTCTGTTGTGGCAGTTTATGGTAAACGGAGAGTGGATATCAATTGAGAATGGGATTCAGGATCTCGACCAGTGCATGATACTGGGTGGCGTAAGCTTCTGCGCCGTCCTTGGGGCGGCCCGGCTCGGCCATCTCGGACTTCATCTTCTCGACGATCGGGTTATTCTCAAATTGGAGCTTCTGGCTCTTACCGCCTTTGGCTCCTGGTGCAAAGAAATCAAACATTGCCAGGTGGGGCTCCAGCGTCAGGAAGCCGTGGTAGCCCTCCTCGCAGAAAGCACGGCGAAGCAGCTCAGGGATCTTGCCAAGGCCGGTGCCTGCGGGCACATTCAGCAGGCAGCCGGGCAGAGCATCCTTGATGTGGATATAAACGATCTGGTCATGGAGCAATTCCCAGCACTCCGCGGTGTCCTGCTCACACTGGACAAAGTTGGCAAAATCGAACGCCGCCTTGAAGTGGGGGCAGGCCAGCCGGTCGAACAGCAATTTGCAGCGGGCACCGGTGTCTCCGTAGATGCCCTTCTCATTTTCATGGAGCAGGACAATGTCATGCTTTTCCGCGATCCGGATAAACTGACGCAGCTTATCCAGCACCACATCGGTATAGCTGTCTGCATCGGCATCCTTGGGGATGAGGAAGCTGAACATCCGGATGAAGGAGCAGTCCAGCAGCCTGGCCGTTTCGCAGAGTGTTTCCAGCTGCTCCAGCTGCTTGGCAAAGCCCTCTTCATCGTCCACCTCCACCTTGCCGATGGCCGTACCCAGGCTGGAAACGCCCACACCTGCGGCCTGCAGCTTCGGCAGAAGAACGGTGCGCACTTCCTCGGGGGTGTAATCGGCAATGCCCTTGTGCTCGGCGCTGCGGATGCAGATATACTTCATCCCCAGATCCGTCACAGTTTTGAGCTGCTGGTCAAAGTCCTGGCTGATCTCATCCGCAAAACCGGAAATTTTTTCGTAAACATTCATAAGACACACCTCATTCACCGATCTTTGTTTTCCAAACTTAACAGCACTGTTCCTGGCTTGTAGTATACCACTCTTCCGGGAGCTATGTTATAATAAATCGAAGGAAAATATCAAAATTCAAAGAACGTTCATAAATTCAACGCAACCGCCAAACAAGGAGGCACGTTCTTGTGCAATTCAACGAAAAAGAAAAAGTTCTCCAACTTTTTTCGTTGAGTGGGCGAGAAAACGCGGAGGGCTATTTGGAAGTCTGTTCAAGCAGCAGGAGGGGCTGACACCCCGCCAGTACCGCCTGCAGCAGCGGCAGCTGGGAAAATAACAGCAGAAGCCCCCCGCCGGGAGAACCGGCGGGGGGCTTCTCTGTATGCGAATGAGGAGTTACTTCTTTGCCAGGTACTTACGGATATCGATGGCCACAGCCACGATGATGACAAGGCCCTGGACGATATAGGTGTAAGAGGAGTTGACATTCATAAACTGCAGAGCGACCTTCATCAGCTCAAAGACCAGAACGCCGACCAGAATGCCGGGCACGGTGCCGACACCGCCGGTGGTGGAAACGCCGCCGATGGTGGAAGCTGCAATAGCGTCCAGCTCATAGCCCATTGCAGTGTTGACGGATGCGCCGCCGGACTTTGCAGCCAGCAGGCAGCCTGCCAGACCGAACATGCAGGAGGCCAGGATGTAGATGCGGATCTTGGTGGCGTAAACGTTGACACCGGCCACCTCAGCAGCAGCCTCGTTGCCGCCGATGGCGTACATGTACTTGCCGTGACGGGTCTTGTTGTACAGGAACCAGAAGCAGACAGCCACGACCAGGGCGATCCAGATCAGCACGGGAACCTTCAGGATGGTGTTGGAGGCCAGAGAGGTAAAGTTCTTGTTCAGGGAGCCGATGGGGGTACCGCCGGTGTAGACCAGGCAGATACCGTAGACGACCTGCTGCATACCCAGGGTAGCGATAAAGGGCTGGACCTTCAGGTAAGAAACGACCAGACCGTTGCACAGACCCACAATGGCGCAGATGGCAATGACCAGAATGAACACCACAGGGGTGGGCAGAGTGGGCATGTTGGGGTAGAACTTACCGGCAGCGCCCTCGGTCTGCGCAAAGATGCAGGCCAAGCAGGCAGCAAAACCAGCCAGACGGCCTGCGGACAGGTCGTTGCCGGTGGTGATCAGACAGCCGGAGATGCCCAGCGCGATGATGTAGCGGATGGACACGTTCTTGAACAGGTTGATCAGGTTTGCGGGTGCAAAAAAGTTCGGATGGATGATGCCGACGAACAGAGAGACGAGCAGCATCAGAACGATAATGGCGTTGTTGCCCAGCCATTTCTTTACGGATTTACCCGTTAATTTCTTGGTAGCTTCCACAATAGACAGCCTCCTTGTTTACTGATTGGCCGCTGCCGTTTCGGGCGCGGTCTCAAACTGGGTAGCCAGCTCCATGATGTTCTCCTGGGTCGCGTCCTTGCCGTCGATGAAGCCGGTGACGCGGCCATCGCACATGACCATGACGCGGTTGGACATGCCAATGATCTCGCTCATTTCAGAGGAGATCATAATGATGCTCTTGCCCTGCTTGGCCAGATCGGCAATGATGCAGTAGATCTCGTACTTTGCACCAACGTCGATGCCGCGGGTGGGCTCGTCCAGGATCAGGACATCGGGGTTATTTGCCAGCCAGCGGGCGATCAGCACCTTCTGCTGGTTGCCGCCGGACAGGCTCTTGATCTGGGTCTTGGGGCTGGGCACCTTGATGGCCATCTTTTCCTTATTGGTCGCCACCAGATCCAAAATCTTCTTGTCATCCAGCATGATGGGGCCCTTGCGCAGAGCGTCCAGCGATGCAATGGAGATGTTGTCGGCCACGCTCAGCACACCCATGATGCCGGTTGCGCGGCGGTCCTCGGTCAGCAGAGCCACGCTCTTCCGGATGGCATCGCGGGGCTGCTTGATGTTGACCTCTTCGCCCTTGATCCACACCCTGCCGGAGGTGTGTGCACGCAGACCAAAGATGCCTTCCATCAGCTCGGTGCGCTGTGCGCCCACCAGACCAGCCACGCCCAGGATCTCGCCCTTTTTCAGCTCAAAGCTGCAATGGCGGAAGGAGCGCGGATGGATGGAGGTGAAGTCCTCCACCTTCATCATCACTTCCTCGGAGGGGTGGTTCTCCAGCGGCGGGAACAGATTGGACAGCTCACGGCCGACCATCTTGGCGATGATCTGCTCCTTGGTCATGTTGGCAACGTCCCACTTGCCGATGTAATGGCCGTCACGCATGATGGTCACTTCGTCAGCAATGACCTTGATCTCATCCATCTTGTGGCTGATGTAAACCAGTGCAACGCCCTGCTCCTTCAGCTCGCGCATGATGCGGAACAGCGATTCCACTTCGTTGGCGGTCAGGGAGGAGGTGGGCTCGTCCAGGATCAGCACCTTGCAGTTTGCGGAAACAGCCTTTGCAATTTCCACCATCTGCATCTGGGCAATGCTCAGGCTGCCCAGCTTTGCGTGGGAATTGATCTGCAGCTTCAGCTTCTTCAGCAGTGCATCGGTATCGGCATACATTTTACTGTGGTCCACAATGGTGATGGGGCCAACCTTTTTGGTGGGGTAGCGGCCCAGCCAGATATTCTCAGCCACGGTACGGGCCGGGATGGGCTGCAGCTCCTGATGCACCATGGCAATGCCGCGGCCCAGTGCTTCCAACGGGTTCGCAATAACGACCTTTTCTCCCTCGTATTCGATCTCGCCCTCGTCCATCTTGTAAATGCCGAACATGCACTTCATCAGGGTGGACTTACCGGCACCGTTTTCGCCCATCAGGGCCATAACTTTACCGGGGCGGAGCTCCAGCTGCGCGTGGTCCAGCGCTTTTACGCCGGGGAAGGTCTTGACCACGCCTTTCATTACCAGACGGTATTCTGACATTCCGCAGAGCCTCCTTATCTTGCAATTTGCAGGCCGCGCGGTGCGTCCTTTCCAAAAGAAGGCGCGTGCGCCCGAGAGAAATCTCGCACGCACGCGCTTTTAAGCTTTTACCAAGCCATAGGACTCACTGCGTACCTTGCAAACGTGAGTTTTGTGCTACAGGAATTAGAGGTACTGTGCTGCGTTCTCGGTAGTGACCTTGACGTAGTCGACCCAGTAGTACTCCTCAACGTCCTTGCCCTCAACAAACAGCTGAGTAGCCTCGGCAGCCTTGGTAGCCTGGCCCACGTCGTCGTTCAGAACGGTACCGGTCATCTTGCCGTCAACAACGTTCTGGACAGCCTCTTTCAGTGCGTCAACACCGACCAGGTAGATGTCCTTGCCAACGGTACGGCCAGCCTGCTCGATGGACTGCAGAGCGCCCAGAGCCATTGCGTCGTTGTTGCAGAACACAACTTCGATCTTCTCGCCGTACTGTGCCAGAGCGTTTGCAACGTCCTGCTGTGCGGTGGTCTGATCCCAGTTGTCCAGGTACTCGTACAGGCACT
>OLVZ01002379.1_pt1 | contig 14039 bp, 10 predicted proteins | sample 1673341 | NCBI WGS metagenome assembly OLVZ01 (sample SAMEA3178944, study PRJEB25190) | human gut metagenome | biome: human gut; feature: human-associated habitat; material: faeces | place: Austria | collected 2013 | reverse complement strand
CGGGTCTTGCTGTTCTTCCCGCATTACCGCTGATAGCTTATTGGAAAGGGTCTGCTGCAAGCTGTCCGTGTCCTGCCAACCGAGGCAGGTAGTAAGGTCGCCCTGCGGGCCAGTATCCACGAGAAGTACCTTTTTGCTCTGCATAGCCAATCCAATGCCGAGGTTTACTGCCGTGGTGGTTTTCCCCACGCCGCCTTTCTGATTGCAGATAGCAATGGTTTTACAGTTTGGCATTTCGCTTTTCCTCCTTCTTATGAGATTTGGATCGCTTGATCCACCAAAACACAGGAAGCGGAGTCCTGTGCTTTGGTGGTCGCATTTAACTCGATCTCATCCCCCAAATGCGTAAAAGGAAATCAACAGGCGTTCGGCTGCTGACCGAACTCATAGGAATCTCACCTCTGCCGGGTACTCCGCCAGCCCCATAGGGAAGTATCATTGTCCCTGAATCGTTTCGTTGCCTTATCCGCAGCAAGCGGATATTTCAGAATGGTTCGGAATCGCTACCAACCTTGCTTTCCGTGATAACCCTTGTGGGCAGGAAGCTCGTGGCGCACCTTCATCCGGCTGGGGCTTTCGCCCCCGATCAGGAATGTACCTGTTGAGTGTGTATTCTGTTTTCAAGGATCACGAGGAAACTTGTTTTGTCCCTCAATAGGTAGGCAGCGAGAAGGCTCATTTTTTAACCCCCTGAGCGAAAAAATTCAAAAATTTTTTGAACACGAAAAAAACCGCTGATTTCATAGTGAAACCAGCGGCTTGATTTGCGGTGTGTTCAGCTGAAAATGGGCTAAAAAACTTCATGCCTGAGCATCGCACCACGGAAATGCGCAAATGCCGGCGCATGAAGTTTTTGTGCATCATTTCCGGTTGCCCCACAGGGGCGAGGAAATGGCACATTTCTTATTTTTGCCATGCAAAAGCATGGCAAAAATAACGGTCACACAATCCAAAGGGACTGTGTGACCGTATTTATATCAGTTGTTTTGCCTACGCTGTTTGCGTCAACTTTTTATTGGCGCTGCTCCTTGATGGCAGCCTGTGCAGAGTAGCCACGAAAAACGATTTTTTATTTATAATTTCCTGTTTCAAAATATTAAAGAAAATAATCTCTTTAAAATGTACCGGGGGAATTTCCCCCTCGTCGCAGAATGCGACAGCCGCATTGGATTTTCTGCCGTTCACCTTAACATCTGCCGTCTGTGTTCCCGTGCCGTCTAAATTCAGATACCACCTGTAATGAGTTTTGCTGTAAGGCGTAACTTTGGAAACAAACTTTTGATATATTTCACGGGGCAAGACCGGCTGTGAAAAATCAATCAGCTCATTCAGCGCCGCTTCAATTTTACTAAGCTCCAAACCCGCTTCGTCGCTTTCGGTCGGGCAATTGTCTTTTTCATATTCTGCGGTCAGCTGTGAAATTTTTTTGTCGATTTCTTCTTTCTTGTTCAAAAATTCCTCTTTTGTGATTTCGCCGTCGCTGCGCATATCCAAAAGATTATCCTTTTTGGATTTCAGTTTTTCGATATTTGCAAGCATAACCGATTTGTTTTGTCGAGGAGCTTTAATATCCGGTTTATAACATTCGTTGAGTATTTTACAGGCAAGCTTTATATCTTCGGCTCTTGTCCGCCATACCTGCTCCATAATCATTTTGCCCATCATTTCAAGTTTCCAATCGGGTATTTCGGTCTGGTCGCAGTAGCCGGTATCGTCCAATCCTGCGTCACGCCGTTTTTGAGCGGAGCCATTGTTCAACCTGTTATAGCAAAGGTATCCGTATGACCAAGGTGCGTTGTTATTTTTATGCCATCGGTTTCTGCGGAAGGACGCTCCGCATCGGCATTTCAATTTGGTTGCCCACAGGTCTTTTGTTTCGTTTTTGCCGTGATTCGGTTGTTTCTTCTTGCCGTCGGTAGAAACGCCTATTGTTTTTGTTACTCTCCGTTGCTTGATTTCCTGACACCGATACCATTCTTCCTCGGTTATAATAGGCTCATAATCGCTTTTTACGAGCATATATGTGGAAAAATCGTTATTAAGTATTCGCTTTTGTTCAAGATAGTTGTTGCTGTACGATTTTCCGTAAGCCTGGTAACCCATATATGTAGGGTTATTAACAATTCTCGTAATTACGCACGGTGACCACTTTACCAAGCCCGATGCATTTTTTCGTCCAAGCCGTGTGAGCTCGTTCGCAATTTTGGATGCGCCCATTTCGCCCTGTAAGTACATATCGAAAATCATTCGCACGGTTTCCGCCTGCTCGGGGTTTATCGTGTATGTGGATTTGGCTTTACGGTTATAACCCAAGATGTTCCCTCTGCCGTACACCATACCTTGCTGGCGGCTGATATGCTGTCCGGCTTTTACACGCTCCGAGGTTTTGCGGCTTTCCTCTTGTGCAAGGGTTGCCATAATTGTCAGTCGAAGTTCACCGTCTCCGTCCATTGTCCAAATATTATCCTCCACAAAATACACCTCAACGCCGATATTTTTCAGTTCTCTTGTGGTAACAAGAGTGTCAACGGTGTTTCTCGCAAATCGGCAGACCTCACGGGTTACAATCAAATCAGATTTTCCTTTCTTTGCGTCCTCTATCATTTGCAGAAATGCCGGTCGCTTTTTCGCCTGCGTTCCTGTTATTCCCTCGTCGATATATTTGTTCAGCACCTCCCAGTTGGGGTGATGTTTTGCTTGGTCATCGTACCATTCAATTTGATTTTCAAGAGCAGCCATCTGTGCTTCGTGTTCTGTTGACACACGGCCGTAAAAGACCATTTTGCGATGTCTGTTGCGGTCAAGAAAATCGTAAGGATTTCCGATTTTCGTGTTGTTTTTAAAAATTGTGTTTGTCATAAAAATTCCTCCTTGTGTTTTTAAGTATATTTGACATTAAGCCGCCTGTGAATTGTGCGGATTTTCGGATTTAACTTTTTCTCTCACGGTGTCAAGTGTGGCTTTGTTTATAAGCCCACGCTCATATAGAATTTCAATAAGCATAAACGCCGCATATAAGCTGTCGATTTTCTTATTCATTATCGCTCCTCCCTTCGGTTTCTTTCTCTCTGTCTCTGCCATTTTTCAAGCAGATTTATGATTGTTTTTTGCATATCAAGGCTTGTATAACTTTTCGGGAAATATTTGCGGATATCTTCGGTTTTGAATTTAACCTGTTCTTTCTGATTTGGCTTTTCTTCACTTAACACGGCAAATATCGTGTCTATGGACAGTCTGCCTTGTTCACTGAATTTGCGCAGTCGCTGTGCCTGTGAAAGTGAGGGCGTGGCATCTGTGTATTCTATTTCTTCGGCTAACATCTTTTGTTCATTCTCGGGCAGATACGAAATCTCAACAGCCGGAGTAAAGGCTATCCTTTCTTCGTCAACGAGTTTCAGCAGTTCGGGTATTAAGTGCGTTAGACGGATATATCTTTGGACTTGTCTTGCACTGTCATTTACTGTTTCGGCTATCTGTTCATCTGTTCTTGACTTTGCGCCAACTTGGCACGAAGTTTTCCCCTGATGTTTCATCGCTTCAAGTTTCATCTTGTAAGCAAAAGCTTTTTCGCTTGGCAGTAAATGTTCTCTCTGTAAATTTGAATCCACCATTGCAATAACCGCTTCGTCTTTTGTCATATCTCTGACTATTGCCAGAACGGTTTGTATTCCCAATTCTTTACAAACTTCAACTCTCCTGTGACCGCTGATGATTTCATAAGTACCAGCGGAAAAAGAACGGACGATTATCGGCTCAAGCAATCCGTTTTCTTTTATGCTCTCTGTCAATTCTTCTTTTTCAATTCCGTCTCTTTTCTTAAACGGATGATTTTTAAATGGAATTAGTAAATCTATGTTGATGTTCTTTATTGTTTCCTGCATTTCAAATTCTCCTTGTCCAATATTTCAATTTTTTTAAGAGCGATACCTTTGCCGTTTTTCTCATAAATCAATCTCAAATTTGTACCGTTATCTATCTCATGAAAGCCGAGATAACTCTGCCACCAAAACACAGGCGTGATAATCTTTCTTCCGTCGCTTAACTGAAAGAAAAGACGCATCATATTTTTGCTTGCCTCTGCTCTCATTATCAGTTTTGCGAAGTATTCGCCCTCTTTGTCTATGAAATGATAATCGGTAGTTATGATGTGTTCCTCTCTCATTTCGTCTCTTGTGTATACTTTATTTGCTATCATATTTAAGTCCTTTCTTTTACGGCAGGTAAAAACTATATATTTATTTATATATTTATACGTTTACCTGCTATTTGAATTGTTTTGAACGGCGAGTGAAAATGATAGTTGCAACAACCGTTTTTCTGTATCAAAAAGGTGCCGAAAATATCAAAGTTTTTCTCTGTAAGCCGTTTTATTTTGAATTGAATATCTGTTATCCTTTTATCCCGAATCGTTGAAATCGTTGCCGTTTGGTAGCGATTTGACACTTCTTTTTGAGCAATACAAAGGACAATTGACAACGATTGCCCGAAAGCTTTGTTTACAGTCGTTCCGGCATTTACGGCACAAATCGTTGTATGTTCTTCTGCCTGTTTTGGGATTGATGAATAATGCCCATTCCTGTTTTAATTTCTTTGATAATCTTGCCATAGTAAAAACTCCTTTCACTCATTTGGACAAAGGGGGTCAAAATGCACACCCAAAATCGCCCGATTTCAAAAAAATTTTTATTACCCCTTCACTTGTTTGAACCGGGAAGCGAAAAAATGGGGGTATTTTGAAAAGAAAATTAAAAGTCCCTTCACTTGTTTGAAATGGGAAAGGATTCTTGGGGGGGTGGTTTTGAAAAAATTTTGAAAAATTTTTGGAAAATAAAAAAATCTCCTCCCGATTCATCGAACCGAGAGGAGAAAATGGTATTATTTAATTCTGAAAATTATTAAAAATACAGATTTTGATTATATTACTTGGGAACAGCGTAAGTTCGATGAAGTGTTTGATTGTACTATACCTAACAACACCTTGTCCCGTGCAGAACTGAATTATGAGAGTGGGTCTGTAAGGAATATTCACTATGGTGATATTCTCATTAAATACGGTTCTATTGTAGATGTTCAAAACGATGAAATACCTTTTGCTACAGGAAAAAGTAGCGACGATTTCAAGGGTGCATTATTACAAGATGGCGATATTATAATTGCTGATACAGCAGAAGATGAAACAACCGGAAAAGCCTGTGAAATAGGCAATTCACAAGGGTTAGATGTCGTGTCGGGACTCCACACTATGGTTTGTCGTCCACGCAATAAAATGGCATTGGGTTATCTCGGTTATTACTTAAATTCAGACGCTTATCATCATCAGCTTTTACCTCTTATGCAAGGTATTAAAGTTTTATCATTAAGCAGGACTAATGTTCAGAAAACAATGGTGTGCTATCCGAAAAGTAAGGCTGAGCAGCAGCTAATTGCGGACTGTTTTCGCAACCTCGACACCCTTATCACCCTTCATCAGCGTGAGTTAGAAAAGCTGAAAAATCTCAAAAAAGCGTGTCTTGAAAAGATGTTTGTTTGAGTGAAATAGGCGAATTTTGGAAGTAAGGAGGAAATCTAAATGATTTTTAATAAAGAGTCGGATTTTGAAGAGGCTTTGATAAAAATTCTGTCTGAAAAAGGATGGGAAAAAGAAGTCCTTAAAAATTACTCTGAACAGGATTTGCTTCAAAACTGGGCAAACATTCTTTTTGAAAACAATAGAGATATTGACCGTTTGAACGATTATCCGTTGACAGACGGCGAAATGCAGCAGATTTTGGAGCAAATAAAGAATTTAAGGACACCGCTAAAGCTCAATGGCTTTATTAATGGTAAAAGTGTGTCCGTAATAAGGGATAACCCTGAGGACAAACTTCATTTTGGAAAAGAAGTAAGTCTGAAAATATATGACCGCCGTGAAATCGCTGCCGGTCAGAGCCGCTATCAAATTGTTCAACAGCCAAAGTTTCCAACAAAGTCAAAAATCCTCAATGACCGTCGTGGAGATTTGATGTTGTTAATCAACGGTATGCCTGTTATCCATATCGAATTAAAGAAAAGCGGTGTGCCGGTAAGTCAGGCATATCACCAAATAGAAAAATACTCAGGAGAAGGTATTTTCAGCGGCTTATTCTCACTGGTGCAAATTTTTGTGGCAATGGAGCCGAATGAGACTGTATATTTTGCAAATCCCGGTCCGGACGGGAAATTTAACCCGGATTACTATTTTCACTGGGCAGACTACAACAACGAACCTATAAACGAATGGGATAAGGTGGCTTCAACATTGCTTTCCATTCCTATGGCTCATCAGTTAATCGGCTTCTATACTGTTGCTGATGATTCTGATGGCGTACTCAAGGTTATGCGAAGTTATCAGTATTTTGCGGCAAGTGCTATTTCCGATAAAGTTTCCAAGACAAAGTGGGAAGCCGGTAATCAGCTTGGCGGTTATGTATGGCATACTACCGGTTCGGGTAAAACAATGACCAGTTTCAAGTCTGCTCAGTTAATCGCCAGTTCCAAAGACGCCGATAAAGTAATCTTTTTGATGGATAGGATTGAGCTTGGAACACAGTCGCTCAAAGAATATCGTGGGTTTGCCGATGAAAACGAGTCTGTTCAGGCGACGGAAAATACAGGGGTGCTAATAACAAAACTAAAAAGCACCGACCCTGCCGATACGCTTATTGTTACATCTATTCAGAAGATGAGCAATATCAAAGATGAAGCAGGCGGACTGAAAGCAAGTGACATCGAGTACATAAACGGAAAGCGAATTGTATTTATCGTTGATGAAGCTCATCGCTCTACCTTTGGGGATATGTTAATCACAATAAAGACTACATTCCCAAAAGCAATTTTCTTTGGTTTTACAGGCACACCAATTCAAGATGAAAACCAAAAGAAAAAGAACACAACTACGACAGTGTTCGGAAATGAACTTCACAGATACAGTATCGCAGACGGAATCCGTGATAAAAATGTGCTTGGCTTTGACCCATATAAGGTGTTGACTTTTAAGGATAAAGATGTGCGAAAGGTTGTCGCATTGGAAAAGGCGAAAGCACAAACTGAGGAAGAAGCGATTTCTGACCCGATAAAAAGCAAGGTGTACTATAAATATATGGATGCCGGTCAGGTTGGAATGGTAGGACATTTTGACAGCAAAGGAGACTATATCAAGGGTATTGAAGATTATATTCCTAATGTTCAATATCAAACCGAAGAACATACTACTACCGTTGTAAAGGATATATTGGAAAACTGGGTAACTTTGAGCCATAACAGTAAGTTCCACGCAATTTTCGCTACAAGCAGCATACCGGAAGCCATCAATTACTATCGTATGATAAAGGAAATGAAGCCTGAATTGAAGGTTACGGCTTTATTTGACCCGAACATCGACAATGGCGGCGGCGTTGCATTTAAGGAAGCCGGTCTCGTTGAGATAATAGAGGACTATAACGAAAGATATGGTCAGGACTTTACCATTCCGACATTCGCTAAAATGAAAAAGGATATTGCTGCACGATTGGCACATAAGAAACCTTATGAAAGAATAGCGAATGAGCCTGAAAAACAAATTGACCTACTCATTGTTGTTGACCAAATGCTTACCGGATTTGACTCCAAGTGGATAAACACACTGTATATGGACAAGGTGCTGTTGTATGAGAACATTATTCAGGCGTTTTCTCGCACAAACAGATTGTTCGGGCCTGATAAGCCTTTTGGAACAATCCGTTATTATAGAAAACCCCATACAATGGAGCGGAATATAAATGCTGCTGTAAAACTGTATTCGGGAGATAAGCCGTTAGGTTTATTCGTTCAACATCTTGCTGAAAACCTTAAGATGATGAATGAACTGTATGAAGATATATCCGAGCTGTTTTCCAATGCAGGCATAGAAAACTTTGAAAAGCTGCCATCCGATGTTTCTGTATGCAGGAAGTTCGCAAAAGACTTCAAGGAGCTTAACTCCTACTTAGAAGCCGCAAAAATTCAAGGGTTCAAATGGGAAGTTACAAGTTATACAGATGACAATACCGGAGAAAACATTGAGATGGCTTTCGACGAAAAGACATACTTGGTGCTGGTTCTGAGATATAAAGAGCTATCCGGTGGTGGCGGTGGAGGAACTGGTGATGATGTTCCTTATGACCTTGTCGGATATATCACAGAAATAGATACCGGATTGATTGACGCAGATTATATGAACTCTCGTTTTGAGAAATATCTTAAATTGTTAAATCTTGAAGGAGCTTCCGCAGAAGCAGTTGAACAGGCTGAAACAGAACTTCACAAGACTTTCGCTACGCTTTCTCAGGAAGAACAAAAGTATGCAAATATATTCCTCCACGATATTCAAAGAGGAGATGTTGCAATAACCGAGGGTAAAACGCTTCGAGATTATGTAACAGAGTATTTATCGAAAGCTAAAGACGACCAAATTCACCGAGTTGCCGTTGCTTTGGGAGTAGATGAATTAAAACTTCGTACTATTATGAGTTTGCGTTTGAATTCAACCAATATAAATGAGTTCGGGCGTTATGATGATTTGAAAAAAACGGTAAATAAGGCGAAAGCAAAAGAATACTTTGAAAAGATAGAGGGAACAAAGATTATACCACCCAAAGTCAATGTCAAAGTTGACAATTTGCTTCGTGAGTTCATTCTCGGCGGTGGATTTGAAATTGAAATGCCGGAATAAAATGGATAAAGAGCAAAACTTTGAAGGAGTCAAGGGGTTTTCCCTTGGCTCCTTTGCTGTTTCTTGGGAACAGCGTAAGTTATCCGACGTAGCTACAATGCACGCAAGAATTGGGTGGCAAAACTTACGAACTTCTGAGTTTTTGGATAGCGGAGACTATATGCTGATTACTGGAACGGACTTCAACGATGGAGCAGTCAATTATTCTACTTGTCACTTTGTAGAGAAAGAACGATATGAGCAGGATAAGCATATTCAAATAAAGAATGGAAGTATTCTTATTACAAAAGACGGAACTCTCGGAAAAGTGGCTTATGTTCAGGGTTTATCAATGCCTGCAACCCTAAATGCTGGAGTGTTTAATGTAGAAATTAAGGATGAGACAAAGGTAGATAATAAGTATCTTTTTCAATATCTCAAAGCCCCATTCTTAATGGATTATGTCGATAAAAAAGCGACTGGCGGAACGATAAAACACCTCAATCAAAATATACTTGTTGACTTCCCCGTTGTTATGCCCTCTAAAGCAGAACAAGAAGCCATAGGTGTATATTTCCAACAACTGGACAACCTTATCACCCTTCATCAGCGTGAGTCAACTTATTTTACAGGAGGATTTTATGCTGAACAACATAAATAAAACAGACTATTTTTACGATTATTACGCACAATGGATTACTGTGTACAAGGAAGGGGCGATAAGGAAGGTCACGATGGACAAGTATTTGCTTACCCAGTCTTGGATTAAGCGATTGGCTCCGGATTTGAAAGTATGCGAGTTGACACGCATTACATATCAAAAACTGTTGAACGATTACGCAAAGGAACACGAGCGACAAACCACAATGGATTTTCACCATCAGCTCAAAGGGGCAATATTAGACGCTGTTGACGAAGGTCTCATTGAGCGAGACCCGACAAGAAAAGCTATCATCAAAGGTAAGAAGCCGAGATACAAGAAGATTAAGTATCTCAATCAGTTTGAACTGCACAAGCTTCTTTCGGATTTGGACTTAGGACAAGAGTTAAATTGGGATTGGTTCATTCTTCTTGTTGCCAAAACAGGTATGCGTTTTTCTGAAGCACTGGCTATAACGCCGCAGGACTTTGATTTTTCAAGGCAATCCCTTTCCATCAACAAGACTTGGGACTATAAAGGAAAAGGTGGCTTTTTGCCTACTAAGAATCAATCATCGGTACGAAAAATTCAAATTGATTGGCAGCTTATTATTCAGTTTTCTACATTGGTCAAAGGGCTACCTCAAGATGAACCGATTTTCATATCGGGGAATGTGTATAACTCAACGGTCAACGATATTCTGACAAGACATTGCAAGAAAGCAGGAATACCGGTTATTTCCGTTCACGGGCTGAGACACACTCACGCTTCACTTCTTTTGTTTGCCGGAGTATCAATAGCAAGCGTGGCACAGAGATTAGGACATTCGAGTATGACAACAACGCAGAAAACATATCTCCATATTATTCAAGAACTTGAGAATAAAGATGTTGATTTGGTAATGCGTTCGTTATCAAGCTTAAATTGACAAAAAACACTCACGCTGATGAAGGGTGATAAGGTTGTCGAGATAATCTAAAAAAGTACCGATTTGTCTCTGTTCTTTAACCGAAGGAACAGAAATTTCAATTTTCAGAAAATCTGACTCGTGTATTCTCCATTGACCGTAGATAACTCCCTGACGCCATTTAACCATTGAATTTATAAAATCTTTTCTTACCAATCTTCGTCCCAAAAAATTAGAGTCGGCAATTCCGGTAGGGTGAAAAATGCTATAAACGGGAGAAATACAGGCTTTTCCATACTTATTAAGCCCTATTGAGCCAGTTTCAAGATTATTTGAACTATAAATAAAATCTCCAAATTCAGTTCTTTTGTATAGCTTATTCTCGGTGTCTGTTACAAGTGAACTTCGGTCATATCGCTCGCCTTTAGGTGCAACGCCTTCATTTGCAATAAACGCCATAAGCGGATATTCTTCGTTCATTGGTGCTTGTTCGTTACGCTCTATAAGCAGCTCTCCAACCTTACGCTGTTCCCAAGCGTCAGAAAATCCCTTAAAACGGATTTCCGGAACATTTGAACCATTTTTTGGAAACATTTTTTCAAGCATAGACTTTTTGACATTGGTCAATTTGTCATACTTACGCTGATGAAGGGTGATAAGGTTGTCGAGCTGCTCGAAATATGCGCCTATGGCGGCTTGCTCGCCAATGGCACTCGGTATAAAAAACTCTGTTTTAGAAACGAGTTTCCAATCTGACCTCGGCATTTTCGTTCCTGTTGATTGATTGGCAACCTCGTCAAATTGACGGCTTTGAATTAGCCTATATAGGAAACTACTATCAGCATTTTGTGGCTGTAAAACCCAAAAATCGCCCACCGCAAGCCCGTTAAATGAGGGTAAAAGCCAATTTTGCAGATAGGGACGAAGTTTTCCATAAAGAACATCTCCCTTATGAAAAACAATGCCGGTCTTATCACTTTCTTTAGCAAATATATCTTTGTTAAGACGCCCTGTCCCTGAAATAATATCTTCGTATTCAACTCTTGGCAAACCGCTCTCGGAGCTTATTGAAGAAGAACGAACAGCAATATCTTCAAACTTACGCTGTTCCCAAGTGTCATCAAATCCTGCGAACCTAAGCTGAGGTTTTGCAATTTTTTCAGTCATTTTGCACAGCTCCCAGCATTTTTTTGAACTCACTCAGTCCGAGCATATCAAATTCGTTGCCATCAAGGTCGTCAATCATTGCAGAAAGAGTATTTTCTGTTTCGGAAATCTGAGCTTCCACCTCGGCAAAGGTAGTCTCATATTTCTTTGTCAGTGCTTCAAGTTTTGATACCAGTTCATTTACTATACTATCCGGAAGTTTCATAAGGTTTTGGATAAGCGGAGTAATCCATTTGTCTTTTAAGAGGTCAATAACCTGTTCATCGGATAGACTTTCGATGGTCTCTTTTGTCTTGCCCTCAAGTAGTCCTGCATCTTTTTTTATTGCCGCTTTAAGCTCTTTTTCTTCTGTAGCCAGTGCAGCCACCTTGCGAAGTTTTTCTTTTGTCTCCGGCTCAACACTGTCGGATTTCAATGCTTTTTTATTTCAGCATTTACGAACCCGTCCTCACCTGCAAAATCACCTTCTTTTTCTTCCTCTGTAAGGGAATCGAACAATTCCTCATATTCTGAAGCAATTTCACTCAAGCGATTTTCTTTTGCTTTTAATGCAGCCTTATCATCCGAAAGGAGCGTATCCTGAATTAAATCAAACGGAATAATACGACCTACCCAGCCCTCCTGAACTTCTTGCTCTTTTCCGTCTTTTTTCTTGATGACCATATTGGGGTCAACTCTTTTTGTGGCTTCAAAACCTTCTGTTTGGATTATTTCTAAATCAACTGCGATTTTTGTCCAATCGTCATCAAGCAACTGATATGCTTCATACTTATCAACCAAAGGAATATCCTTTAATCGCTCAAATATATTGGCGGAAAGAGTCGCTTCTGCCTTTGAAATATTCAAGGCAGTCATCTTTTCAATAAGTTCATCATACAAATACTCGTCAAAGCCACTAAATACATCACGATATTTATTCTCAAATGAGCAGACATCTGAGTGTTCTTTAATTGCTTTCTTAATGCTTTCTACTCTCAAATTGCAATAAGCAGAAGAAGTGTTTTCAAAAAGAGCATTTCTCAGTTCCGGGAAAGCAATCCAATACTCTTTGAGTTCATCTATCTCAGAAAGAGGAAGTCCACCGAACATAGAAGCATAAATATCCCAAGACTCGGCAGCTTCTGACGAGTCAACATATCTTGGAATATTCAGGTTATAATCATTCTTTCTGATTTCATCTCTGCTAACAACCTTTGAGAACTTTTGTACGCTTTCTCGTTTCGTTACAACATCAACAATTCTCTTAATATCAGAAGCACGGAGCTTATTGTTCTTTCCCACCTTAATAAATCCTTTTGAAGCGTCAACGATAAGTACATCTGTGTTCGAGCGTTTCTGTTTCAACACCATAATAATCGTAGGAATACCAGTTCCGAAGAAGATATTTGCCGGCAATCCGATAATGGCGTCAATGTGGTTCTGTTCAATAAGGTTTTTGCGAATTTCTCCTTCTTCACCGCCTCTGAATAAAACACCGTGAGGAAGTACAATAGTCATAATACCGTCGCTCTTAAGGTGGAAAAGGTCGTGCAATAAAAATGCGTAATCAGCTTTTCCTTTTGGTGCAAGTCCAAAACGAGCATATCGAGGGTCTGTCTCTTTATCTGTTGGATTCCAAGCCTGAGAATACGGAGGATTTGAAACCACTGCGTCAACATACAACGGGTCATAAGTACCAATCGGGTCGTTTTCATCGAAATACGGCCAGTCGTCCTCCAAAGTATCTCCGTTGCGTGTAACGATATTGTCAGGCAGAATGCCACGCATAACCAAGTTCATACGGGTGAGGTTATATGTATTCTGCTTCAATTCCTGAGCATAGTATTTTATGTTGTTTTCATTATCAATAAATTTTGCAACACTCTTGCCGATATTGATAAGCAAAGAGCCTGAACCGCTTGTCGGGTCATAAATCTTTATTTCATTTCTGTCTTTTAAGTGGTCTGCGACGATTTCAGACATAAGGAGCGATACTTCGTGTGGCGTGTAGAACTCACCGGCTTTTTTACCGGCATTTGCCGCAAACATACTGATAAGATATTCATAGATAAAGCCAAGAACATCGTAATCCTGCTTGCCGTCCATAGGAATATCTTTAATCAAATGAATAAGGTCACTGATAGCCTTAGATTGAGAAGCAGAGCTGTCACCCAGCTTTGACAGTCCTGTTTGAAGGGTATCAAATACTCCCTCAAATACTTTTTTGTGGGTTGTGTTAATCAAACGGCTAAAAGCAGAAAGAGCGTCACGAACATCTTGAACGCTGAAATCTCTGCCTTTGCTGAGCCAAGTGGAAAACAGGTTATCATAAGAGATAAAATAACCCAAGTTCTTTTGAACACTCTCGACTGTTTCCGAATCTTCCTCTGTCAAATCAGGAAGATACTCGTCAGTCCAATCATTTTCTTTAAGATACTTTACTTCCTTCTCAGATAAGAATTTATAAAAAATAAATCCTAAAATGTAGTCTTTATACTCATTCGCTTCTATTTTGGAACGCATTTTATTTGCGGATTCCCAAATCTTTGCTGCCAACTGTTGCTTGTTCATAATCTTCCTCCGATTATATCTATATAGTTATCTTCGTTGAATGCAAAAGTGAAGGTCATATAAAGTATCACCTTGCGCACTCAACGTCC